>Ga0209671_1004367_pt1 | contig 13996 bp, 7 predicted proteins | sample WorMetHERISLAND2_2_FD_187401 | JGI IMG/M metagenome (GOLD analysis project Ga0209671, IMG submission 187401) | Marine gutless worms symbiont microbial communities from Max Planck institute for Marine Microbiology, Germany - Olavius geniculatus... | ecosystem: Host-associated > Annelida >... | reverse complement strand
GTGTAGCAAATTTCGAACAGGAGGGTGTATATTTCACCTATATGGGGAACAAAAACCCCTGGGCAGATAAAGCTCAATTTTTTGGTGGTAGGCGTCCACAACGTAATCACGCCATTCAAATTTGGTGACGATCGGTTCAGAGGTTTTGTGTTGGCTGAGGGTCAAAGTTTGCCTTTTCCCATAGACTTTGAAGGTCGTCCTTACAACACTCGCACTACCGTGTGAGGAGTAATCTTGTGTTTACTTGAGTGTTTTGACATGTGCAGATCAAACACCCGGAACTGCCAAAGAAGCCGTTGACTCCGTACTTTCGGTTCTTCATGCGCAAACGTCTGAGCTGCTCTAAGAAGCATCCCAACATGAGTGTCACTGAACTAACCAAAGAACTGTCCAAGAAGTATGGAGCTCTGTCTGAACACAAGAAGGTTAAAATGCGATTTTTACTGCTGCTGTTATTACAGTTTCTCATATGTTATGATATGGCTACGGTATAGGCTTATTGATTTTATCATTACCATAAACAATGACGTTGATCTATACGCAAAATTTGAATGATAAGCTTACGTTATAAAAGTTGGGTGATGCAGTTGTGTGCTGTGCAAATTCTTTGTTGTTGGTAGAGATTTTTATGTGTCATCATTTATTTGCTGGTTAAGTTGGCAGCAATTTCAGTCATCATCAGTAATAGTGATTGCAATCTCGGGATTGAATTTTCCATCCCGGGATCTGGGATTGAGAAATTTGTAATCCCGGGATTCCGGGATCCAGTTTCGGGATTGGGCTGACAGATTGGTCGTCATTTTGATATGCTTAGTTGACTTATTTCATTCCCGGGATTGGGACGCCACCAATCCTGAAATTCAGGATCCCGGGATTGCATTAGCTAGTCAGTAATCAATGTGTCTGCGTTGATTTGCTTGGGCTGTTGCAGCAAAAGTACATTGATGCATACAACAAAGACATGGACGAGTGGAGGCTGGCCATGTTCAAGTTCAGGTGAGATAGTGATGCTTTGTCAATAGTAGAAAGACGTATGTTATTTTGTCTGTAGGCTTTCTTTTTGAAACAAAACTTATTGGTTGATTGCGGATAGGCCTAATGTTTATTTTTTTATTTTATGTGCTGGCTGACATGCTAAAGCAATATCGTTCTTGATTGGGTTTCGATGTATTGATTTATTTATAGTTTTATCTCAGGCTTATCATGCTGAAGCAGTACAGATTTATTGGTTTATTGATTTGTTTTTTTAAATTTTGTCTTTTTGGCTGTTAAATTGATTAAGTTGATTGATTGATTAATTTTTTTTATCTCATTTATCTTTGCTTTAAATTTTTTTGGATATATTTAGCTGTCACATGTTGATACAGGCGAGATCACCCGGAAGCCTTGGAAGACCTCGGAGGTAGCTGCTCTGGAACTTACATGTCCAGACAGTTCGGTGTTGCTTTGCCGCCAAAGACCATTACGACAATGCAGATCTACATTAATGAGAAGTGTGAAGAGGAACAGAAGAAGGGCTCAAAGGTTAGCATTTAGCATAGAAAACAGTGTTGTCCGTAGTGGTCAGAATAGGCGCCAGGTGCTGACGTGATATGCGGCCGCCATCTATCCATCCCGTTGAATTCCGTACAGGCATTGACAGTAAATTAGGTCACCACACAATCCATGAGTACTGCAAGATATGAGGTTTTTGACGTTCCCTTGATTTTTAACTTTTTGAACTGAAAATTGACACATGAGATACATCTGTATTGTAAAGTAGAGACCATTACTGTAAGTTGCTTATCTTTACAAACACTATAAATAATGTCTGGAGACGTGAACATTCTACTCTTCTACAAGACTGGATGAAAAATGCTTAGTGGTGATTGCGTCTTACTGCATTTTTGAAAAGGTAAAAAGGTAAATGTTGGAATATAGCTTATTAGAATTTAATCTAATCTAATCTAAAAATGCATTTGTATAGTGCATCAACGCAAGTCTCATGGAGCGTCACCTGCCATATGGGATCATACAGTGTTACCTGCCACCCAACACAGTTGAACGCACCCTGCCTTAATTCCAGCCAGATAGGCTGGTACTCGATTTACCTACCCCGGAGCGATGGAAGGCTAAGTTGACCTAGGCCGTTGATTACATACGGAAATGGTTTGCCTGTCCACCATCAGTCACCCATCACAGTACTAACCCGACTTGGCGTACAGTAACTTCGTTGATCAAATGAAATGCATTATCGCTACGCCAGACCACCACCAGCTGAGTAAAATTATTGATAACTTTTCTAAAGAAAAGCGTATCTTCTAGGACAGTGAGCACAGTTTAGTTTTTGATCGAAAAGTTAATTACTTGCATTTTTTAATTGTCACCACTTTTAATGTTCAGGCCATGCCTGTGTTCAGGTGACTCGGAAGGAGCTGTATGAGAAATACAAGAACTCCTGGCAGACTCTGAGTGATAACAAGAAACTGAAATACATCAAGATGGCCATCGAAGCCAAGAAAAAATACGACGTTAGTTTGGCATTTTTAAAACTATTTTGTACTGTTTAACTTTGGTAAAAAATGTGTGCTTGTATTCAACTTTCATTAAAGTTATTGCACAGCTTGTTGTGCTAATTGTAGACTACTTGTTTCGCTTCAGCGTCAAATGACTGATTGTGACGTTTTTATAATCGGTACCAAAATTACTCTAGTTTTTTACAAAAAAGACACATTTTAAAGTTTGCATTCTTTTGTTTTGAGCCACTAATTTTTCACGTTAAAAGAATGTTCTGCCGTGATCAGGCCGACATGGAGAAATACTGCACAGAACACCCAGAGTACCAGCCTAGAGATGTGAAAACATTCCTCAGCAAGGCGGAACAACGCATCAAAGACAAGGTAGATGGAAAGCCAGAAAAACCTCCCAGGTATTGCTGTTTGCTATTTATAGAATTCTGCTTAATGTAGATATTCTTAGTGAGCTGTCACTTTTTTTAGCCAACCGTACTTTAGTACGATCGAGCTGTTGTCATGGTTGTCGTCCGTCATGGATGTACTGTTGCTAAACGGTGCAAGATAGGGCCTAGATTGCTATTGATCATTGATAGGAAGTCGCATAGTGGCTTTCAAATTAAATGAACATCATCGACCTTGGATGATCTTGAAGGTCACTGACTACCAGTACTGTTGGCTATCCCCGCGACAGCTGGGCTCCTTGTTCTTTTGTCAACAGTTGCTAAGGAAACTAAAATGGGTTATTTTTCTCAAACTAAAAGCAGTATTATTACTGCTAATTTTGCTTTCATAATAATAACACCATATATTAGGCCCCTATTATTATTATTATTATTAATTTGTCTATCTTGTTTTATTTCTATAATGTACCTCATGTATGGTTTGCATATTTAAATAATAATAATGCTAATAATAATAATAATAACAATTCATAGTACTAGGAGTAGTTGTAATAGTACCATAGTAGTATCAGCAGCACCAGCATTAGTAGTAGTACCATGTAGTAGTTGTTGTTTTTGTTGTTGTTGCTGTAGTTGTAGTTGTGACTGTTGTTGTTGTTGTTGTTGTTTTTATTCTGTTAGCAATGGCTACAGTCTGTTCACCATAGAGACACTGCCAGCAATCACACACCTGCCAAACAACGAGCGGCTCGGAGAGGTGTCTCGACGCTGGAAGAAACTCAGCGAGGACAAGAAAGAGGCATACAACTTGAAAGCAGAAGAGGTACATAATGATGACACTGTGGCAGTCATTAAGTTTCAAAAAAAATTAATATACATAAATATAAATAAATAAATTAATTAATTTAATCAATATAAATGAATAAATATACATATTAAAATGCCATAATGATCAGTGTCATTGCTTCAAAGGTGCTATGAGTCACTGATTATAGAGGAGACCATCGGACCCTTCAGACCCTTTTGTTTGTTTGAGGAATTACTTATGAAGCATCCAGGCCAGTAATCCAGACACGTTTTTGGTTAACCTACCTTGGACTGAGCTGAGGCCCGATGATGGATTTTTGGGCCGACTGCTAAGCTGTAAGCCTAAGGTCGGTCCTTTGTCATGAATTGTCGTTTGTTGTCCGTCCATCTGTCCGTTTGTCTGTCACGGATGTACTGTGGCTAAACGGTGCAAGATAGGGCCAAAGTTACTATTAATCACTAATAAGAAGTGGCCCACACCCTTCCAGATGACATAAAAATAGTCGACCTTGGATGATTTTCAAGGTCAGTGACAACCAGTATGGTTGGCCTCACCCTAATGGCAGCTAGGCTTTTTGTTATGCTTATTGCATACTGTGTGAGTGAATCACGGAGACAAGCATTGATAAGACATATAGCTAGTGCTAGACTGACAACACCTGTAATACATCCTGTGATGACGAGTGTGTAATAAATTTGTAGCTCATCTCATGGCAATAAGATATTGTTGTCAACCTGTTCAGGAAATACTGTTTGGGGGGGTCCTGTGGCTTCGAAACCCTTATGCCAATGTTCCCCAAAAATTTATTAGCCATTGAAAGTTGATCTATCTGTTTGTCTCTCTGCCTATGAGCGCGTGAGCGCATTAGAGGTTAATTAACAATATACACTGTATAAATTCACAATTTACTTACTTACTTACTTACCATGTGTGTGGTCTTGTAGCGTAACCAGGAGTACAAGCGGGCGTACAGCAAGTACCTGCTGAGTCTGCCTGACGACGTGCGACGCAGACTGGAGATAGAAGACGTTGACAAACAACAACAGACGACCAAGAAGAAGAGTTTAAGCCTTCCCGCCCTGCCTCACAGCTCCTCACAGGTGGTCGTCGTAGTAGTAATACAAATGACAGCGTATAGTGTGGCTGGTCACAGTGGTCAGTGTTGTTTGTGTATACCTACCTTGTTGTTATGGAAGGCTCTGTTGAGGGCTTAATTTACCAAATTTCTAGGAATATTTCTCGGAAAAGTGTAACAGTCTTAGTTAGTACTAGTAGTGCCAGCGGCAAGAACAGCATGTACTATATTGTACTAGGACCTTAAACCTTATCGACCTTGAACTGTATCTTAAATTTTGATTATTAACTGGTATGCATGTCAGATTATTACAGAATATCATTCTTATTATTTCACGCTTTATGTGCTATGCACTCCCCTTAGCTGTCCATTGCTCTTGCATTTTGCTGTCATATTGTTGTCTCCCTTTATTGTGTGCTTTATTTTGTGCAACAAAACGTTTAACTAAATGCCGCACTTTGTCTCAAAAAAACGTCCCCGACATTTTCGATTGTCACTTGAAAACCAGTTATCAGATTTTGATAATTTTTGGTACCAATATTCCAGACACAACTTGCCATCAAATGACTGTTCAATTTCCCACCTCATCCACTGTCCACTTTTGCACTACCTATCTGCATAAGGAAGTGCCTTTTTAGAGTTATAAAATTAAAATTTAATATTTAACATATTTATTCGCAAAAATCAAAAAAATTACAGTAGTGCCTATGGGGAAAATTAAACAGTTCTTTAAACGGTCATATCTTTGGCTGGGTATGATAAGAGTCGTAATTTTTAGTTCTAGGCTATGGTTTTCGGAAATAGTCAATCTAATGGTGTTATTCAATTTTACCCCGGACCCTCTCTGGTTGCCATGGCAAAAATTGGCAACGAAATTTGGGACAAAATGGGCTATAAAGCACAAAAGGTGATATTATTCAGCAGCAAATTGACACACAGTCAGTGTGATGCGGACAATATCATCTTTTGTGCTTTTTGCTGTTTTCGATGTGCAAGTTCTTCGATGTTGCCATTAACAAGTGTATAAACTGATGTTTTGTACATTTATTAATATGTTATATTTATCTTGTGCATATAATGTGGCAGTCGTCGACGCCTACAATTGATCGACCTCTGAAGCCGGTCGCCGATGTCTTCATGTTTATTGAGGACAAGAAGTCCGACTACCGGAAGAAGCACCCGACGATGGATGATAACGAGCTGCAGCGGTTCATGGTCAAGGAATTCAACTGCATCAGTGAACGTGACAAGGTTGTTTTTCCATTGTCTTTGCCATACCTGAGTGACTCCATGAATCGTGTCAATAACAGTAATAATAGGATAGCATCACTTTGAGTTATGCAGTCATTGATATTTAGTTTGTTTCACGTGATGTGAGCTGTGGACGTGTTAAGAAGAAGATTTCTTATAAACTAAAGGCTCATTCTTTTAAGACGATTTGAGCTGGTGAGGCTGCTTTAACCCAGCCCAAGTTGGCTGTAAACAGCTGGCAGCTTTAACTGACTTTACAGTACGTCACAGTTCCTGTTAGTAGACCTGCTCTTACTAGGAAATCAGTGTTTCTTTCTTAGCCGTCATAGTAACCACTGAGCGCCAGCTATTTTGCTTGTTTGATGTGGAGAAATCGGTGTGAAGAAAAAAGAACCGTGTAGATTGTCTTAGTCTGGTTTAAATGTTTTGATGTTTGTTTATTGTCACTGTGTGTCATGCGTAGGCCAAGTACAAGAAGATGGCCGAACAGGAACGAGAACGGCTGGCGAGGTAAGGTTGTCAGCTTTCTATCGCATAGCAAACACTTTATTAATTGATCAACGATGATAAGCATTTGTAGGCACTTCGGAAGGCGGCAATTGTGAACTGAACTTAGTGCAGTTCGTGAAATAAACCGGAATGAAAGGATATGATCTGCCATTTTCTTTGCTTCATACATTTCTGTAGATACATTCCTGTAGACGCAACTGAACTGATCCACGATTTCAGTTTAGTTCATGTCAGTTGCGGTGTGCACGCCTTCTTCTGCAAAGCAACAAAAGGATGAAATGCTAAGCTAAGACATCACAATATATGAGTAAGAAGTGGTGAACCAAAGATAGCGTAGCAGCTGGCAGAAGAGATTGTCGTAAATCTGCCATTTGACAGTAGACCAGAGTAAGATATTGTTATTTAACACGTGATAAATACATGACTGGTAAATGATAGACCAAAGTAAGATACTGCTATTTCACAACAGTTGTATTTCAGTTGGCTTCAGTTGTATTTTTTGTTTTTGCTTGTATTCTTTTTAAATTCCTACTCAGTGCAAGAGGCCCTTTGAGGGCCTCTTTGAGGCCCTCTTTGAGGGCGTCACTGTGATGCATGGATCATAGAATGGCTATTGGCTAGTCCGATACAGCTTCTAGCCTCTTTTAATACTGCTTTGCCGATGTGACAGGGAGAGTGCACAGTCGATTAATAACTCATTGAAGAAGGCAAAGCGGGTTCCGTTTCCTGGAGAACCAGTCAAACCGTCACAGTAAGACGTTGATTTATGATTTTATGCCTCCGCGAATGTAGTGGTAGAGGCATTATGTTTACCGAGTGTCCGTGCGTCCCGGACAAACATTGTTAGCAAGATATCTTGGGTATTTGTTCACGGAATTTGACCAAACTTTCGCCAATGACGGACTTCGGGACAAGGATGAACTTTTCAAATTTTAGGGTCAAAGGCCCAAGGGTCAAGGTTACAGTGGGGTCAATGCCTCAAAATGCACTTTTTGGTTTTGTAGTTGTCACACGTTTTCGTAGGCATAATAGTCGACGGAGTTGTAACAACCATCTAGTCTGTTCCTGTATATAAATCAATAAAATCAAATAAGCGCACATATTTGTAAAGTGCCATAATGGCGTAGCTTCAGATATGCTAATGGTTACTTACAGATTATAGAAGATATTGTCAAGCCATCTTGCCTGTCCGAGAAATTGGCCTCAAACCATCTGCGCCAATACTGTAAAAACTTTGTTTTTTTTTCAACCTACCTGGGGTCAAACCGAGGCTGATAACTGTTCAGTTTATACTGTGCAAATGGGGCACTGCGACAAGCTACGAGTCACTGCTGGCGTCGTGCAACTTGTAATAAAGATGGTTTGAATACGCCGTTTATTATCTCTGCCAAGGTGAGCGTAGTGAACATTGGAGGAGATTAAGAGATTGGCCGTTCTGTCCGTTGTTCCTTCTGTGTACATAATGGCAATGACGTCATTGCACCAACGCAACGCCGGCTGTTACTTTTCCCTCCCTCTGCAGCAAAGCGGCTCTTCCGTGTCCCTCCCCTTTTCTTGCTGTAGGTGTAGTCATAGTAGTTTAAATCACTCCACTTGGCGGAGATATGCACTCTCACGAGCGCCTTCTGGTTATTATTGCAGCCATTAAAATGGCTGGATTGGTGTACAATACATTAAAACATCACAAGCATACTAAGCGCTGGGCTTCAAGGCACTGGCATATACAGCTCAACACTGTCTAGCTTTGTTGGCTGTGGCTGAGCAGCGCAACGAACAAAAAAAATGCAAAAATGTTGTGCAAATGTTTTAGGCATTGTTACATTTAAAATAAACGTCTGCTGAGTATTTTTGCAAATGTTTTTATTGCTTTGTGGTTTAACATTAGTTTGCGGGTGTGTTATGAATGATTGTATAGCTCGGGGTACCAGTTATTCTCGAAGGAGATGCTTGTTCAGCTGCGTGACGTTAGAGCCAATGAGCGACTGCAAGAGATTGGTCGGCGCTGGGTCGCGCTGAGTGACGATGAGAAACGTCATTGGAACAGGCGAAAGGACGCCATGTGGGTTCAGTACCGCAAAGATCTCGCTAAGTTCAAAAAGGTTGGTCTTGGTCAGTCACTGCTGATATTTAGTAAACTCCTTCTGTTGCCTCGTTCTGCAAAAAATGCTCCATTGCTTACTGTGATAATATGGTAATAGTATAGGCGTCGTATAAGTAGAGTAATTTAATGTAAAACTAGAAAAATCTACAAAAATATGTCTCTCAGTGCCAACATATGCGGTCGTTCTACAGCTGCATAACGCTAACTGTAAGTGTAACTATGACCTTTAACCTTTTGAAATGAAAATTGCCGCCCTGGATACTCGTGCCCTTGGAAACATTCATGCCGTTTTAATTATCTCCGCCAAGGTGAACGTAGTGAACATTGGAGGAGATTAAGAGATTGGTCGTTCTGTTCGTCGTTCTGTGTTTGTGTGTTCATGATGACCTATCATCATCTCCACATGTTGATTGAAGGCAGTTAACCGGCAGGAACGGTGACGCCCTCTTGTGAAAACTGCTACATTTTACAGTAGTAGTGTTTAAATTACTTTACTTGGCGGAGATATGCACTCTCTCGAGCGCCTTCTAGTTTTTTTTTTATTCTGGAGCCTGTGCAAGACACGTCAATGTGTAGTCTGTTAGGACATCAGCGTGATTATAATAACGTGGCCTTATACTTTTCCTGCAATGGCTTTATTGATTGATTTCAGCTGAGATGAGCAATATGTCTTATTAAACATACTGCTACAATGTAACCAGTTTAGACTTGCAGACTTCATGCAGTGAACTCAACGGCTCTATTGTTTCATCACTGCAGGGCTTGTCCCCAAAAGAGCTGAAGAGCTATGAAGAAATGAACTCTGGCGGATCTAAGAAGAAGAAGAAGAAGGCTAAAGAGGAGGTAAACTACTTGCTCATGACAGTTATCGAAGTGAAACAGTAGCGGATATTTTAAACTGTTCTTGCATTAAGTGGTAGCTGTTTTATGCCTCTGCAACCGTTTGGCGGTGCTATTTTGTCTTGAACTCTCTTTATCTCTAGATATGACACTCACATTTTTCTTGTGTATGCAACATATTGTCAGTGTTTATATCCATTTTATGAATTTGCGTTTTTACTTATGAAATGCTTGCTTACTTTGTTTTTAGTGCTATATTTTATCAGCCGGAGTCCTTGTCAGTGACCATATTTACTTGATTATATTCTCACTTACTTACTTCAGTACTTTGTTGCTTTGTTGCATTTACTATTATCGATGCAGTGTATTAGCTGGATTATGTAATTTGTTGTTTATCTATGCCCCATTGCTGTGCCGTATCAGCCAGAACTGGACTAGAATGATGCATATTCCTCATCAGATCTATGTATTTACTTTCTCAGCAGTGATATGGTGCCTCGTCTTGAGGCTGCCACGAGACAGATTTTTACTGTCTTGGTCTTGGACTTGGTCTGGAAGGTTGATGTCTTGACTTGGTCTCGGTCTTGTCACAAGACACTAACCTTTAAGGCAAAATGCAATACTGTGCGCTTTATGTAAATCATTGTAATACTAGTACAAAATCATAAGTTCACTTGACTTTCTCTCACACTTTCACGCCGTGTTACATTTCTGCCATAAATCGTGACAATTGCAAGGACACAAAACTTTTCGCTGACACTAGGTACAGTAATTATCTTAGGTCGCTATTTTCTCACCTCTTCAGTGTAACTGCTACATTTGCGTTTGTAGAACGAGTTTTTTTTCACAGGGCAGCATTATAATGCACCCACACCATTCAAATATGTCAGACTCTGTGCTTGAGCATCTGATGTTTCTGAGATACAACATGCAACGTTGATTTGCAGCTGCAGTTGATAAGCTGATATAGACTTCTAAGCTTGCGTGGTATAAAATTGTACAGATTAGATTGATGTTCACTGTGACTGCATTAATAGGATTATTGAGATTTTTTTTTTAATAGGTTTTGCTCAGACCTTTTCAGTATTCAGTGCATTAAATGCCTTGGCCTCGATCTTAAAAGTTGGTGTCTTGGTCCCATCGCTGTTACTCAGTTGCTTGTTTTCTTTGCTGGCTGTGTGCTGAGTTCGCCATGTCTGCTGCGCTGTGTTGTCTTGCAGGAGCTAGAGGACGAGTCGTTGTCAGAGAGTAGTGATGATGATGTTGATGACGATGTTGATGAAGCTGCCGCAGTGAATGGCAGCGACCTCGCCAGTGATGATGATGATGATGACAATGTTGCTGCTGCTGATGCTGGTAATGAACATCTTTATTCACTATGAAATGATAGCATAACAAAAAAGAAAACTAGACTGTCAAGCCGTGCACAGGGCTAAATCTGTTCATGGTAGCTGCCATGGCATGCTGCGATATTTATAGCAATGACGTCAGCGTCGGCCTAGCTAGCCCTGCCTATTAGCAGCATGGTTTCATTTCGCAGTGGTAAAGTATCAGTCCTGTGACTTTGATCTTTGACCTATGAACTTGAAATTCAGTGGGGTTCTTGCAGTTTTCCAGGTACATGTATGTGCAGAATTTCATTACGCTGTGAGTTATCATGCTAACAGAGAAAAAATAACACCAAAAGAAACAGAAAAACAAACTGTGCCACGAGGCTGGAAACAATACTGTCGTCGCTACTGCGGACAGTAATAGTTTAACTTAACCAATGTAAGTTATAGTGGCCACATGTCATATATCTTTATCACAACAAGCTACAAATCTCTCGCTATTTATCAACAATACTGCGTGGTAAATCAAAATTAACTAATCCTGGCATATTTTTTGCCGTATCAGTTTTATTTGTATTAAATAATTTCGTGAAATATGTATAACAGAGTCAGCATCGTCATCGTCGTCGTCATCGGAGGATGAGGAAGAGGAGGGGCTAGATGATGGCGGCACTGGAGCGAACATCGACGTCGTAGTGACAGAGTCAGATGATGACGAGAACGCCGAACTACTTGAGAAGAAACTCTTGCAGGATACCACAACACAGGTCTTTCTCTTTATTTGTCTGTCTCTCTGTCATCTTTCTGCTCTGTCTGTTTGCTCTGTCAACTGCCAGAAACTGAAACAGGTCTTTATACAAGAGTTTTTATGTCTTATAATTATCTTCGCCAATGGAACGAAGTGAATTGGAGGAGATTATGAGATTGGTCAATCTGTCCGTCGTTGCGTGTGCCCGTCTGTCTGTCTGTGTACACGAATTGGTGGAGATATGCACTCTAACGAGCGCCTTCTAGTTGCAATGTAAGGTTTCACTTTGGCCTAGTAATATTCCACTTTGGTTATCTGCATCGAGAAATGGGATTCTTTGCCATTTGGTCTTGCCGGGCAGTCTTTGTGACCCAGAACTGAGTCTCGACACTTTTAAATGTCAGCTGAAAACATACTGTTTTGCAAAATATTGACGACAAAATGTATCCAGTGCATTGAGATTTTTTGAGTATGCACTGTATAAATTTACATTTTACTTTCTGACTTACTATGTGGTCATACCATACAGACAGACAAATGTATTGGGCAGAATTTGTATTTCAAACAAAATATTTGTCATATTTGCAGAATACAAGGTAAGTTTGTAACTTCGTCTGCACATGTATTCAGTTTTGTGTATTCGCCATGTGGCAGCACTGTTCCTGGCAGAGGTTTGAGGTATCTGATCACTTTTATTTATAATATTTCACTGTCTACTGTTGTGCAGGGTAAATCGACACGACTTGACGCCAATCAGGTCTACAACGATGAGTCCAGCGATTCGTCAAGCGAATCCAGTTCATCAGACTCCACAAACTGACCTACTTATTGACTGTGACCTGACCCACTTACTGTTTATCGACCTGACCTTGTCAGTGTGGTTGTTGATCTTGACTGTCGCCTAAAATAACACTGTGACTGAGAGTCGTTTGTTTTTGAAGTTACCAAAGGACCAGTTATTGCAGGTCTGCAGACAAACGTGGTGTAAAATATCACTCGAGGGAGATTTCTGTAGACTCCAACAAGCAAAGTTAGTACATTATAATGTGGCAGATGATATACAGCCAGTGGCTTCTATTCCCCAAATCTGGAATCGAGATTGGGTGCAACTTCCCCCGATTTTTTGGCTCAGGTTTCCCCAATTTTTGAATCAAGTTTTCCCCCTCTATTTTGGGCTTCTTCCCCTTTCTAGTGAGAAAGTTTTTGTTAGGGGTGTACATTGAAAAATAGGGGGAAATAAAAAATATGGACTGAAGTTTTGTTAAGCACGTAGATCAAAAAATAGGGGGAAAGTGAAAATAGGGGAAAGTTTTGCTAATGGTGTTGTTTGCCTAGTGAAAATAGGGGGAAGGTTTTGATCTACAACCTTAACAAAACTTCCCCTCTGTTTATCACAGGGTGCAAGTTGCGCCCACCATGTATAGAGATAGCAGCCACTGTATACAGCTGTACACCTAGCCGTACTGTGCAACCCTAAACATAATGCTGATCCTGATCTTTGACGTTTTGAACTGAAAATTGGCAGACCAGTTAGTTCTGTCTTGCAAATAACACCAAATTTGTTTTGTTTTTGTTTTTTTTTGAAGTTAGAAGCCCATGTGAGACAAACAGATGGATGGACAAATAGAGACATCCTGACAGGCTAGATATGTAATATGGCCTGTTAAGACTGTCGCATAATATTGTTTACAGTGTTTGTATTAGACGGTGTTTTGTATACTCGTATGGAGTAGACCTGTTAAGGTTATTATACACTGTGTAATCTGTTTGTCAATTTGCTTGTACCCTGTATAAACCGGTTGACGTTATATAATTAAGTTTTATGAGTGTGACGTGCATTTTGTATGAATGGTAGTTTCTGAACCATTTTTGTCGTAAACGTTTTGGAGAAGTTTTATTTACCATTTATTTTTTTTCTCAGCATTGCGTGTCAGATTGAGATATTGGGTGGGTGGCTGAGTGGCAAAAGTTATAATTCAGTAGTATGAAATTTAAGTCATGTAAATTATGTGCGGTTTGTCTTTCTGCTGTTAATTTTTCGGTTGTTAAATGTGTATTTTTGTATCTCAAAATGGACCAAACGTCTTTGGTCGTCAGTCTCCACCCAGATATGCGAAAGAAGTTGAAATATAGCGTAATAATAATAGCTGCTGAGTGAAGTTTATGGTGAAATTGATGCCATTAATATGATAAAGCGTATGTCTATGCTCAGTGGCGGTTTTAGGCCTGGGCCGGAGGGGGGCACAGCACCCCCCAGATTTGCTCCAGCCCCCCCCCAGTTTCATGGCCACCCATAATTTTTTTACAGTGGTAACACAAATATCTGATTTCTTTGCGTTTCCAAATTGAAGAAAAGTGGGCAAATTTGCGGCTTCCATTGAACGTCCAAAAACCAAAAGTACTTCAGCTTCGCCTCCACCTTACCCCCCCTCCCAC
>Ga0209671_1004366_pt1 | contig 13998 bp, 6 predicted proteins | sample WorMetHERISLAND2_2_FD_187401 | JGI IMG/M metagenome (GOLD analysis project Ga0209671, IMG submission 187401) | Marine gutless worms symbiont microbial communities from Max Planck institute for Marine Microbiology, Germany - Olavius geniculatus... | ecosystem: Host-associated > Annelida >... | reverse complement strand
GAACGGGCAAGCTGCGCAGTTGCCCACAAAGGCCGCCACAACGAAAGGCCGGTCTTCCGCATATGTCGTGAGAAAAATGCTAGTAAAACCCGTTTTTCTTAAGTTTATATCAAGATGTAAGTTGTTTAAAGTCGCCGAAGAAAACACGATGAAGTCAATTTAAATTTAGTTAAAATATCCTTTCACTTGTAAGAAATCAAACTCAATGGTGCTTAGAAATACAAAAAAACGTATTAGTAAAGAAGGGAGTGTCGCATATCGCGTCGGTCATCGGGCCGGACGTCTTGTTTTAGACGCAGTTGTGTCTATTGTGTCTGCCGAACGGTATTGCCTATGTGTGTTGGGCGTGAATACGGAACACTGTCGGACACACGCTCGGTTACACTAGTGGCCAGTCACGCGGCATGCAACACGACGACCTGAATGACATCCAAACTCCACTACTTCGATTTTGTGTCGATCTGTGCAACAATTCGTATTCGACCAGCTGCACATATGTCAATATGTAGATTTCGATTTTTAATGTGGATTTGTTGTACAACTTGCTGTACGTCGTACAGAAGAAGAAGAAGAAGAAGAAGAAGAAGATTCGCACAGACAGGTAGGTCCATTGTGAGGGAGCTCATCATCCCTTTTTGGCGCCTTGAGGTGTACAAGTTAAAAAAGTTAAAGGTGGTGTTATAGCTCTTAATGGAAACCCATTTCAGAGCTACGGAGCGTCACCTGCCGTATGGGATCCCACAGTGTTCCTGCCACCCGACACAGGTGAACGCGCCCCGCTTCAACTCCAGCCAGATAAGCCGGTAGTCGATTTACCTACCCCGGAGGGATGGAAGGCTGAGTTGACTTAGGCGGCTGGTTAAATACCAGGATGGTTTACCTGCCCGCAGGCAGTCACCAATCAAAGGACTAATCCGGCCCGGCGTAGAGTAACTTCGTTGATCGAATCAAACACGTTACCGCTAAGCCACGCCACCAACCCGGGTTAGGCCAAATTAAGCTAGCATACAGCCCAAGTCGACCGGGTGGCCGGTTAGCTCTAGTTAACAGCCACAGGGTTTACTGTTACAAAAAAGTGGCAAAACTCGCCGTTTCTTTCCTAGCGATGGCCATAACCACTGCCAGTACTCATTTTACCATCCCACGAAGGGCAAAAAGCTGAGTCGACCTAGTTGGCTGGTTGCGTACGCCGTACCGAGATGATTTACCTGCCTGCAGACAGTCACTCATCCAAGTACTAACCGGGCCCGCCGTACAGTAACTTCTTTGATTTGACTAAACGCGTTACGCTACGCCTACGCCTCGTTGTACAACAAATCTGATCAAGTGGAGTCTGAGCGCAAGCAAGCTGTCATGCGAGCGGACGACGAGGTCCAGGAAATTGCACGTATACGCACTGACGATATAAATCGCCGAACCTCTGAATTATTACAGCCGATACCATAGCTAGGCAGATCTATCCGGATAACTACATATCCGAGCTGTCGTGACACTGTGTCATAAGTCATGTGGATGCGAGCGCCACTTTTAATGCTCCAGTCGTCAATCTCGTATCAAATCACTGCGGCTATAGCCTGGAATAGAACAGCAATGTACATTTGGCTGTACAATCATTCAAAATTATGTTACCTAGGCCTAAGCTTCTACAGCATTGTGTCCAAAAATTTCTACAGGTGCCATCAAAAACTTAGGCTAATGTTAACGGGTTACAGCCGACAATAAGAACACTGCAATGAACTGCAGGGAGAATAATATTGAAAAGTAACATAACTGTCAGAAATGTGCGATTTTCTGTCGTTGTATTAAGGATGTAGTCCTAGAATTTATTGAACGCCTCTTGTACTGTACATTAAAATTTCAATTCTTATCTGTCACACGTGTCATTCATTAGGACTACGGACTAATACTACTATGTAATTGCAATCATATATGGAAGTTTCATCGCTCTTTGTAGTACATTACGCGAGTGTAACGAAGCACAGCAAACTTCAGATTGAGTTGAAACCTATTTGTTTCATGACTGTGATCGACGGTGTGTTCTGCGCATAATACCCGGTTTACACGATCAAGCAAACATGAAGCAAATATGAAGCATGCATAAAGTATAGCCTACACGAAGCAAACATCAAGCAGACATCGAGCAAGCATCGAGCAGACATCGAGCAAACGTGAAGCCAACATCTAGCTGGCTCGTCCAGCTAACATGTTAGCTGGACGAGCTAGCATCGTGTAAACGTGGTATAAGCGTGCGTGTGAAAAACAAACGCGAGATGCGTTTCAACCGTCACGCTTGATGCGAATGAGATCATGGGCAATTGTAACACTGTCTAGACATTGTGGTAAAAAATGGGAGAGCGACGTCCTGAAATAAACGTATAGGCCTAATACAACGTACCGCAAAAATGACTATGTCATCAAACTAGCTCTTTGCGGTAGTAGGTTGTATTGATCGTCACCTAATTTTATAATCGCTTCCTTCTTGACCCATGCCTAACCCCTCCACAGAATTTCACTAAAATATGTTCATTGTTTTTGAGTAATGCAGCGGAGATTTGCAGCCGATAAAAATTGGCTGACCCAAAAAGCGACCTCCGTCGTGCCATCCTTCACCTTGGCGGACGTAATTACATAATTATTTGTCTTAATGTATTGCGGCTGTTGAGAACTGGATGCAGCGACCACACACATACACAGGTAGCTGGAGGCTGGCTGGCTGGCTGTTGCGCAGCTGCTGATATCTCAGCAGCGCACCTGCTGTGATTGGCAGTTCGTCTTTGAACCTAGGCACCGCGTATTTCATGCGCAAGCCGCTGCCACCGCGCACACGCATTGTGCTGACGGTCGGAAGCAATCTGTATTTAAATCAAGTTATTTCCCATTTGGATTTAAATCCTAATTTTTACGCTCGAAAGCAGCTACTGCTTTCAGCGCGTCTTAACCATCACAATTCTGTCCGTCCGTCTGTCCGTCTGTCTGTTACACGGGTGGATCAGTCAAAAGCGGTGCAAGCTAGAATTATCACATCTTCACCATCGGGTGCCTGGAAGATTCTAGTTTCAGGAACCGTAAAGCTTTTCCATAAATTTGAGAGCGGTTACCCCAAACGAGGGCGCTAAATGAGAGGGAAGTAGGCAAAATTTGCGATTTTTGGCCAGTTAGTCGCTGTATCTCAGTAACGGTGCGAGGTAGGGTTTAAGTTACTATTAATCACTAATGGGCTCTCGATTGGCGCCGAATTTAATGACCTTGAACGCCAAAATAGGGAGTTTTATAGATTTTTTGGCGATTTCGGGCTGCGACACAAGTCTATATCATTCACAAGATGGCGCTACGAAACTATCGTTATGCGATCCAGATAGAGAATTTGGAATTTGTATATTAATTCAGCGTGAACACCCCAATTTTCAGCTAAACTACTGAACCGAAACTGCTATAGGCTTTCGCGCGTCTCGTGAGCCTTAGCTCAAATTTTTTTGTAAACAATATTACACCTTTTTAGAAAGAATAGCTTCTCAGCTATGCATTTAGTTGAACCATGCCGAAAGATGCGCTAGTTAAATTGGCGGACTTTTGCCTGTCTGCATTCAGTGTGTAAAATTAAGCTACGCAAACATATATAGGGCATAAGCTTGCACTGTTCTTGGATATTTATGTAACTTCTATCGGTGTGTATCATACTGCTTGGTCAGAAATAAAAATTAGCTGTCACTTTACGTCATAATTACGTCGTCGTACAAATGTAAACTAAATGTCGCATCGCCAGGTGCTGCATGCAAAACAGTTTTAGCCTACATAAAAGTACTTTTTCGCATTTAATTCGAAAATACTTAGTAGTTTATCACTACGTTGATCTGGGTGGCTTATCTATAGGCCTACAAAAAATCACCTCAGAAATAGCGAGCGATAAACGATTTGTGTGACGTGGAACTCTGACAGAGTTGTAGTTTATGACGTGAGGTTCAAACGTCGGTCGAACTAGGACTAATACTATGTCAGTTAGCTGTCACACGTTTGACAGTTCCATGGGTGTGGCTCGAAGGCGGCATTTGAAAGGATTTTGATATCAACGACTTAAATGCATCACGGTTCGTGCTAGGTTGTCAAGCCGGACTTTCAACCACTTTGCAGACAGTGTTTCGCAGCTTCCCGTAAGGTGTAGAACAGCTTTGAACGTTCCAGTTCATCTGAAGCAAATAGACATAGTTTCGAGTAGGCCTAGTTCAAGCGGTTGTTGAAGTATAAGTTTGTGATAGCTAAATGCTAATTTTCGCCTTTAATTTTTTCATCTCGTACTTACTTGCTTATTTACTTATATGCGAAGACGGTACACCGGATGTCACGTCGCGTAATATTTCAACACTTCATCAGACGGATTTGTAGCGAGGCAAATACATCGACGCATTAGCTGTTCCACTTTGTATATTCAGTGGCCTTCAAGCTTTGCGCTCCCCTGGCTTTTTTCACTTTTGAGCCGTATTGGAGAATTTCATTTTCACACTTAGTCTCAAATTTGTTTTTTTAAGTTTTGCTGGTTAGCGATGAATGTTTTCTGATCGTTATAGGGTGGATATAAACATTCCAAACCGACGTAAGTAATAAGTGTTTGTTTAGGACATTATAGCGATGTGCATTATATGCAAAATCGCTCTATAGCGCAAACGATTACGTCTATAACTATTCATTTCGTTTATCACATTCGTGCGCCCTGCTTATAAATTTCGACGGATTTTCATTTGGTAGGCACACGTGTGATGTTTAAGGACACAATGCGTCAGATTGGTTTTTTAACTCCGCAGGGTAAAGGCAGATTTGGGTGATCGACCCCGAAAATACGACATTGGAAATTGTTGCTGCTTTTGGCGAATACAGAAGAAGCGATTTCGCTTCATATCAAACAATTTTGGTTGCTTGTTGATTGATTGCACAGTGACAGTTTGTCGTTTGCGACTGTGCCGCTGAGAGCAAGTTTGGGACATCTGCTAGGACAACGAGACCGACTACCTCCCGGTGTCGTCAAACAATACAAGGTACGCAGGCTCCTATGTGCTAGATACCGTACTAGGGGGTAAGCGAGTACGCAGTACGAACTTATACCACCCCAGACAGTGCGGCATAATATGCTCAGATCACACAGACTACACCGTTTTCTGGTTTGTTCCGCATCACCGCAGCCGAAAATCATGAAAACACTGTTAGTACCGGTGCAAGCTGAGTGTGGTTTAATATTCGTTTATCAGAAGTAAAACAATTATCTTTTATTTCTGTCTTAATTTCCATGCGCATAATGCAGATGAAATTCGCCAAAAAGCAAAATTAAGGCGAAGGGTTGTAAAACTTGGAAATATTACAAACATATTTTGTAAAATGTCAGTAGTAATTTTTATTTTTGTAATTATTTGTTATAATTCAACGTTACTAATTAAATATTTGTACGTAGGCCTACCTGCAGTACTACACCCCTATTTAAAATACGTTTAAAGTTTGTTGAATATTTGTCTATATTGTTTATGACTTTTAGCACTAAATTTTGTTTGAAAAACTATATCGGGACTTTGCCTCATTTAAATGGGAGATTATGTAACATTTGTATGAAAATAATTTAGCTTCAACAACGTGTGATGCCGTGAATATTTTAATGTATAAATGTCTTTTGTTGAATTAAAAGTTATAGTGTTGTCCATGCGCAGGATCACAGCTTTGATGAGCTCGAGATCAAATGCGGTCTTCTGCAGGTCAGCCTTCAATGAACGTTTTCTTATACATTTGCGAGTTGTCTTGAGTTCTGTTTGCTTCAAAAAATTTGCTGCCAGTTACGTTCTGTAAAATTTCGGCTAAAGCTTCAAAAACGAAATGCAACGCTGCTTCCCTTAAGGGACTAAATTGAATAATGCATGCCTGTGCGTCGTAGGCCTAGTTTACTGCCAACGCCTAAGATTCTCGGCAACAGGACCGACAGCCGCATACATGTCGGCACTAGGCGCGGATCCTTGGCTGTTAAGACGCAAGTTTTTGCCAAAGCATTGAAATGCATCAAAGCATTAGCGTCACGACAGAGTGGATACAAAATGGCAATTTTTCTTTCCCCCTTAATTTTAGTCTGTCGGAAAAATTTGGTTTTTGTGGTAAAATTTTTCTTACGAAAAAAACACAACTTATGACCGAAAATCCCTCAGAAGGGAAATTGAAATTTTGAGCATTGATATCTCTTCTGTCGAAAATTTGCCGCTGTTTATCGGAAAATTGCATTTTAAGTTTTTAACCAACGGCGCCGCTGCATCAAACCAAAGCGAATGCACGTTCGCGGTGCTTGGAGCTTGCGAGGATGTATCTGGTCAAATACGCATCTTGCTGCTGCTCTCGTGTCTCCGGACTGACGTTGTCGACAGAATATCGACCAAGCGTGCGTCTGTCACACCTGGCCTGTGGACTCGTGTTACGCTAACGATTTTTTTTATTCCATACCACGCATTTTGTCCACTGTCTGAAAGACAACATTTCAAACTTACGTCGCTTCATATAAGCAGATGATATGATCGGAGCCGCTAAAATTGCAGGACCTGAAAATGGCGTACAACAAAAAAGCAATAGCTGGAAAATACAGAATTTGGAGAATAACGGGCCAAATCGCAAGGTCTGATCCCGACTGTCGCTATACTCTGTCTTGCCTCTTCTGACACAGTGTTGGTACGCGCTGTCGATTCTATTACGACTGAATCCTACCGCATTGGCTAGTAGGTTAATTAAGAGAAATCAGATTGTCACAGAGACCCGACGCTGCCAGAATGCATTAGAAACAAGCTCAGTGCGACGCGTGACAACCTGTGCGGACACGCGATACAAACTGCAGACGAGCCACAACGAAACGCCGACGGACGGTCTGACGAAAATAGATCTACCGCAGCTCAGAAATTATACTGTTTATCATTATAGGACGAAACTATAGCTTAGTCATAGGCATTCTGTGACTGATCTGAGTAGGCCTAATATCCCGAATCTAGCAAAGCTGTATTTTAATATGACGTCACTATCTAATGTGTCAAACTGTCTGAACGACAGTATTTTAATCTGTTTCGTTTTTGTCGCTTTTATAGCAGTTCCAGGTTAAGTAGGCCTACAAAGCTGTAATGTTGTACTCACATTATGCGTGTTTGAATAGCTAATGTAGTCCGGTGATCATTATGACTGAGTGAATACTGACTGCTTTTCTTCCATATTTCTCGTAACATCCGAAGAGAAGAATACGAAAAGCCCGAGATTAGTGTTAATAATAGAGTTAGAAATTTGGATAAATTTTATTTTTGGCTACGGTGGTCCTGGCTGTGGCGGCCCTCGGCTATGGCCAAATTCGTACTAGTTCTTCTTCGAACCAGTGACCCAGTCACTTTGCGATCTGACTCAGAGGCCACATTGTCGAAGCTTTCCTAGAAATTTTCCTAAAATCTGTTGAAGGAGTTTCGAAAATGTGGCCCGCGGTAAAATACGATTCTAGACATCATTAATAGATAAACTGTTCTTAGAGTAACGTCAATTTATTACGTATGGCGTGTTAGATCGTGGAAGCGCTGGCTTACTTGCACAACGTGGAGCAGATAGTTCACCTGAACGTGAACCCGCACAGCATTGTCGTCACCAAGCGCGGAATGTGGAAGTTAACTGGATTCGCTTTCGCTGTATCCTGCAGCCAAGATCGACATCCGGTAAGACACACAGTTCGTGTATCACTAATGTGTATCCAGTGTAGTTCTAGTCCAGTCGGATTCATTTGTTATCATGGGCGTTGGAACAGGGGGAGCAGAGGGAGCAGCTGCTCCCCCAACTTTTGGCACGGGAGAGCAGGCCATAGCTCTTGCTCCCCCAAAAGTTTGAGCCTTCTGCACTGCGATGTTAGACCGAGTCGAATCGACTTAGACATCTTAGAGTTTTGCCGCTCCGTGGGACGTTCAAGAACCAAAAAGCTTTCAGCTTCAAGGGGGCTTCGTCCCCTAACCCCTCACCAGGGACTCTGCCCCTGGACCCCGCTGGGGGCTCCGCCCCCAAACCCCCGTTAGAGGCTCGCGCTCCACGCGCTCGCCATGGCCCTGGCCACTGCTTGCTCCCCCAACTTTCGAACACTTCCAACGCCCATGTTTGTTATATATGCGTTGACTAGCCAAGGTCTGCGGCGACTTACAGTATATACTGCATAAAACTTATAATTACGTGCACAGTACTGTACGTCACAGTAGCGTTAAGAAAAAATATGTTTAAACCATGTCATTTACTCCACGTCTGTTGGTGTTTACAATTGCAACGTTTTGACGCATTGATTTTTGACAATTAGGCCTACGTACTATCAAAGAAAAAAATCGTTGCCAAAATCAACGGCATCGGACGACAATTTGAATAAAGATCGACCTACGGATGTTTTTAAGCATTCGCAGACCATCGCATCGAAATCATTGCGACGTCGCGCGTTTTCTTGCGACAACACGGCTTTCTTGTTTTGGTTTGCTTTTGCTAATTAAATTTTTCACAGTAGCACTAATAGGCTTATCGTTATTTTTTATTTTTATTTTTTATATTTTTCATGACAGTGGCTTTCGTCAGACCAAGAAATTAAAGACGGAACTATCTACATCAATTAAATAGAGTGGAATGCTGAAGATAATTGCAAAGAGTTTAAACGAGGCAGTGAGTAAGAAGGTGAGATAGACTACAAAGCAAAGCTCATTAATGATGCAAATGGTGAAGATGAAGCAAGCACTCCGCTGGCTGTAGCAGCACATGCCGTGGGAAAAGCGAAGCTGACACACGCTGATTAACCATCTTTTCGTGTCACGAAACGCTTTGCTGTACGCAACGCAGGAATCCGTTGGGCAATTGATGTTTGCATAATCTCACGTCGAGGATATTTCTGTCCGAGCCGGTGTCGCTATATTCTCCATCACAGACCAGCAAACGCTACGACACGCCAACGTGTAACAGGCAATGCATGTAGCAATGGCGAGCAAATTAGCACCCTACTGTCGTAGCAAACGATCGTGCGATGCTTATAGTTATGTTTGCAATCGTGATTTTGAATGACGTCACACATTACGCTGGTAAATAGTAATAAACAGGTAACTGAATCATGCCTCTACATTTGGAGATGTTTCATATGACTCGGTCTCCGATGTTATAGGGCTCGGGAAGCGAATACCCCACAGACCTCGGGAGCTAAGTTTTGTCCCAACTTGATGGCAATACCACACTTTGCACTGTACGAGCATAACGCGACAAATACGAATAAATAGCTAAAACTATGCTGCAGGCCGACCGTTTCATCAAATACAAAAGGTGGTGGGCAGCCTATTTCGTTTTTTGTAGAGATATTAATGTTCAAAATTAAACTGTTTATGTGCTTTCTATTCAACGTTGGTTTAACGGTAATTATTACAACTTATACGCAACATTAAATGATAAATAAACCCTGGGACTGTTTTCGCGGATTCTGGAATTTATTGCTCATTTTTAATTAAATTTTCAAGAAGTTTGCAGTGGTTGCGCTCAGCTTGCGACCGGCCGTTAAAACATCGTGATCGCATCGCATTAGTCACGATTGGAACGGAATCTAACATCTAGTATTAAATGCACAGTCGGATCAGTAGCCTAAAAAGCTCGTGGTCATGGGGTCGGCCCGACACATGACGTTCGGAAATCGAAATCGAATCAGCTGAGTAAAGTTGGCTGGTGACTAACGCACGGAGACAGGTTGAAAGCAAGCACGTCTAGCAGCGCTGCTCGACGTCATCATGCTCGACAACGACACGAGAAGCACCCCGCTGCTCTTCGTCAATCTCTGGCCTCGAGACCTGCCTGGCACATTCTGGTGCTGTAGCCCTGCCTTCATCCAACACAACGCAGACGACGTCAGCAACGCAACGCAGCAAGCGCAACGTACGCAGCCCACGTAATGCAAGAATAGACACCACGTTTCTCCTTTCGCTTTAACTGTCGCTTCGCTAGCGTCCGTTGCGCCTGTTGCGTACTTTCTTGCGTTAATTGCGTTCGTAATGTACTTGCTTGCGTACTTTTCTTGCATCGTCTGCGTCACGTGCATCGAACAAGTACGCAAGGACCTTGCGTACTTTGTGTTGCGTTGGATGGAACTATCTCGGCAGTGCACGACCGCCGGAACGCTATGGTAATCACGGTAGTGTTCCGTCACCGTATCCCATGCACAGCAAAGAACTAACGGCTGGATATTTCATGTAACGATGCCATTTGTGTAAACGTAAACATATGGTTGGACATAAACTCATTTTCCCGATTTGTTGCGTTTCTGTCGTACAACAACCTCTACAACAAGACCACTGCAAACCTGTAATTATGCGGATGTACAACCGGTCCACTAGCAAAAAAATCGAAGTCTATAACATCTCGACACATCAAGACGTTGCACGGCTTGATGTACGACACCTTATCTAACGGGTCCACAGCAGACTGAAGTAGTGCTGTCTGGGCTTAATGGAACGGTGATCGAGACACGAGATTTGCCGCCATTAACTGATGCAGACGGCAGCAGACACGTGTCGTAATGTCTAGGTTCGACCGACCGACATTCGAACGACCGAACCACGTCACGATCTATTCTCGTCCTTCTCCGTTCCGCCATTCCTGCGCCTTCGTTCGGCTCAATATTACATACTAGCGTTGTGTAAGTCACGATGACGACCTGCGACGTGCTGGTGGTTAAACTGTGTCCCGGAATGGAAGGACTTGTATCACGGGGCGTGGCTTTGAAGTCGACCGTGAGTGCTGCTAGCCGTTTCACGAGAGGGGCCCGGGTCATTATAACATTATTTCTTCGATCACCCAAGCATTGTGCTGCAGAGGGATCATCAGGGTCCTTGTGTTTTAAGGCGCAAAAAATTTTTGTCTGTCACTGAGTGATGGGTTACTTTACCACGAATGTGATTAGCAGTCTAACCACATTTTACTCCTTCATATACTGAGGCCTATCAATCGTTTGTTACGCCAACTACAAAAGATAGAAAATGTATGTAGCAAAGAACTTCAAATGTGACTATTTGCTAACCAACCGATTGCAATATATTGAATATAAGATTACCTGAGACATACATTACTTTTTACGCGCGACAGCATGCGCGTCTTAGCCATCGTCGAGGTGTCTGTCTGTCCGTCCGTTTGTCCGTTTGTCCGTCTGTCTGTCACATCCTTGAGCTGCATCAAAACGGTGCAAGCTAGGATAGCGAAATCTTTGCTGTGGGTTGCCACAAGGACTTTAGTATTTTGTGATAAAATTTCGTTCCCCTAGATAAGGGGATCCCCGTCAAACGAGTACGTGAAAGAGGGGTACCCCTAAAAGTCTATTTTTCTGCTAAATTGGCTTTTCTAGCGTGAAAACGGTTTTAGATAAGCTCAGAAATGCTCCCTATCATTGGTGACAAACTTTTATGGATATCAAGATCGATGATTTTTTCTGACCTTGAACCCCAAAAATAAGGAGTTATAGTAACTTTTTCGCGATTTTGGGCTGCGACACACATTTTGAGAGTGAATTGCGACGAAATGGCTAGAGATAGACCAAGACAATCTGCACATGACATTTGATAACATTAAACGTAGCTTTTAGCAGTCCAAGAACTGACCCCTTAAATTCAACGAAACCTGCGCACGCAGGTGTCGAGGAGTGTTACCCTTTTGAAAGGTGGCTATTTTTTGCCATTGGCTTGTCTAGCGTGAAAACGCTTGAAGATAGGCAAAGACATGCTGCTTATCATAATAAGCACTGGTGACGTGCTTTTCAGTGGTGTTTACATCGATGACCTTAAACGACTTTGGACGCCCAAAATTAGGGGTTTTGTTAATTTTTTTGCGATTTTTAAATGCGGCGCACAGTTTAAGAGTGACGTGCGACGAACTGGCTGGAGATAGAGCAAGACAGTCTACGAATGGGAACTGCTAAGGCTATCGCGCGTCTCGTGGGCTTTGCTCAAATTACTTGTACTAACAACAGCAGCAAAACGGTCGAGGAGTCGAGTACCACTGTAACAGACGTTACAAAGAATAAAAATTGTTACGCGTCGCCAATCTTCTGCCGTTATCTGTATGTGACTCGTACAGGAACGCACTATAAGCCTTTATACAGATGACGTTTTTACCATTTAGTTCACCCATGCACACCTAAAAACTGACAAACCGCGGGGCTAAATGGTAAAAGGTAAAGTCAAAAGGTAGAGTCCAGTACTTGTTATAGCGCTTCTTACATCAGACGAACTCATGGCCAGAAGCGGTTTGACAATCTCGAAAGTAACAGCTGATTGGCATGAGCTAATGATACCGCAGCGCACTATGCGGCCATCTATTGCCCGCGTTAACAAACAATTGCACATACGGTTTGCAGCTAGCAGACATACCGCCACCCAATAAGTCACACTAGGCATTCACTTCGTAGCCCGTAAGCTACTACTCATTTCCCGTCCCACGGAGGGTAGGAGGCTGAGTTGGCCTGAGTACCGAATAGTTTCAACCGGGGGATTGCAGAATGGTTCCTTACGTGCAAGCGTCGGCGACCTCAGCAGCGGTCGTCTAATGTCGTACGGTGGTACGTGGCCTTGCCGGCGACTGTGTACGCCTGTGATTATTCGATATTGGCCGCACTTGGTCGACATCGCGTTGGCAGCGCCTAATGCAACAGACGCCACTTCGTTTAACGCTCTCTCTGTCCGTCGCTAATAAGATATCGTCTCCGTTAACCCTCTTAAGCCGTGCAGACTGAATTATTGTTCTTGGCATCACAACGAATTGAATTTCTTTACTGACTACAGACGCAATATCTCGTCAGTACTTCGCCCATAAATACTTGCTTACTGTCTCGCGCATGCGCGCTGTTATAAATAGTACGAACATATGGTTTTTTAATGAGTTTATCGATATATTACGTACACTCGTATTTGCTGTAACAAATGCAACAATGACGGTTACAAAGCTGGGGTTCAAACTCTCATTAAAGTTTTTTTTCCAAAACAAAACTTATAGTGTTACGCGTGCAGATTTATAAGCATTTGTCTCTCTGTCTGCGTTACCATTTTTTCAGCAAATACGGTTCCGTGTTTTATAGCTAAAGTGTGTATTTCTAACCTACTTCAAAATCACGATTCAGATGCGTTTAGCTGCCGGGCTTTAGCGCCGCGGTGAAAGTTTGTGCCATAGAATTTTACTGATTTTAACTATGTTTTTATTTTAACGAATTTTTGCGAATTTTGAAGTTCTTTTAGTAGGGATGTGCAAAAAATTACGATTTTTAAAACTTTGCTTTAAAGTCGTAAATTTTTGCGATGTTTAGGTATAGTAAGTACCTCGATGCTAATAAATGTAAAACCTGATCATTGTATTGCGGTCATTTAATAACGAATTCACAGGGGAAGATGGCCAATCAGGTGCTGTAGATAGTAAGTAAGTTAGTTAGTTAAGTAAGTAAGTAAGTAAATTTGTATGGCGCACAGTTTCAACGGGAAACCGGCCGAATCTGAGGCGCAAAGGGTTAAGAATGTTTTATCGTTGACCAGCGCTAGTCGCCACTGTTTCGCTATGAATCACATTCATTTGCCGTGAGACTGGTTGAAGGGTCTATGTAGGTAATATCCACGTAATGCGTGTTCGCCACACGCCGCTGGTAATTAGCCGTAGCAAAGGCGCCCCCTGCTGGTGACTCGTAGAAACGACGCGCTGTGAACGTAATAAGCCCTTCCTTTTACCGCAATTGCATTTGCTTTTGTGAATCTAAAAGGTACTAAGCGCGAAAAAAAATTAAAACCACAGCATGACGCAGATACATTTATACAGAGTAAAGGCTGATGTGGATTAATTAGTCCGCCCGAAAACGATGGTTTTCGGAAGGACTTCTGTTTTACTGCAGATGTTTTTTTTTCTTTCCTCGCGAGATCTCCGAGATGCGTGGGCCGACCGGCGTGAAATTTTGCACGATGGTCAGAACTAGGCCGAATTTTATAATGC
>Ga0209671_1004365_pt1 | contig 13998 bp, 8 predicted proteins | sample WorMetHERISLAND2_2_FD_187401 | JGI IMG/M metagenome (GOLD analysis project Ga0209671, IMG submission 187401) | Marine gutless worms symbiont microbial communities from Max Planck institute for Marine Microbiology, Germany - Olavius geniculatus... | ecosystem: Host-associated > Annelida >... | reverse complement strand
ACATTGACACACAGTCAGTGTGATGCAGGCAATATCACCTTTTGTAATTTTTGCTGTTTTCGATGTGCAAGTCCTTAAATGTTGCCGTTAACAAGTGTATAAACTGATGTTTTGTACATTTATATAATGAACAGCGTGGGTCAACTCAGTCTTCTATCCCTTTTGGGTAGGGAAATATACCTTTTTCTGTTTTCAGTAAAAAAACAACCAATTCTATTAATGTGTTGGATGAGCTGTATTTTAAAATATTATTTGGCTGAATTTAACTGAAGTTACGGCTAGATACTTGCTCTTATTGATTGTGTCTCTTTATCATTGATCATGACTAGTGACCAAAAGTTGTCAGCAGCAGGAGCTGCTCGATTGTATTTGTGTTAGCATTAGTTGACAATCAGGGTCCTAATTTATGACACTGTAAGTTAAAGATTGAAAAAAGATTCGGAACAAATTTTTTAAAAATACATATTACAGAGAAATTGTAAGAGAAACTTTTGATGAAAAAGTTACAGAAACTTATGCGTAACTAAGTTGCTAACATAGAAAAAAACTTAGCTTAGGAAAATCAGAGGAAAATCTTTGGAAAGATTTATAAATTAGGCCCCAAATGGGCAGGCAGACAGTGTGCAGAAATGTGACAGACAAGGCAGTATTAGTCAGTCATTTGTTTGCATATCACAAAATGTTCTTCTTTATAACAGCTACTAGCAAATATTACTATAGTTGCTACTATCACAATTGCTGTGTATATATAACTGCTTACATATAATTGATATACATATATATATATAATTCCTATGTGAATTGATGTGCAGACAGCAGCTGGGTGTTGCCATTGGTTTGCTAAGTAATGAACCATGTTTATTAATGATGGGGACAGCTTAATAATCCGAACATTCAGTAGTCCGAAAGATTTACGGTTCTCTCTTATACACTCTACAGCCATTGACTGAATCTCCACATTTCCTCTCAAATAGGGTTAGAGTTAATGAAAATGCATGTTGCAGTATTTCAGTTTACACTTGCGGACTATCAAACCTTTGGATTACAGACACACAATCAGTACCGATACCTCTGCCAAGCAGGTCATGTTTCCGTAGCAGTCTGTGTGCAAAATGTCTCAAAAGCTTATAAATGCACGTTGGTAAAGTAATGCCTAGATGTTGCGACAAACTGGTTAGGTGCTAGGAAAGATATGAAGTGTTTCATGGACCTCTTTTATTTTCTAGGATTTTTTTTCGGTTTTGCAGTAGGCCTCTGTATCTCATCAACTTGGATTGAACTTGATGAAACTTACAGAAAATATTAACAATAATGTGGAAAGTAATATCCATTACTTTGAAAAAGATCTGAATCATTTTTCTTGACAGAGGTACGTAACATGTTAATACTGAGTGCTGTTTAGTTGTTATTGTTGTTTTTAGTAAGCTTATACAAATATGTAAAAGTCATTTTTGTACACAGGCTCTAGTGCTTCCATGTATTCTAGGCAGTTTCTGTTGAGAAGCCAGTCGTCTGGTCTTTCTCTGTTGATATTCAGTATTGTCAGTTGTACAGTGATCATGTGATGAATGTTAAGTGCTGTTGTTAATGATGGATCAATGTAAAAGTAATAACATGTGGTAGCACATGTATCATGGCAGTGTTTAACACTGTTTCCAGTTACATTATGTGTAACAAACTCTGTTGTTTGATTGTTTGGCAACTTTTATAACTTTCCATTTCGGAATTTAATGGTCCTCAAGTTATACTGCTAACTAGTTTCTTAGCATTGTACATGTAAACATAGTAAAACAGTGCATGCCTTTTCTGTATTTTACTCTGACTTTGCAGCTAAGTCGACTTTTCTTCCAGATGTAGCATTTGTGCGGCATAACAGTCCTCAAAACTGAAACCAAGCTTACAAGTTACAGGCACCTTACACAACATAGCCAAAAATACCTATGATCTTGACAGCAATGCTTAGTGAATATTTCACATTGATCCTTTACTGTCAGACTGACCACATTGTGTTGATGGAAAAACTTCTTTTTCGTATTGCAAACTATTGTATTTACTCGTGACAGCAGCTCCAGCATTTTACTCAGTTTGTAGAATGTTTGTACATTGAAGCACAACAGTATTGTTGTTATTTTATATGTGTATTACTATCAGTACTTATGTTCTGTTGCTTATACTGTAGGCATACTTTACTCATCGACAGATTTTGCATTATTTACTTACTGATTGATATTATTTTACCTGTTGTTGCTGTAAAAATGCATAATATAAGCATTGCATTTCTGTATGTTGTCTGTGCATCATTTACCATCTTGCTAGTCAAGCTTTCTTTGCTAAATGTTGTCTTATAAGCTAAATACATTTGTGCATGTTCCTGCTGATAGCTAATAGCTCATCAGCAGTCACATTTGGTCATTTGTAATTTTGCATTACTTTTTAAGTCTAATACAACATGTAGATAATAACTGTGTGTATTTCTTGTTAATTGCAATATTTCTCAGTTTTCTTCAGACACACTGTATTGTTTGATATACACCTAAAGTAAGCCTGATTTAAGTGTTGCTTGGCATTTTGAGTGACATTATAATGACAGTATTATAAGCAGTGTTGATGTTCATTTTACTCCCACCAGAAGTGTTCAATAAATGCAAATGTCATGCTGTGCTGGTATTTGCTTGGTTGCTCATATGATTTATATGTAACACATTCCAAGCCTATTTGACCGTTTGCTAATATTTTATCCACCAACTGCACTTACTGTTTCTAAAGGCATAGTTGTGAAAGTTCTGTTACTGCTTACACTTCATGCAAATTATCAAACAATTGTTCTGCAGTCACCAAGCAGAAAAATTGGATGCCAAGCCAGATAAGCTTCAGCAAGTGATAAGGTTTAACTGCAACTTTTCTGGATCTGCAGATCAGTATAATCAGTTATTCCATACAGCACAGTCCAGACAGTGTAGGGAGCAGCGTGACTAATAAGCAACACTTACTGACAAACACAAAAAATGTCTTGAGATGACTTGATGTCAAAAGATTCATCAGCACATTGTCTAGCAGAAACACATTTTTCTTAAATATTAATTCCAGCTTTATGAGAAGGTATGGAATATAAAATAAGACCAAATAATGCAACAGTGGGTGAGGTCAAGTTTCGCTGAGACTTAAGTGTAATGTGTAAGACGAAAGTCTTAGACCAAAGTTTGGAAATTCCAAGCCAAGTATGTCAGACTGAAGTTTTGGTGAAATATGATTTCACTCAATGGCCATGTTACGTTATTCAAACTTCGCACCTCATTTTCTTGGCTATTTACCTGGTGTGGAACAAGATTCAATGATCATGATCAGGATTTTTAAAAAAAACGCCAAACGCACTAAAGCCATAGAGTTTGGCAATGTCCATTAAGTTCCATCTTTTTGTAACTAACATATGAAGACCAGCTTCTGAACCAGCATTTCTCTTCCAGTCGTTAACAAACTATTTGAATACGGTATTTGACGGACCGTTCGTGAAAATTCATTTTGTTTCCACTTACTTGTTTTCTTATACATTGCTTTTGCTTAGCGGCTAGCCTTGTCACTTTATTTTTAAGCGCACGTTTAATCTATAGTCGATGTGCGTCCGCTGTTGCTAAGGAAACAGTAAATGCTTAACAACGACGTACGGTGTGAAAAGGAGATTTAGCATTTAAACTCAAATTATTCACTATTCTATGCTGCAATGTTTATGTTTACGTGGCGAAATGAGTTGTGTGTAAATTCTAAAATATAGCGTATTAATTTGTATTAAACTGTGCAGTAAGTGAAAATGGAGGACAAGTTTATGAAGCATCTTGAATCCGATGGTAACTTGCTGAATTCATAATCGGGCAATGGTAAAATGCGAGGTGCGAGGCGCGAGGTGGGTATAGTGCGAGGGAGCGTGCGAGGAATTCGTGCGAGGATCAGGGTAATTAGCGAGGCGGCGTGCGAGGCACTCGCGGTATTGTACGCTGTTGGGGAGGGAGGGTGAGTAACAGTCGGCGTCAAGGCACGTACCAAGCACCATTCATCGTGTCAAACATGCCTACAGTGTAATCAAGACATTCATACGCTTTGGCACGGACACTGTGATAGCATTCCTATGAAGCAGAATTTTTAGTAGGCCTAATCTGCTGTGATCGATTAAATATAGTCCCATTTAATCTCAAGTACCCTCCCAATTTTTGCATATCGTTATGTGTCAAATACCATTGCAATTTATTTAGGCCTGCTTCAGTTACAACTGGCTATCGGCTATAGCGGCAAAATTGTACCGAAACAAATGAGTAGACCTATCTGGCCAACTGGCCAGTGGTGTATTTCTAACAGGGGTCATAAAAAGGCCGGACTCTTTTGTCAGTAATATGCAGATTACCAGGTTACTTTTCAGAAATTGAAAAAATACATGCTAGACAATAAATCACTCTTCATTCCAGAGGAGTGTCCATCTGGGGTTCATCAACTAAGAAAGTTCTGCTAAATATGTTCAAAAATGGACTTCACTTATTTAATGATTATTTCATTGCAACTGTACTGATGAGTGTTTCAATGAAAGTATGTGTTGAAAGTTGGTACGTGACATTTGGGTGCCGCCGTTTGGGCGCGACTGTTTGGGTGCCACCATTTGGATGCTCACTATTTGGGCGCCTGGACGTTTAGGCGCTGGGACGTTTAGGTGCTGCCGTTTGGGCGTCGGATGTTTCGGCGCTGTGCTGCTTTAATGCTGTCTCCATCTCTCTATCTTATCTTGACACAACTTTGTCAGCCATAGTAACAGTTGGTGAAAAATAATGAGGGTGGCAGGTTGGTTTTCGTTATCATGTACGTTAACGGCAATGACGCGACATAGTGCCAAAACAGCGGCGCCTAAACGGCAACACCCAAACGTCCCAGCGCCCAAAGGGTGAGCGCCGAAACGGTGGCGCCCAAATAGTCGCGCCCAAATGGCGGCGCCCAAATGTCCTGCTGTGGTTGAAAGTTTGTCAGTATGTGATGAAATTGTGATGAATACAATCAAAACAACATGTGAATGTTAATTTTTGCATAGGCACCATAATGCAGAGCTAAGGAAACTTTGGTGATAATAACTTTGTGACTAGACTGCTGTTTGAAAACCGTTAATTATCTTTGCCAAGGTGAATAAAGTGAACATTGGAGGAGATTAAGATATTGGTCATTCTGTCCATGAGTGTACATGATGACTTATCATCATCTCTACAGCGTGGTCCAAAAAATGGCACAAAGTTAATGACACCATAATTTTGCAACCGTACGTCCTAGAGTCACGTGGTTTTCAGCAAAGTGTTCTAAAAGAAATTCTTTACGTGACTAAAGTCAGTATATGAATACAACAGTTAAATATTCTTTGTTATTGTCGCTGGCAATTGAACTATGCAAAACAGTATTACCCTTGACACCGTGGTCCATAAAAATGAGTCACTTTTATTTTTCCAATGGCTCTATGAAACATTGGCTGATTTTAATAATTTTTGGCATGCAACATTAAAAACAAACTTGATGCAAATATCTATAGTTTTGGCCACCTCACCCTAAGGTTGTCACTACACTACCTTGTGAAATGCAGAAGTCATAGTTTGACCATTGACAACAATGAATTCATACTGGGTAGTGCGTGCATCAGCTCAGAAAATTACTGAGACCACAAAATCATTGAAAATCTGTTGTTTTGTCTTTATTTTAAAATTGTAAGTCGACAAACTGAAATTATACATCAATGGCGAGTGTCCCACTTCAGTCATGCAGTTATTGAACGCGCTGTTGGCAAATGGTGTCAACGTTTCTCGCTTGCATTTGTGCTACAGGAGGACATTTTGAGCACATGCTGAAATGAAGATGATGTGATGTGACACACGTGATGTGATAGTGTGACTTTTTGAGTGATAATAATTGCCAAAATTTGCTGTTGTCGCTATTCAGTTACTAATTTCTGAGCCGACGCATATGCTACCCAGTAGGAATTCATTGTTGTCAATGGCCAAACTGCGATTTCTGCCTTTCACAAGGTAGTGTACCGACAACGTTAAGGTGAAGTGGCCAAAACTGCAGACCTTTGCATCCAGTTTCTTTTTAATGTTGCGTGCCAAATATTATTGAAATCGGCCAATGTTTCGTGGAGCTATTAAAAATATACTAGTGGCATGTTTTTATGGACCGAGGTACATTGAAGGTTATGCTGTTTTTCAATAGTTCACTTGCCAGCGGCAAAAACAAAGAATATTCAATTGCTGTATTTAAACACTGACTTTAGTCATGTAAAGAATTTCTTTCAGAACATTTTGCTGAAAACTGCATGACTCTGTGATGTACGGTTGCAAAATTATGGTGCCATAAACTTTGTGCCGTTTTTTGGACCACCCTGTACATGTCTGTGTACATGATGACTTATAATAGCAATGACGTCATTGCACCAACAGCTGCTTAACTGGCTGTTACTTTTCCTTCCCTTTCCTCTGCCGCGAAGCGGCTTTTTCTTCTCCCTCCCCTTTCTTTGTTTTAGGTGTAGTAGTAGTAGTAGCAGTAGTAGTACTGATGTTTAAATTACTTTACTTGGTGGCGTATGCACTCTCATGTGCACCTTTTAGTCATTGCTCATTTGTACCTGTATTTTTTCATTTTGTCATGTGTACCATAATCAGGATTTTTGTGTAACGTGAGTTTGCAGTTTGTGAAACCCATGTGCAATATTTGAATATGACTGTGGATTTCTGTGACCAGTCTGTGTACTGATTATCTATGAGGGTGTTATTAAAGCCACTGTTTTAAAGCCACCATGTATGCTGTTTATTTGTAGAAGTGTTTAGTCAGTTTATTGACTTGGAGTTTGATGCTAAGACGCATGCAACGCGGATAATTCAGAGCCACGCGATCTCACAGCAGCTTGCTAAGCTGGCAGAAGGCATCAACTTGCTGGACAGGCAGCTTCACTCTCAGGTGGCTGCCTTGCACTGTGTTTCAATTGAATCACGTTTTTGCATGCTTACAGTTTCACCTAACAGTTATTGTAGTATCATTAGTCACTTTTGGTCATTCGATATTTTGTATTACATTTTAAGTACCAGTATAACACTGACTGTTTTAGAACTAGTTTTCATTTCTTAAATTTGTGCTTGCAGGGATGGTGTAAGTTGTCAGTTTTTAGCTTTTATCTTTGTTTTTTGTTACTGCTGTTAATACGTAAAATGCTTTGACTCGTCTTGATTTCTTGTTACTTGCAATATATTAGTTTTTTAGATTAATTGTTTAGTTGGACCCAGAATGAATCAAGGTCAAGATTTTTTCAGACATAGAATACTGTATGATACTGATATGCACCTAAAATCAGCCTGAATTTAGTGTTACTTGACATTTAAATTGACAAATTTACAGGCACTATTACAAGCAGAGTTCTAGCTGTCTTGTATATTTTTTGCTTTGATGAATTCACGGATTGGTTGATACATGATTGAGCAATTCAAGATTTTCTGCGCATGTTTAAATGACATCTGGCTTCATTCATTCTGAAGTGAAATGTATCGGTCTAGTTTGCATCTTGCTAAGTAATTCTGTATTGCTGCAATACATGCATGTAGAGAATTTATATATAAAGATAAATGTACAAAACATTAGTTTATACACTTGTTAACGGCAACATTTAAGGACTTGCACATCGAAAACAGCAAAAATTACAAAAGGTGGTATTGCTCGCATCACACTGACTGCGTGTCAATGTGCTGCTGAATAATATCACCTTACGTAATTTTTGCTGTTTTCAATGTGCAAGTCCTTAAATGTTGCCGTTAACAAGTGTATAAACTAATGTTTTGTACATTTATATTTGCTGTTTTATTACTAAAATACTGTTTTCCTACTCGTGATCAGTTACAGATATTGCGCTTCAGATTATTTCTTACAGTAGCCAAGCCGCTTACAACTGTTACTTACTACCTAATGGCGTGACTGAACAAACCAGACGACACGCGTCAGGCATGACGTCACCGCTGGCCTGCATTGCCGACAATACTGAACAAAGTTTCTTTTATATCCAGAAAATGGCCAAAAAATAAGCAAACTAATATTGCACGCATCCCTCGTTTAATATAGGCCCAGAAAACACTTCAATAATGCTAATTTAGAGACGAAACATTGATGGTGTTTGACGATGTTTGACTGTAATTAGTACAGATAAATAACCCACACAATACTATAGCCTAATATGATGAACAAACCTGCAAGAAACATATTCCGCGATGTTGTCTGCCAAAAATTGTTAAAATCGACCAATGTTGTACGCAGCTATTCAAAAAATAAAAGTGGGTTTACTTCAGCTGAGCCACCCTGTATTGTTAACAACACCGGATGAATATGATGTGTGCAGTGACCTGCTGGTAAGGTATTCCTCATCATTGATATCATCATCAGCTGCTGAAACCAGTGGTGCTGATAGACAGCCTGCTGAGTCGTCAGTCAAACTGCGCTCACTCGTGTCCAGTTGTCTTGACGGCATCGCTCAGGCTACAAGTCTTTTCTGTACCAGATATTCACAGCATCTCGCTCGCTTCCTCACAACTCTCGGTATGGTAATTTCAGGGCATTAAACAACACATGAGTTCATGTTTCGTTGAGAAGAAGGATTATCTTTATATTTTAATCTTTTTCTTTTGATCTGACATCTGCTAAAAACCAAGTTGGATTAACTTTTTTCTTATCCAAAAAGTGAAGTGGAAAACAATTAGGAAATCTCTAATCCTAAGGGATTAAGAAAAAACACGTCTTCATTTGGATTGCAGCTGTGTGGCGTTAATTGGTAATTTTCGGATTAACTTTGATGTTAACTGTTATTTCCAATTATTTTTTTAATTTGATATATATTATCGCAGATTTGTTTTTTTTAGAAAAAAAGATGACATTGAAGTTAGACTTCAGTTTATGTTTGCGATTACCTTGGTATTTATTTTAAGGAAACATGTTGACTGTAGTGTTAATCCTAATTCTTGACTTAACGTTAACGCTTGTAATATAACGGTTGATTTGCGGCGTTATAATCAGAAGTTACAGTAAATATTCCAACTGCTGTCATTTTACTCGGACAAAGGTCTGGAGATGTTTTCTGCATTTATCACATTGCCTAATGTTTAAGTACTCAAAATTTTCCTAGCAACATTGTTTTGTTTGAAAAGTATTATCATGCAGTTGTCAGTGCTATGAGTACCACAGGTAAACCTCAGCTGGTACTCTGTTTTTATTCGTTCCTGCATAGTAAAAGTGCTACTGACTGCTGATTGAATGACAATTCTTCGTACCAAAATTTGTTGATATTGAACTTGGATATTTGAAAATTTAGACGTGTTTTGCATTATTCTACCGTATTGCACTGTCCATCTTTTTTATTATTATGTTGTTTAATTGGCACGGTGTGAAACTATCGATATGTTCAGATGAGCAGCAGAGTGCTAGGGAAAAGCTAGCTGCGCAAGCAGTTGATGATGAGAAGACACTGATTGTTAATCACATTGGCAGACTGCAGGTGAATACTATCTCACTATGTGCTGATGATTTAATTCACTGCATAAATGTATGGTGGAGCGTTGGATTACAATATGCGCACTGTACATAAGCTTGGCATTATTTGTGCTCGGCACTCATTGCATCCATCTAGGGAGTCTGGGGATTGTTGTAAGCCCCTGGGGCAAAGATTGGGGCAAAGGCCTGCTGCAGACGTATTTGTGTGCATTTTGAGATCGAAAGTCACATCATGTTTTCGTTTATGTTTATGCAACATTTTCTGGTTTTGGTTGACGAGGCAGGGTTGAGGGATTGATTGAGCCTATCAAGGTGTTTAGTTGATTGAAAAATTTTTGTCGCTCATGTTGTTTCGTTGAAGTTCCGTATACTGTGGGTATCACAGAAAAATCTTGGTTCAGTAAGAGCATTTGTGTAGTGCAATTAGAACAGCTGTCACATTGCGCCCCATTCAGAAACGTTAAAACAAGTGCGTTTTAAGTCCACGTTTAAGTGTTCTGTAAACGATGTCTTCGTCGCGCAAGTGTACTGGGAGGCTGTTCCACACGCATGACCTGGCGGCAGCAAAACCTCTGTCGCCGAATGTGTTGTGGGTGCGTGGAAGAGCTAATAAGTGCTGATTTAATGGTAATTCTTTGTACCAAAATTTGTGTTGATATCGAACCACGATTGTTGGAGTTGTGCGAAACTTAGCGGTCTGGCTTTTTTTGAGACACAGTGTACCGGTAGATACTGTCTTGCCCTCTCTGCCGGTACGAGTGCAAGAATACCTTTGCCCGGTCATGTGTGTGTCACTGTAGAAAATGACGGTGCAAGTATTGACAGTGGATGGTGATGACCACAGACCTGTGCATGATGTGTCAAGCTTGCTGTCTATGATTGGTCAGTTATGTCTGCTGCTCGATGGCAGCTGCTCAGCCGTTGCTGATGTCGAGTCTTGGCTAATACGTCTCTGCAAGGAACAGACTGTCGGTGAGCAGTTTGTTTCGTTTACTGCATTATTAGTCTAATAACACACGCATTTTAGTATAGAATTGTTCTCAGTTACTCAGGTAACAAATATCGCATCCACACCTGACCTGATGGCCTGATCCCCAAAGGCCGTAAGCTGGATTTAGTTCGACACTGCCTGGCAAAACGACAACCAGACAGGGTCTTAAGCCCCTCCACCACGCCAAGGTACCGGCTCATTAGAGGGGACAATTAGGAGGTATTTTTCTTACATTCTTGTGGAAAAAAACTAGATTGTTTACGTTGTCTGGAAAAATAGATGGTCTGTTTTTTGATGACAGTGTCTGGCTGAGGCAAAGAGTCATTCACATTGAACAGATGTTGTAGTGATTAACTGTATCTACTGCTTTGTTATTGATGTGATTTTAATAAAAAATGAATAATTAGAAATGTTGTTAATTATTAACATTTGTAACAGTTAATTGCATGATTAGTCATTAATTTCTGTGGCTGTCATACCACTCTGCAAAGAACAGGAGTGGTATGCATAACAATATCATAGCTTAGTTTTGATGTAAGGCCTACTTCACGACTAACTACTTCCAAACTAGAAAGTTACATTCGACGGCATGCAAAACGCTGTCGTAACGTAGATGACCAGAATTGAAGCCATGCTTGTACAGGCACAGCTTCGTTGGTCTGGCCATCTGGTTCACATGTCTGACACATGACTTTTTAAGGCCATCTTCTATAGCCAACTTGCCTCCAGAAACAGACCATGTGGTCATCCAGTTAAACGGTATAAAGATGCATTAAAGAAAAACCTACAGCTCTGCAACATCGACTCAGCAACCTGGGAAACAACTGCACAAGATCGATCGTTGTGGCGAAGCTCCTGCAAGTCGGGAGTATCCCATTTCGAACATCAACGCATCTCGGACCTGCAACTGAAGAGAGAAAAGAGGAAGGCTGGTGTCACGACAACTTCTCTGTCTTACAACCGCACCATCTGTGGACGTAAATGTGTTGCCGTCATTGGACTCTATTCACACATGAGAACTCACAAGCACTAACTGCTCATCTATCAACTCGATGGGAGACTCAAACAGTTGTAGTTGTAGTAGTAGTTGTTGTGCTATAGATGACCAGGGTGTGGTAAAGTGTCTGGTGCAGCTCACACTGACGGTATCAAGACATCACAGCAGTGCAGTAGAATTGTGTCGTGACATTGCACGGGATCTGCACATCTGCATTGGAGACGTCGACCAGGTATGCCACTACGAGGGTCATCCGAAAAGTTTTTGGTTTTGACATATTAGATAATAATATTTTCCACAATCTATACATCAGTGAAACGTACATTCTTTACTGACTCATACAAGTCTGTTGCGGATATGACATCATTGTAATTTATGACGTCATAAAGCACTAAACCGGAACGATTTGGAGCGCTAACGCAAAGAGCATAAAATCAAGCTCGCTGTTGCATGACAATTTATCAGTCTGTAGATAAATTTGCAAAAGTGGGGCCCCGTGGAATCTAATTTTGTAAAAATCCTGACAAATACGCATATGAATTTTTTATTTGCATATGCGAATATATGATAGCTTAAATTTGTGCTGGCCGCAAATAAAAGCATTTAAGTGAATTAAAGTTTCATCCAAATAAGAGGGGCGGTCAAAGATTTTTGAGTGTCATTATATTGCTCAAAAACTTTTTATTGTCTATACATCAGTAAACGTACCTTCCTTGTGCATTCATGTGAGCAGCTTGTGGAAGTGATGTCATTGTAATTTATGACGTCATAGAGCATTAAGCTGAAACAATTTGGAGCACTAACGCAAGCAGCATTTGAATCAGGCTGATAGGTGCATGAAACTTTTTCAGTTTGTAGCTGGATTTACCAACCTTGGGCTCCATGGCATCTGATTTTATGAAAGCCCTGACAAATACGTTTATGAATTTCTTATTTGCGTCTGTGAGTATACTATAGTCTAACTTGCGGTGGCTGCAAATAACAGCATTTAGACAATTACGATTAATGCCAATATCTTAACAGTATCAGAAAGATTTTATTGAAGTTATTACTGTTAATTATGTCAGTTGTGTTAATGTAAGGCCAATCCAGATTTGTGACTAGTTACATGGGCCTCTGATGGGCAAGGGGCTGGGAGCGAGCTCCACACCGTAGTCCTCTAATTTCAGCAGTGCTGCACCTTAGTCTAAAGTCTATTTACCCATCTGGCTGTTCACAACTATGACTTAGTACACTAAGACCACTATGCGTACAATAATGACCTGACCCCCAATGAAATCTGAAATTCGATCATGTTGGTGTCTGCTATCCTCTTTCGTTGATGCTAAAAATTGTTTCTATTCAATGCTCTATGACGTCATAAATTACAACGGAGTCATATCTGTAACAGACTCATATGAGTCAGTAAAGGATGTACGTTTCACTGATGTATAGATTGTGGAAAATATTGTTGTCTAATATCATAAAAAGACGATTCATGCATATATACATATCGGCACGAGGTAATATTTAGGAGGTTATGACCTTGCAATCATGAGCTAGACTCCTGGTCAGGTCACTGTCAAGTGGTTACTACTTAGATGGGTGATCGTTTACAGTCAGTTAAACCATCTCAGTATACAACCAACCATTAAAGTCAACTCAGCCTTCTATTCCCCTGGGGTCAGTAAATGGAGTGTCAACCTGTCTGGCTGGAGTTAAGGCGGGACGGGATGCCTTCACTTGCATCAGGTGGTTGGCAGGTGATTCCATATGGCAGGTGATGCAGGTCTGTGATGGTTTTCCCATTAAGTTATATGCACCACTTTACCTTTTTAATTTTGAATTAGACCAACATAGTGACGCCATTCATCGTCCTGTTATGTGTTGAGATAACTATCAAATAGATGTCATAGAGTATAACATGGATGAGTGGTGCTGTGTCACCAGGAAGTGGAGGTTGATGCCAGTCACAAGACGTTTGGTGTGATTGGAGTACGCGTCGTGCCGTCTGTTGTCCACGTTCTGTTGTCTCACCTAGACACTGAAGTCGAAGACCTCAACTGGGTTGTCACTCGCATGAAGGCTGAGTCACTCACCGACCTACCCACCAAATCATCAGGTTCTGTTGATTGTTACGGGGTGGCCACGAAACTGGAAATCCTGGAACACTCGGATTTCTCTACACATGGAAAACTCAGGGAATCAACAGGAAATTCTGTGCAATGTCGGGGAAAAATTTTAACAAACAAAATACACTGTGTCCCAAAAAAAACATCCCCGACATTTTTGACTGTAACTTGAAAACCTATTATCAGATTTTGATAATTTTTGGTACACATGTTCCTGACACAATTTGTCATCAAATGACCATTTAGTTTCCCACCTCACCCAAAGTTTGTTTCTGCACTACCTGGGGAAAGCACAACCAGCAAAATATCACTTTTTTATCCAATGTGATATGATTGCTTAATTAACATAACGTGTAAAAACA
>Ga0209671_1004363_pt1 | contig 14000 bp, 6 predicted proteins | sample WorMetHERISLAND2_2_FD_187401 | JGI IMG/M metagenome (GOLD analysis project Ga0209671, IMG submission 187401) | Marine gutless worms symbiont microbial communities from Max Planck institute for Marine Microbiology, Germany - Olavius geniculatus... | ecosystem: Host-associated > Annelida >... | reverse complement strand
ATACAATCTTATTGTAACTGAAGGTCTTGTTTATGACTACTTAGAGGCGATACGTCGTGAAAATAATCCATTTAGATTTAACATTAAGAGAATATTGGATCTTGAAAGTGGGCAATACATTATTTCAATTAACGAGACACATAATTGGGTAATGCTTCATTAACTAACATTCATTATAAATATGACCATTAACAGAATTCCGGATTTTTTCTTGTTAGTTGACAGATATAGAAAACTGTATAAGGCTATTACTATATTATCGAAGCACATTCAGGTAACGGACGGTCATCTGGAGAATTTACAAGAAGGTGGAGAACAGTTCATTATTCACAAAGTTCAAATTCCGGAAAATAATGACGTCATAATTTGCATTAATGAGGGCCATGTTGAAAGCTCCTCCAAGACGCGGTGCTAAAAAAATTAATTATTGGTCTCTCTGACGTTTCATGCAGGCATTGAACTGTTACACACTTGTAGGGACAACGAATATTTAACCCGTATGGCGCGCATAGAATGCTTAACGTGGTCGTGCGGATGTTGTGTGTGGGCAAGCAAGTAAATAAGTAGCTAGCGTTGGGCAGTGTAGGCCTCGTCCTAAGTGTCCTGCAGGCTATGCATTTGTTTTTCGATGAACAGATAAATGGAAGATGTCTAAGCTCGTTGTGAGGAGATAGCGAATATTTAACCCGTATGGCGTGCGCCTAGAATACACAACTCGGGAATGCGGAAAATAAGTAAGTAAGCAGCCAGAGCTGGGCAGTGTGGGCCGCTAAAATAAGTAAAAGGCCTCATCTCGTGGTCGCCAACAGCATTGGCGATCTTCCAACAAATATTTAACCCGTATGGCGCGCGCAGAATGCTTAACATGCCCGCGCGGATGCTGTGAGTAAGTAAAAAAGCAACTAGAGCTAGGCTGTGGCCAGAATTGTGGTGTAGCGCATACCTATCTACTAATGTTGATGTTAATGACTAATAGGAAGTCGCTCTTTCGCATGACACAAACATCATTGACTTAATTTGGACAACCTTGAGGGGTCACAGGGGTCATGACGCACTGGAACAGGAACTGTTGTAGGCGGTAGCGCGTCTTTCCTAGCAAAATTTGGGCATTTGTTTGCTCAATTTTGCGCATGATGATGATGATGATGATGAAGGACCAATTAACTTTAGCGTGGCGTTAAGTCCTAAGACTACAAGGACACGTAACAATAAGCCTAAACAGTGAAGTCACGTAATAGTAGTCAGTGCAATGAGACATTGATTGTAAGACCAGGCAAAAAGTTCGGTTTTCAGTCTGCTGCGGAAAACTTGAAACGACGGGATTTTTCATCACGATTTTAAACCAAAGATTATCGAGCGAGCAAAGCTTTGCTCGCTCGATAATCTTTGGTCAAAGCAGGTCAAAGAAACTGACGGGAATACCCATACTTACTTACGTGTAGAATTTGATTTGTTTTCGCAGTTCTTCTGCTGTTTCATTTACCGTTTGCTCCCCGAGTGGCAGTAAATTTTTGTTATTTTTGTGATAATTAGCTTTTATCTTTGACAATAATTGTTTTTTGAAGACATTTGCTAAAAACTTTTATATTTTGCTGCATTTTAAATTGCAGTTTTTTTTAACAAAATAAAGTTTTATACAGCAAATAACTTTGCGAACAAAGGGAGAAGTTCAAATTGTTGTAACAGCAGTGGGCGTGGTTCAAGCTAGTGTCTGAGAAGTAGCCATGATTGAAATGTTGTTGAATTATGACGGTCGAACAGTGTGTTGTGAATCCAGGTCCGGTAAGTTAAACAGTTCGTGATGGATCGTGTTGCTTATTTGGTGAAGTACTATAATGTGTTATAATGTACTGTCTATTGTTTAATCGCTATAACTGTCGGCATCTTCGTCGTCAGAGTCTGTGTGTATGGAAACCGGCGTTGGATGGAGTCCGGTTTTTTCCGGCGGATAAAAAGGTAAATGAAAACTGGGTAAAAGTAAATACAAGGTGTTGTGTTAAATCATAAATGCGCTGTTTGCTTTGATCTGTCATTTGTGTAGAAGTTTGGCTTTTGTTCATTACCGAGCTGTTGTAATGGACTTAACTGTGCCAAGAAGCAGTCTTACCATGGTGTTCGATTCTTGTTTGTCAGTTATTGCCGATAAAAATAATATAGGACTTTTCGGTCATTGATGTTATTGTTGTTATTCATTGAAGGGCCTACTACTGCAGACTCCGAAATTGTCAACCCCTGTAGTACTGTGGGTGGGATGACGTGTCTTGTGGCAAGTAAGACTCTTTGAACATCGACATGGCTTGCTTTCATGATTTTCGGACGTGGGTTTTGGACTAGTGCAATTATTTGCAAAAAACTTGTGTGAGAAACGTGACCCAACTTGAGGCTAAAATGACCCCAAGTTGACCATCGTCGACTTGAGCAGATTTGACTTGACTTCACTTGACAGCTTCATGTGACTTGTGTCGACTTCGAACAACTTCAGAAGTTATGATAAACTTGCGCGGATGCTGTGCATAGCTAGTGTCATGTATAGCATATATTGAAATTTTTTGTTCTGCTCAGGCTTTGCAATGCAGCGTTGTTTTCTGAAAGCGCTGAAACCCATACACGCTAATTGGTATACCAGCATATATACATTTACTGAAAGGTGTTACAAATTGCCTTATTTGCTAAAATTCATCGATCAGAGAAGTGCAGGATTATTGGTAAAGTCGACTTGAAGTGACTTGTAGTGAGACTGATACAGTGCCAGAAAATTTTTATGGTGCCGCTACTACAGACCGACTTGACTTGACTTGGAAGGCCCAAGTCGACTCAAATCAGCTTGCTAAACCCAACTCACAGGTCTAGATGCTGTTGCATATGTCAGTCCAGCAGTATTATTATAATATCGTCTGACGTAATGGGGCATTATGAATAAAATTTTTATGTGTTACGATAAATTATATCAAGGGTACAGCAGGTGAAGTTAGTTACAAGGCACATGTGTGATCCAAGTTTTATCTTACATTTAAAAAATGGTTATATTGTATGCTACTTACTGTCATTAGCAGTTAATAATATCTGTGTTTATGTTGTAGAGTTGTCTTGGGCCAGACAGTAGTGTGGTGGAAAAAATTACTGAGTTTACGGGTATTCAAGATCTTCGACTGATACAGAAGGCTATTGCTGACTGCAGTGATCAGAAAGGAGTATTTCAAATTGATGACGTTGTTAATCGTCTGCTGGGATATGATGTCAATCCATCGAGCCCACCCTCGGTAATGAGATTACTTTGATTATTAATATGTTATATATGTAAAAAAAACTTACCAGTTTACAACTGTGTGTAAGGAAAATGTGATGATATCAGTCCTCTAAAACAGCAAAAATCATTTGGGTAACCTTAGATGGGGCTATGCATATGGCGTCCTTACAAGCTGACTTTAGTTGGTAATCACTATTTGTCGTATTAGGCCTACTTGCCGAATGGTTACCGATTTGGCCGAACTGCCCAAAATGTGCACCGTAAAACAACAGATAGGCCTAGGCCTAAGCTGTCTGATGTGGTTAGAGTCTATTCCATCGGCTATATTTAGTGTGAACTATGGTAGACTGTGTCGGTGTCGGCTGTTGACAAGGCTGTGACTGTGGACCTCACTGAAACTCAGCATGCAGCCAGTCCGGCAAACAGTACGTCTTATCTGTTCTTTCCCCACAGTGAGTTAGTGAGCCTAAGTGAACATAGTGAACGGATGAGATTATGCGTTCACTCTGTTTGTGTCTATCATTTTGTCTGTCTGTGCACAGTAGCATGATGTCATGGTAATAGTAATGTCATTATGTCAACAGCAGATTGTGTATTGTCTGTGTATACTTTTGCCGCTCACTGTCGGAATCAGGAATTTTAGGTTAGAGCTCGAAACAACATCCTTAAAACCTTAACAGGTACAGCATGGGGAAACAGAAGGAGACCATTATTCTCACATATCAAGCTATTGGCAGATCTGTGATCGACTATGCTGCACCAGTACGAGCACCAGTAATTAACGAGTCTTCATGGAAGTGTCTTCAGACTGCTCAAAATGAGGCTTTGCAGATCGCAACAGGCTGTCACAAGATGGCACAATGGCACATTCAGACCACTTACATCAGGAGACTAAGATACTTCCAGTCAAATCACATTCTGAATTACTGGCTAAACAATATTGGTTATCATCTTTTCAGTCACACCATCCTGGCCATCATTTAACATCTCAGTCTGCCCCCAGCTAGAAATATGAAAAGCACGCTAAGCAAATTTGACAGGGACGTTGGACCACTCTGTGATGACGGCATCTCTGAAGTTGAGCAATACCGTTCTGCTTTGCGCACTCTTCACAGCCAAGCAGTTGTAGATGCACAGTTGAACTTGACAAAACAGAGTTCTTGGAACTACTCCGCCTGAAATATCATCATTCGAATGCTACATTTTTAGATCTGTCCGCACTACTTTTGCTCAGTTATGTTCAGGTCGCTGCTGGCTCCTCAACTCTTACAAGGCCCGCATCACTGCAGGCGTAACAGATGTTTGCTTGAACTGTGGAGTGGCGCCACACTCCGTTGAACATTTGTTCCAGTGCCCTGCGTGCCCGACACAGCTGACAACTCAAGATTTATGGGACAATCCAGATGCGGTGGCTGATTTTTTCAAGCTCGCTGACAACTGACGAAAGAGGAGAGCCGTGGGCAACGTCACCAGCAGCAATGTACAGCCAGAGCTGCAAATTGTTATTGCAAATTTACATTAGAAAAAAAGAATTTTTCAAAAAGTACTTTTTTACTTTAATTTAATTTAATTTACTTTGCAAGTGTTCTAGTGCAGTTGTATGGACCACGTTAAGCACAGTTACTGGAAGAAAAACGGTTTTCATTCGGTAGTCACTTGAATGATGAGTTTGATCATATTTAAGGTATAATTTACTGCAGTATTTTTTAAAGTAATGTGTTCAAAGTTGGCTGAAATGAGTGCTTTACCAGTATGCCATATTGCAGAAGAGACAATTGATCTCACAACAACAACCGGCGACACTGATATTGATCGTGCCGTTGCCGAAAGTTTGCGAGATGTCCAAGGCGGTGGAATATTCGGTGGCCAAGTTACGCAGGAAGAAGAGCAAATTAGCAAGTTTGTGTTTTTTTTTGTTACGTTGTTTTAAAGGATAATTATGCAGGCCTACCTTGTGGAGGTCTGGCCCTCCTCCCATATATAAAGCAGGGACGGGTTTGCCTGTATTGGGTGGCAAGTAATACTGTGTGATCCCATACAGCAGGCGAGGCGTCTGCGGCACACTGCCGGCTCGGAGCCATTGGAAACGGTGATGAGCACCGCTCGCATCGGTCACAGAGTTGTGAGAAGGCCTGTTGACTATTGGCGATTTAACCTTTTAATGCAGGAAATTGTGATGTACAGGTTTGCGTCCTTGGCTTTGGGATTAGGCCATTTCTGGCATATCTAGTGCAAGAATCTGAATCTTGTTGATTGTGGTGTAGTTTTGTCACTTAGTGCTGTTTAGTCGGATGAGGTCATACACTGTATACTATTGCTCCGTGCTAGTAAAGGTTGTTATTGGCTGGAAATGTGGTGTTTGTACAGTTTCTCATTGCAGTTTATCTTATGGATTATCTGTTAGGTCATCTGTTTAAACAATGTTTACTAACTATCATATGTTGTGAGGCCTGCATTGCTAATGACTGATGCTGTTGTCATTGTAGAGTGCTGGAACAGAGTTATATGGCCGAGGACACAAAACTTGGGACAAAGCGGAAACATGCTGATCTCTGGTTTGTTGATCCGTTGAACCCCCATGAGCGGAAACGCAACGGTCGGCGGCCGGTCGGACTGAAGAACGTTGGAAACACTTGCTGGTTCAGTGCGGTTATTCAGGTTTGTTCTTAGACTACTGTGAAATTATGTTGCAAATAGGTAGATTTTAGCCACAGATTTGTTGTGCAACATTTTGTAATTTATCTTACATTTTTACGCTCGAAAGCAGATACAGATTTAGCGCATCTTAGCCATCACAATTCTGTCCATCCTTCTGTCACATCGGTGGATCAATCAAAAACTGTGCAAGCTAGGATCACCAAATCTTTACCATCGGCTGCCTGAAAGACTCTACTTTCAGGAACCGTAAAATTTATCCATAAATTTGAAAGGAGTCACCCGAAACAAGGGCACTAAATGAGAGGTGGTGGGAAAAATTTGCGATTTTTAGCCAATAAGTCGCTGCATCTCAGTAACTGTGCGAGATAGGGCCTAGGTTACTATTAATCACTAATAGGAAGTCGTACACTGGCTCTCAATTGCCACCAAATTCAATAATCTTGGATAATGTTGAATGACAAAATAGGTGGTTTTAATGGATTTTTTTGGTGATTTTGGGCTGCGGGGTATGTTTCAAGAGCGAATTGCGCAGAAATCAATTGAGATAGGTATGAAGAAGCTGCATATGAAATTTTCAGCATTGAACATAGGTTTTGATGGACCAAGTCATTGATTTTCTAGGTTCAAGGAAACCTGCGCACGAGGGCATCAAAGAGTGGTACTCCCGTAAAAGTCATTTTTACCATAGTTAGCCAGTCTTTTGTGAAAACGGTTGCAGATCACCTTGGGCATGCTGCCTATCAAGCACTAGTGACAAGCTTTTCAGTTGTATCAACATCGATGACTTTGAAAGTCTCTGAACTTCTAAAATAAGAGGGTTTTATTGATTTTTGCAATTTTCGGCTGCAGCGTACACTCCATGAATGAACTGTGACGAAATGGCTGGAGATAGACTGACAGTTTGCGAACAGGAACTGCTATAGGCTTTCGTGCGTCTCATCAACATTAGCTCAAATTTCTTGTGTACACATTCAGTTCACCAGTTTTCTTTAACGTTAAATGGCTGTTGGTTCATTTATATCACATCACATGCTGTAATTGAACTTGTGCTGTTACATCAGCATCAAATTGTGTCTTCTAGTTATAAGCATAGTGTGGTGGTGTAAATTGTGCAGTTGATGGGCAATGTTGATGAGGTATTAAAGAAAGATTGTCGTGCTTGTATTGCTCTGTGGTATCTGTAGTCTTAGTGGTGAGTTCACATATCGTGGTTTGTCATGTGCAGTCGTTGTTTCATTTGCCGGTTTTCCGGAAGCTGGTCCTGAGGTTTGCAACTCCCTCCAATCTCAACACAGATAATAGTGCATCGGTCAGTCAGTATATTTGTTTTTGCATGCATGTTGTTTTTGTTATTCTCTTTAGCATAACAGCAGCTTTGTAATTCTAATAATGGTCATCATGGTATGGCCACTTTGAGAGTTCTTGCAGTTTATTTGGTGAATATAGCACGAACGCCTACCAGCCACCGACTTTTGGACCAAGTCGATTGGCTTTAGCCACAGATCCACCTAATCTAGCCACTGTATTTACTATCGCTATTTATTGTTATTCAGCCCGAAAGCTGATACCAATTTTACCATCTCGCAGAGGAAGAAGATTCGAGTTGACCTGGGTGGCTGGTTGCAACTGCCATACCAAGGTGGTTTAGCTTCTTGTCTATGATTCTGACTTACGCTGGGTGTGGGTTTTTTGAAACTATCAAGTTGCATAGTTTTTATTGTTGAATTTTGTCATTCTGTTAGTTTTTGTTTACTGAAGGATTAACTTCTGATAGCAATATTGTTAGTTAGATATTTTGTTTTTTAATAGCTTTGTCATGACTTGGAAAGATGCCATGTTGCCGACTAATGCAACTAGCTATTAATTGGATAAACTGGGCAACTTCACTTTTTGACTTAGACTTTCGCTGAGCCAAAGCTAAAACTGAATGCTAAAGTCTGTACTTAGACAAAAGTTCAACTAAATGATTAAAAAATGGCGGTAAACCGGTAAACCTAACAGGAAATAAATATACCAATTACGCTTGAACTTGCTTATTTAATTGTGCTGCGCACGCAAATGACATAATTACATAATGTCTTACGTCATTATGTGGCCATTACTGCATTTATTCATAACGAAGTGTAAATAGTCGCCATGTTTTCACTCAGCTAAAGTCAAAAGTCAAAGTGGATTCTGGCTCAGTGAAATCACTTCACTTTTTGACTTAAGTAGTTACTTAGACCGAAGTTTAGACTCAGCGAAAGTCTCAGCAGAAGTCTAAGTCAAAAAGTGAAGTCGCCCACTGTTATTATGATGATGTTTCCTTCTAGCTGACACGTTCACCTCTGTAGCTTCTTCTTCTTCTTCTTAATGTATGCTCTGCATGCCGAGCCAGGCAACAGCCTTCTCATCAGCCAACTGTAAGACTGACAGGCCACCATGAAATTTTGTAGCTGGACAATTGTTCACAATGTGTAACGTAGTTTGTGGAGATGCGTCACAAGAACAGGATGGATCTGAAGCCTGATTCCAACGGACGAGGTTGGCTGCACATCAACCATGGCCAGTGCGAAAGTGGTTCGACATTGACCACAAACGTCGACGTAGGTCGAATATAGGAGGTGCAATGGAAGGGTCCACGATCAATGAGCAGTTTACTACCTCTGAAGCAGCCCACTCTTCGGTCTATTTCTGTCGCACGGTGACACTTCTTCCTGTTGTGATTCTTCGAGCCATACGGGACGTCTTGTTATACGGCGGACTCTGTAGCTACCAGCATTCAATGGCAGTTCATGCTTGATGTTGTTTTCAGAATGCTCGTAACCTGCAGTTCTTGTTTGAGTTGCGTCGGCTCTTTGCTCTAATGGTTGCCAGTAAACGGAAGTACGTCGACCCGTCCAAGTCTGTGGAAATCCTCAAGAAAGCGTTTAGCTGTGGTGCAAACAACTCTTTTTGCTCAACTGATAATCAACAGGTGACTGATGATTTTATCGCAGCTATAGAGTAGTATCTGTGCGTAGTTAATAAACCTATAGCTGTTGTTTTTTTCCATTTTGCTGGCAGGCATGTTGCTGAACATTTCGGTGAAGTATGAAATGTGTAGATTGTATCATTAGTATTTTCTGAAAGTTCAGTACGCATTTTATGAGTATCATTTGCTGTGGACCCCCCCTTCATAGCACATAGGTGCCACAGCTAACCTTATATATGAAAACATGCAGTAATAAAATGAAACGAGAAATCTGATAACTACAGTATATAGTCAGAGAAACATATATGAGCAATTGGTTGCCTTGGTTTTCATTTTTTTTGTGTTAAATGGAAGTAGCGGCATATCAGTCATTTTTCTGTGTTTTAGTGTATGTTGTTATGAGTCATTGTCATTGTGTGAGTCAGTAGCGCTTTTGTCGTATTTTCTGGTCACAGGATGTGAGTGAATTCCAGCACAAACTCTTGGATTGGTTGGAAGATGCATTTCGCATGATTAATCTGACGTCGCTATCTTCTGCTTCTGCCAGGTCTGTGCCTCATAACAAGTAGGATGTTTAGACTAAGATAGAGTGCTCCGGTGTTTAAGTTAGTAAGTAGGTACATAAGTAAGATAGCTTAGAAGGCATAGATTAACACTTCGGGCGTAATCAATATAGCAAAACTGAAACCATTTTCAGATTTAGGTTTCGATGTGTAAATGGATTGCTTGAAACTGGCCTATGTACATGTAAAATGATCTTGTCAAACAAATTCACATTTACCACACATGCATACGAAAATATCTACCATATAACGCTATTACATAAGTATATAATGCTAAAAATGAATTTATCTCAATTCTGGTCTTATTTTCGTCTAATCTTGCTCAAGTAAACAAACGAAAATTTAGTTTCAACCAGTGAAACCTGATCCAGAGATGGTTTCCAGTTAACCCCAGTTTCACGAAACTGGTTTTGGTTTCCTTAATGGATTGCAGAAAACTGCTACCCTAAAAGGAAACCGGTTTCGGTTTGTGCTAAATCAATTACGCTCTTAGTGACAATGTGCCACAGTCTCAACACTCGAACAAAAATGTCTTTACCAGCCGCTTAAACTGTTCAAAGTTGTGCTTGAAGACTGAGTTGATTTAGACTTCAGTTGAAGATATTAGAGGTTCTTTTGGTTGGAGTTAAGTAGATTTTAAGTTGCAGAAAAGAAGATTCGATCATAGATCATACATGCGGTGGATTACAGCGCTAAATGCTGCTGATATCAAGGTAGTTGGCCTGTGAGTGATGAAGTGTGGCACTACTTTCAGTTTTTTTTGAACTGGCTTGCATTTTGCTAGCAATTGCTGCTAGCGAGAATTCTGCCAACAGCTTTAACAATTGCTTGTAATGTCTTGTAATGCTTACATGCTAATGTTAGTGCAGGAGTTCAGAGCGGAACATTTTTTGATTGTTTTTTTTGCTATTGGTATTGCTTTCGCCTAGTGAATTGTAGATTGAATTGTCGACTGTAGAGATGAATGTATGCAATAGTGACTGCAGATGTCATGTGCCTATTATTTGCTTGCGATATATGGCACTATATAAATGTGTTTTTACTACAGCTGTCGAAGCATTAATTAACGCGTTATTAACGCACCCAGGCCTGTTGAGAGGGAGAGTAAGGGAGGAAGTTACCCCGGGCACCACAACCTTTAGGGGCCCCCACCTGTAAAATATAGAAAGTTAGAAAGCAGATAAACACACATTTTCAACAGTAACTAACATCACCGCTAGCGTAAAAATCTATTAGCCTGTCAGCTAAATAATTATTTATTTACAGTAATGATGGAACAGCAACTACAGTTTGGTTACTTGAATTCTTTTGATAGTCAAATAACCGCAGGGGTGTTAATTTTATTAACGCAGCGCGTTAATTAACGTGTTCGACTGATGGATTGATGTTGTGGACAGTGGCAGTAGTGAAGCTGCAGAGACAAGTTCTCAGACGTTCAATCCGATGGTCAAACTCTTCTGTGGTCAGTTCCTCTCTGCCGGCATCAATGAAGGTATGCTACTAATCTGTTTGCCCTAACAATAAATGCATTTAACAGTGATGAATTGTGTGCTGCTTTTTTTCACAGTTTGTCATGGTTGAAGTTGCATTGTGTATAATGTGAGACTGTGCTCTTAAAAGACAATCCACTAATATCAAACATTTGTTGGTTTTGACATTTACTGTATTTTTCTGCTTAAAGGTCCGTGGTCACCAAAATTAACATATACATTTTATCCATTTTCCTGAAAGTGCAGAATTTTATGATAACTTTGACAGTAATATCGGCGCCCAGCGTTCTGTCAACACGGAAAAATTTACCTTTGAAGTCGACGATCTACGAAAACGACGTAGAAAACGTGCCGCCATCATGACCTGCGGTGACGTCATGAGTTTAGCCTATAGACGTCATGAATTAATATTCATGACGTCTATAGACTGTGGCCTAGCCTAGAATGATGACGTCGTCGGTTAGCCATTAATATTCATGATCTATATGGGCTAGGGTCATGACCTCACCGCGGGTACTGATAGATTAGAATATTTCGCATAACGTAACGTAATGCCACATTTCGTTTGAATTCACGCATTAATTTCGTATATTTATGAAGCTCAAATCGACATATTATATATGCGAGGTTAAATGTCTAATTTAAATCTACAGAAATTGCGCGAGTGAGTTTGACCGTGACCATGGACCTTTAACATTCACTTCATTAATACCTACAATTATGAACAAAGTGTTAATTTTTACTCTCAATGCTGGTAGTTGTAAGTAAAATTACAGTTTTGTCACAGTTATTTTTTTATTCAACGTTTGCATGCAGTGTCTGCAGTAGTGTCATGGCCAGGGCCTCTCTTAAATTTTGGGCTCTCGGAAAATCTTATCTTTGTCAGAAAATCCTTGTGCAAAGATACAAAATTTTGGGCTGAAACTCTCATTTTGGAAATGTTTAGGGGCAAAATTGGAATTTTGAGCCCCTGTAATTTTTTTTCTGTCAGAAATTTGCAGCTGTCTGTTGGAATTCAGTTCGAAAATTGTAGTGTCTGTCGGAAAGTTTCAACTTGTTGACTCGCCTATTTTTTAATCCATGACGTTGCTGAGTATTTGTTGCGGTTGTGTTTCGTGTGTCAGGTACAAGCTTTGAGAGGAAGGAATTGTTTGGACAGTTACCTCTGCAAGTTGATGGCTTTAATGACATTCATGAAAGTCTGGAAGCCACAACGGCACAAGGAGAAATTGAGACTTTGACCGAAGGAGTCCAGTCTCGATCTTGCCAGGAGGTAAGCATCTACTGACTGTTGTACAGTACATTGTACAGTTTTTTTCTGTAAACTATAACTGTTACTTTTTTCTGTGATGCCGATACTCCCAATTAAGTACAGCTTAAACTTTTTTTGTGTATATGGATGGTGTTCGTACAGGAACAGTTTCCTTATTATTGTAAGCGTTTAATAGGACACTGTCTGAAATGGGTGTTTTTTGTGCAGTTTTCACGGTACGCCATACATTTAAATTGCAAGTTGGTTTCGGTTTAGCTTTAATTTAGCCCCAAGCTGAATAGCGAGTATACGGTAATGGTCAGTGACAGGTAATAGGTATAGTCGCGGATAGGACAAGGTGCTACGGGTTGGGTCGGGTCAGGTAAAAAGTTGAAATTTATTTGTCGGGTTGAGTAGGAAAATTTTTATTATCCGCAGTGCTCTAAGACATAGCTTAGTTATATGGGTAGTAGGCCACTTGTTTCTCATATGCTGCCATTATCTTCTCAGCGGCGATTAGGCAGGTGCCAATTTATACTGCTTGGTGACAGAGGTGCACGTGAGTGAACAAGTTGCCCAATGTTGGTTCCTGACATTTGAACTGCTGGGAGCTGAAACCGTGATCTCGCAGTTGTCAGTCTGATACACTAACTATTAGACTACCAAGCCACATCTTACTGCTCTTTGGAATTGATATGTTATGATGAGCTGTGCATGTGCAATGTGCCTGCCGGTGTGTATTAATACAGCAATGGTTCGTGCATCTGCCGCCCATTTTGACCTTTGAACTGTCACGATTTCAGTTCAACAAGAACCTTGCCAGGCCAGAGAAGATTCACAACCACTTCTATTTCCCCGTCAAGATCTTCATGGACCGGTGACTATCTCATTCTCATATATGTAGTTTTTACACAGAGTTGCTCGTGTAGTGCTTGCTATTCTGAGTATTGCTAAGCATTTGTTCATAGCGGGTTCTCTCTGTCTGTCATCTGTCTTGTTTATGCCCCCTGCTTAAATCGGAGGAAGGACGTATGCCAGGAGATGACTACCAAGCTTGAGGAACAAAGTGCACAAGTTGGACTGAATATAAGTCGGGAGAAAATGAAATCCATGGGAATCGCCCAGCGCTCATCACCACAGCCAATAGCTGTTGCACAAGGGAAAAGCAGCAGCAGTCTTTCGACGACTTGACAATGTGTGGCGATCCAGCGCGCTTAAGCCTCAAGATTAAACTGGACCTCTACACCTCCCTCATTGTCTACAGCCATATATGCCAGCGAGACTCGGAAGAGTACAGCTAGAATATGTCAGCAGCTGGACGTCTTTCACCAGCGCAACTTATGGAAGATTCTGGGCATTACATGGAAGGACCACGTGACTAACATGGAGGTGCTAAGCCGGACTGGGCAGCAAAAATTACAGGACATTGTAGCAGAGAGATGACTTTGGATGGCAGGCCATATTATCAGGATGCCACCTGGATGACCAGCCAATCGTGCGATGTCATGGACCCCTCGTGGTGGTGGCAGACGACGACGCCGTCCAACGAAGACTTGGCGGTCTACATTTAAAGATGACCTGGTGGACCGAGGAGTCGATTGGAACAGCGTTTGGGCTGTGGCTACAAACAGAAGCAGATGGCGAACTCTTGCTGCCCGTTGTCTTGTCAGGACCACGGGATCTAAGTGCTAAGTAAGTTAAATCGTGGGATGGATTAAAATACCATTTGACAGGTACACTTATTGTGTCCAGTGACGCATTGTGTTAGATGAGTATCCCTGACCAACAGATATCTTACCACTCGCCGGGCCGCCACCCCTTACCATTGCCCCCGCTC
>Ga0209671_1004357_pt1 | contig 14008 bp, 8 predicted proteins | sample WorMetHERISLAND2_2_FD_187401 | JGI IMG/M metagenome (GOLD analysis project Ga0209671, IMG submission 187401) | Marine gutless worms symbiont microbial communities from Max Planck institute for Marine Microbiology, Germany - Olavius geniculatus... | ecosystem: Host-associated > Annelida >... | reverse complement strand
TATCGGTGCTAATAGCACCAAACTTTGCACAAATGTCCAAAATAACACACTCTGAACATTTTTAGATATAGTACCATAATAAATTTTAATCACATAGCAACGGTTGCTAAGCAACACTTTTTCCTTAGCAACCAACATGCAAATCTGCTATAGGTATAGAGCATTTGCACAGTGACGTCATTAGTTGTGCGGGAAATGCTCGCCGCCATATTTGATAACAAGCTGTGGGCGTGCTTGCATTTCGATGAAGTAATAATTTGATGTTTGGCTAAATAATTAACAATGCAAGTGTTGTTGTTTACTGTTATAAAAATCTTCAACGATGTTATTTTGCATTCATCTTGGTTGCGTTAACCGAATTCAACGTGAACTAAGCACACAATGCTGTGTAGACCTACAATGCGTAGGCCCAATTGCTATGCGAAGGTCCAGGCAAGCAATAATTAAATCTTTAATAAATTCTTTAATAAAAACAGACAGATCGCAATTGTACAATGTTAAAACAACGCAGCCAACATCTTCGATAAAACATTTTTATCATAAATTCATAGCTAGTGCCAAGCGGTCTTGAAACTGTCTGTTACTAGGCCTTGGTCCTAGTAGTTGTCTGGGGACAGATTCCCCAGCGGAATCCAAAGGCAGAATCCCTGCTCTGGGGTCAAGACGGCAAGCCCCCTAGCTGAAACCGAAAGCTTTTGGCGCCACAGGCACACTGGCGTAGCCAAAAATGTGAACTGGATGCCTCACCTCCTCTTCATTTTTTTTCCTTTGTCTTTTTCCCTTCTCCCCCTTTCCCCTTTCCTCCTCTTCCTTCTCTTAAAATTAGGACCCCTAAAGTCCAGCTAGTAGTCTGGGGAGAGCTTCCACAGTGCGGTCTGGGGCGAAGACCCAGCCGAAATCGATTACGATGCACTATGGCCTTAAAATATTACACCTGGTGGCAGTAATTTTAATTCTTTTTCCAAGTCACTAATATTAAATTTTAACCAAAAAACCGAGACAGGGGATCTGTGCTCCCTGTCCCCATTGTCTATGCCACTGCACAGACACCAAAAAAGTGAATTGGATGTCTCGCCACCCCTTTATTTCTTTCTTTTGCTCTTTCTTCCTCTTCTTTTCTTTAAAATCAGGAATTATAATATTAAACTTTTACCCTATTTTCCCAAAAAAAGCCCCTCTATTTTTTCGTGGAGCATTTGCTGCAAGATTTATAAGGTGTAGACGTCCTTGGCTCTCTCAGCTCAGCTAACGCAGCAGACGAAGCACTACCGGTAGCGTTATCGACCTGCACAGATCTCAAACGTGGTGGGAAATTACATGCATAAGCAAATTCTAACAGTATATTGGCGAATTACTTGTACCCTGAAGCCATATCACATCGCTTCGAATGGGCCGGGCGCTGCATTTTCTCTTTCGTACGCGTTTGGCAAATTAAAGATAAAGTTCGATTTACCACAGACTTAGTATATCAATTAAAGCATATATCCAACAAATTAATCGCTCTGCACTGTAACAGAGTCGAAAAAACATCAAAATACTATAAACTTAACTCTTAAATCACGCGCTGTTTACATCTGTTGCCATGGTAATAGTCTGCAGCGCAGGTGCACAGGTGTCCAATTAATTAAGTTACTGAGAATATAGCCCCAATGTTGCTTATAGATGTCAAATTTTTTATCAGTTTTATTGCTGTTATTCCAAAGAAAATTTTTTGGCACCATATCTGAAATTAACTGTTATACATTACGTTACTCACCTGCAAAATCTGTTGCTTTTATCCACAGTTTGCACGATTTTTTAGCTAAGCAAGTGGACTATATGGAATACAACTAAGAACGTTTCACCACGAGAATCATAAAAAATAATTTTAAAAAAACTGGCCTAAATTGAAGAACTCCACATTAGGTTAAGTACCACACAAGCATCAAAAAATTTTTAAAGATTGCGACAGCAAGTTTTTACAGGCTAGCCGGTGTAGCCACCCTTTCCTCTCATCCAACCAACAAAATCTCATATGGCAGGTGATGGATGCTCTGTAGCTGTGAGATGGGTTCATGTGAAAAGCTATACACATCCATTAACATTCAATCCTTTAAAACCTTTAACTAATAAAAGCATTGGCTGACACAGCAACGCACCAATCTCGGAGTACATCTTGCGGAGGTCGTGCATGACGCAATCCAGGTAGAGTTCACCTGTGCCTAGGATCACATGCTCACCTGACTCTTCCACCTAGATCAGTGTCACAGTTCACAGCAGCAATACTAAGTACATTGCAATAAAAGAATCAATTACATCTGAGCGTGACAGTAAGTAAAAACAGAAAGTAAAGTTGAAGGTAAATGTGAAAATGATGACAGTTTTATATACAAAAAAGCTGAATGCTGCTAAAAAATAACGAATTTGAACTTAAATTTCTGAAATACGTATTTTAATGATCTTACGTTATCTATCCATGCAGAATATCGGAAAGATTTAATAAATGTGAACAAGAAAAGCCCCGCTAATGCAAAGGGACACGCACGACAGCAGTGCATGTTTAAAAGCCCATTGCGAACCGAGCAACGATGTTTCTTTTACACTTGCCAGAGAGCGCCAGATGGCATGACTGGTCTAGATGGGCCGTATTGACTCAAAATCGCAAATTTTCCCCACCCCCACTCATTTAGCGCCCTCACTCAAGGTGACTTCTTTCGAATTTATGGAAAAGCTTTACGGATCGTGAAACCAGTCTTTCAGGCAGCCGATAGTGAAGATTTGGTGATCGTAGCTTGTACCGCTTCAGACTGATCCACTCGTGTGACAGACGGACGGACGGACAGACAGACAGAATTGCAATGGCTAAGACGCACTACAGCAGTAGCTGCTGTTGCATGTAAAAACTGATTAAGTCAATAGATAAAAAGAGCACGTGCATTCACAAATGTAAAAAAAAACTTTTTCCGAAAGCTTTTTACATTTATTCTATATTGTACAACACTAATGCAAGTAATATAATATCGTGAAAGCAAAGAAAAACTAGTCATCGAGCATACCTTAGTAGTGACGAGTGGGTAGCTCTTGTTAATTTTTCTCAGTCCATCCAGCATCTTGGGCAGTTCTGACGGGTTGACTGGCTCTACGGCAATCTTCAGTACAGAGCTCGTGTTGAACTTGAACGGACGAAATATGTGAGCCTATAACACACGATTTATGTGAAATATACATACATGACCACATGGTATGTTAAATACATAGACTGACCAAATAAAAGATGCATGTAAATTGTAGAATATACATCAGCATTACGACATACACCTGGACTAATAAAAAACTTCTGTTTATATCTTTGCCAAATATTGACCGATTTTCAAAATTTGTTAACTGGCACACCTTGTGGAAAAGTAAGCAATAATGTGGTTATTAAATATCCAACCGTGCACTAACTACAACTAAACAAAATACTCGTATGAGAAGAGAATTACATCTTCGTTGCCGGAGATCTCTGTGATGGTTGATGTCTTAACAATCGGTTCATCAACACCTTCCATTAGAATCCAGTTACCGGCAGGAACTCGACTCAACTCTATCCGGTATCTAGAACCAGAAACAGGAGATTCAAAACGACAAGCAGCATACAGTACCTAGAACCACTAATGAGGCACAATTACTAGCTAGAGACCAAGAAGAGATAAGTGATGATTTTCAATATCGATATGTTGTATCGTATCGTCCAAAAATATAGAATTTTTCGATATATTACAATATCTTTTATATATCATGATATTTTCGATATAACGCAATATTTTACGTTAAAAGTTTATACTTTTATTACTGCACTGCCAAAATAACAAAAAAAATGGAGAAAATGACAAACTAACTTAAGCAAACTAACTACAGTGTCGTAATTTAATGACATGTACGACAGTCTATAGTTAATTTTAAAGTTCACTGACACATTTTGGTATCTACATAAAGCAAACTGCCTTGCTGAACGTTCACGTCTTGTTCTTGTATAAGATTTACATACTTATCATATTAAAAATATCGATATCGCGATATTTTCAAAATATTGTATCGAAATTGAAATCCTTATATCGAATCACCACTCGAACCAACCATAAAATAACAGCAGCAGCAGCAGTAGTAGTAGTTCTTGTTACTTCCCTCTTTTTAGCTACTAGGTCTAAAGCTCCATCTGTCTGTCTTCAGATATTCTGATTTATTAAACCAACAGTAGAAGTAGCTCAGTAGTTGTAGTAGAAATGGTTTCGGTTTTTCTGATTTTCAGCGTTGTTACTTCCTTCTTTTTCGGCTATTTGGTCTCAAACGTAACCGACTGTCTCTCAGACTTTATTTTTTGCTTTTACATGGTCATAACTGTTCAATTTCTGTCAGTTCAGTTCCATTTCTAACAGTTTTATTTCTTCTACAAAGTGCGGCAAAAAAGTATTCCCCCTAAAGTTTTTCGCTGTTTCCCCCACAACCGTTTGGGATTTTAACGTGAAATTTTACAGTTCTATTTACTGAAAACTTCTACATCTAACTGCCAAGTAAAATGTGATTCTGTTGAAAAAGACTAAGTTATAGACTTTTAAACATGACTGCCTACCGATCTTTTAGCATTAAAAAATGTTCAAGCTAAAAATCTATTTGTCAAAAACCGGTTACCACGTTACTGCTGATGATGTCACAGTGACGTTTTGATAAACAGTAATTTATTTTGTTTATAAATTATCACTTTATTATCGTTCTTTTAAAGCAATCGCCGGCTGCCCACCGAATTCATCTTCCAACAGGACGGTGCATTAGCAAACAGCGCGCAGTGTGCGGAACGAGCTGAGAGCCAACTGTCCAGATTTCATCACAAAGGACCAGTGGCCTCCAAATTTGCCGAATATAAACCCAACGGACTGTCGCATGTGGGGTGCAATGTTGGAAGCTTACTCCAAACTTAAAACAAAGCCGAAAACAATCGCCAAAGTCAAGGAAACGCTTCAGGTTATCTGGGGCAACCTGTCACAAAGACCGATCGACACGGCTGTGAAAGACTTATCAAAGTAAATGATTGAAGGCTTGTGTTGGAGCTTGGACCTGGCGATAGACATTTCGAACATTCACAGTGACAATGAAATTCCAGCGTCTGATCATTAGTTAACTGTGTTGTTTCAACGATGTTACTGAATTGGTAATGTAGCTTGGGCATTTTTAATGTTGAAAAATTGGTAGGCAGTCATGTTTAAATTTCTATAACTTCGTTGTTTTTCAACAGAATCACATCTTACTTGACAGTTAGAAGTAGACGGGTTTAGTAAATAAAGACGTAAAATTTTGAATTAAAATTCCAAACGGTTGCTGAGAAAACAGCAAAAAACTTTTGGGGGCTACGTTTTTTGCTGCACCCTGTAGTTTACGTGCTAGATTAAATTGGCAGTTTGTCTATCAGTTTTCCAGGACAAGTCATATCACAACACATCATATCATAATAGCAGTAGTTGTTGTAGTAGTAAAGTAGTCTGCATAGAATCCACTCATACCTAGCCTCTGATATCCACAGTCATCTGACCTGTCTCTGTCTCAAGTCCTTCTTATCATGCAGAGTGTAGTTTTCGCTCAGTATCACTAGTAGCAGTAGTAGTAGTAGTTGTTGTTGTAGTTATTGTGTACCTGGCCTCTGAGATCCACAGTCGTCCAACCTGGCCCTGCCTAGAATCTTCCTCATCCTGCAGTGAGTAGTTTTCACCGAGTATTCGTACGTTCTGGCTGGCTTTCAGAGTTCCACTCATCACTCGTCCAAACACGTGAAACACCGTAGCATCGGATGTCGGGTACAGCTTCGTCACGTATACCATCAACGGACCCTGACAAAGTAGTACGTACAGAATTTTATAAAGTACAAGCAACAGTAGTAATAGAAATGATGACAGTCAAGACAATGTTAATGGGGTCTTTAAAAAATTTTTGTGCTTCCGACTGCCGTCTGTCCCTAGAAAAAACCTGCATCCCCAAAATTTTTATTGGACCTTCAAAAACATCAGTGCAGTTTTCGGTATTTTTTCAAAATTTTACTCAAAAATACTGTTTACATCAAGCCTGAAATGTTGCAGTATCTTTGTTTAAGTTTTCGCGAGTACTATTTAGTGTGTCAGTTCGTTTTTTATGTACAAAAGCAGCTACACCCCAATTTTCAGCTAAAATACTGAACTGGAACTGCTATAGGCTTTCGCGCATCTCGTGAGCATTAGCTCAAATTTCTTGTTATAAGTTGTTGGGTAATATTACATGACACATCATGATATAGAAATAAATATTTAAAAAATTTTTCCACCATCTCTCATCCTTAATTTTTTTGCTGGCTGCAACCGGAAGCATGAAAATTTTTTTTATGCTAGGTTGCTGCTGTCGTCGTGGTACAGCCACTGCGAGAGTTCACCCATTCAACCGATAGCATGAGCATCGGGTGGCTGTCGACCTTTAGACCAAATTAAACCAGCTTCAGCTACAGATCTGCTTAAACTGGCAACTACAGTGCTACATTCACCGTGACCATTTATTAGTACTAAGACTAAAAAATCGAGATGGCCTGTCTGCCTATAAACAGTTACCCATCCAGGTACTAAATAAGCTTGGTGTAGCTGTGGTATGTTGATCAGACGCAGTGCATTATATACTATATTATGCCATAGGAAATTTGCAAGCAACCTTGAACAAGTTGTTAACCTACACTACCGCGTGATCAAATCAACTTAGCCTCCTACCCTCAGCAAAATGGAAAACAAGTAGTAGCTTGTGGCTAAAGGCCCAGTGTGGCTGATTGGAAATGCGGCCTATCTGCCTGCAAAACCATGGGTTCAACCGACATGATTGCAAACTACAGATGGTGCCATAGTGCACTGCGATATCAGTAGCTTATGTCAATCAGCTGCCACTTCCAAAAAAGCAAAGAACTTCTGAATAATGACACTGATGACGAGAAATAAAATGTACCTCGGGAGAACATTCAAACATGGATTCCACAAGCTCAGTGTCAAGGGGCCCAGTGTAGATGTGCTCGATCTTCTTCCGGGCGTTATCCACAGGTGACGGAATGTGGTTCACACACATACTGGTGAAACCTATACACAGACACATAAGCAAACATAAACAGAGTGAGTGAGTGAGTAGGGTTTAACGTCCCACCCGACACCGTATAGGTCATTTCGGGGACGGCCTTTCCAGGCAGAATGCACACAAACACATAATAATGGAATAGAGACCTGCAGAGATATACAGAGAAAGATACAGACACAAACAAACAAATACACTACAGAGAAACACAGGCAGAAAGAGAATTCACGTCAACCAGGCAAACGGACAGACAGATTCAAAATAGTCACTTAGTTAACGACTTCTATCTGTTCAAAAAAACAATTATCCATGATTATCTACCACAATTTCATTTAAAATTCTGTAAAACAAACAAAGACGTTCTTGTTGACATCTGAAGTGATTTGGTCAGTAACCTGTAAAGGATCCGAAAAATCTGCTGAGAATGAGACGCAGCAGTGGACGAATGTTCATCTTGGACTCTTCTTTGGTCAGGTGAATGCCCAGCTCATCACAGACCCGAGGTAGACTCTCATCCACGTCACCAACCACCTTGCACCAATCACAATAACACTAGTTTATGCACTTACTTACCTGCTCTGTCAACTAAAAATCGCCACCACTGATAGTCAACAGCACTCTCTCAAAGCTCTGTGAGTGATGCAAGCACTGCTCATCTCCGTTTCCATGGCCCCGAGCCAGCAGTGAGTGACACAGATGCCTCGCCTGCCACATGGGATCACACAGGTATCTATATGGGATACCTGCCATACGATACAGACCAACCCGTCCCTACCTTTATACGGGAGGAGGGCCAGACCTCCGCATATAACTGCTAACTCGATGAAGCCGATACCAAATAAAACTGCTTGGTGACAGAGACATATGCGTGTGAACAACTTGCCCAAGGTCGTTATCTGGCAGTGCACTGGGCTGGAATCGAACCAGGGACCACCGAGGCACAAGTTCAACATGCTACCATTACACCACCAATTTACACTAACTCACTATAAATGCCAAGCTCAGACTTTAGGCAGACTTTTACCAACAACCTTGTATTATCGAATCGATCACAACAGCCCTTTATTTATTTACTCATTTTTAGGTTAAATGCTGTCTACAGCTATTAGTGGTAACTCATCTCTGAGCCATGGAGCATCACAGATGAATGTGCCTCACCTTAACCCTAACTAAGCAAGTTAGTATTTGATTTACCCAAACAGGAAAGATGGAAGACTGAGTTCTACTCCATTCTGGAGTTAAATAGCAACTGCAAAATTATCACATAGCGGCAATGACGATTATAAAGTCAGGGTTATTATGAATATGAAGATGAACTACCGAAATCCAAGGACTCTCAAGAGTCAAGATCCTCTTACATCAAATTCCAAAACTTTCAAGGCCCTATTCAATTTTAAAGGACTTTCCAGGTTCTGCCAATATGGATAATTGCTTTAAGGACTTTGAAGAAAGCGTGGCCACCATGTGGTTCAGGAAATATCGCTTGACAAAATATGCGCTGCTAGTAATCAGCCATCCACCCACCCAAGTTACAGACGGAACTTTTACTAACAGCAATGCAATGTAACGGTCCTAGCTGGTGGGTACCTGTGCAAAAATTTTGTAGAGTGGTTCCAGGATAAACTCGACAAAACTGCGCTGAGAGGCACTCGATGGAGCTTTCTTGGTGAACCGGCGTCTATCACACATGGACATTATTACTGTAGCTGAAGAACAATACAACACTAAATACAACAATAAATCTCTTTGACAGATATTTGCAGGTTTGTTGTGAATTTGAAGCAAACAGATTAGAAGCTGCAGCTTAGTTGCTAATTTAGAAAGAAATTAAAAACAAAAAAGGAAATATCTGAGAAAAGTTTCTGGGACTCGACAGAACAAAAGGAACAGAGACGACAACAAGTGTGATACATAAACTTAATTTGCATAAGTGAAAATTATGAAAAAACTAAAGAAAATCAGACTTAGAAAACTTTCAGAATAAATGTGAAATTATGAAAGTAGTTCGTTAAATAAATTACAAAAAACTTACCGGTATGCAAAACTTAATTGCAGATTTAGGAGAAGCTTACAAACATTTTATGGATGAAATTCCTAACATAAATACATTATGCTAATCAGGCCCCAGAAGTCAAATTACAACATTAATGAATGGCAACAGACAGTTATAATAAAATAATGCAAGCATAATGACAAGCAATAATACGTTTTGTTGTTGAAGTAGATGTCACCCCAGAGCCGACGTGCAAACTCAGCTTCGCTGATTGAACCTGACAATAAACCACAGCACAGCAACTACAATCAGCTGCCAGCAGATCAGCATTAAAAAAACCTGGATTTATCTCAAAAGCCCAACCTGGAGGATATTGTTCAGTTAACTATTTTATCAATGATATACATAATTCATCATAAACAATATTCTCTTATAATTTTGCATACATCTAAACATTTTCCAGGGAATTACAGAACAAAAAAAGAATGACTGTCTTTTTTATCTGAAAACAGTGTAGTAATCAGGCGGAGCAATAGAGCCACACCACTCATATACAGTGTAGATAAGTGCAATATTCAGCAGCAGCACTCATACCATAGGTGTCAGCATAGATCTTGGCAAATGACAACAGCGTGAACGAGAAGCGATAATAAGCGCTGGCAAAACAGACATTGCCGAGTAGTGGAGATACCATAACATTCTCCTGGTCCTCAGCATAGAGACTATACACACAACCATAGGGACTGTAAACACCATAGGCCACACACATGACCATAGGGACTGTGCACACCAAAACTATGCACACGACCACAGGGACCTGAGTTTATACACCATCACCGAGACTGTAATCACAAACAGAGGTTGAAAATGCATGTACTTCATAACAGCCACAAAGTGAATGCAGGAACTGTATCAAGAAAACAACAAAACAATAAAAAGAATGGCTTAGTTTCTAAAAAAAAACACAGAAAATTTAGAACTTCAGAATATTAGATCAACAATGCGAGAAAAGTTAATAATTGAGACTAACTGTGTGACCAATAACAGAAGTATCAAAGTAACAAATACGTTGGCCCAATGATGACATATTACGCAGCCATCCACCAGTACAACTCCACAACTGTGACCCTGACCTGACATTTTAAACTAAAAGTTGACAAACCGAGTACTCCTGCCCTGGGAAACTTTCGGGCCAATTTTGTTTCTCCTGTGTTTTCGGTTTTGAGTTAAAAGCCTGTATGGGACTGACGAATGGACAGGCAGAAAGACGACTTACAACTGCACAGCCTATTTGGACGGCCACATAACACAAGGAAAAAACAACCGAACAATTTGCCGAGTACCTGATGAGAGCATTAACTTCATCAATGACATGGCGTAGTTTGTAGTAAGCATCAGCGGGGGGTAACTTCAGCTCCAATATAAGCCGATCGATCTTGTTAATACAGATGGTGACTGCCAGCTTCTCTTGCACGGCATGCTTCAACAGCCGCTCCGTGTTCAATAGCACCTACATCCAATCACATACCCGCGTTACACTCACTGTCATATTACCAATGAAAATTCCCACCTTGTGTAATACAGCACTTGGCCTTGAAGAAATAAATACACTCAACAGTTTCAGAGAGAGTAGCCAGGTACATGTTACCACTGGAATTGTGACAGAACTGACAAGTGACAAAATTAAGAATACTAAAACCATGAGATACTTATAAGACTTGCTATTATACTTAGCTAAAAAGGTGTGTACATCTTTACAAACAATCTGCTTTGTCTGTCTGCAAAACCACTCAAACAGTTAAGCAAAAACTTCAGTGGCCCAGCCCCACTAATGAGCGATTAGACTCTAATGGAGATTCAGACTGGCTATTAACTTGAAGTAACACTAAAAGTTGACTGCAAAGCTTGCAAATAACCCGAATAAGCTAGTTTAAACCATAAACAGTACTACTAAACACATACATGCAAAGCGCAAAGAGGAATAAAATAAGTCCCACCGATATGAGAACTGTTGGGAGCATCAGTTGCAGCTCTAATAATGTGTGTTTATTATTTTACTGGCCTATACCATCACAGTTCAAGTGCTGAATTCCCCCGATGTAAAGTAATGTAATGTGATGTTATTCACAAACAGACAGATATAACGTACACCCTCGGCCGCATCAATGAAGATAACAACGCCATCAGACAGACGATAAGCAGCTGTCACTTCATCCGAGAAATTCACGTGACCTAAACCAACAACACACCAGTCCTGAATACAGGGTTGAAAAATTATTTTTATGCCCCAATTTGATGTCATTGGAATGAGAACTATAAGATCCACACTACTCGTTTCTCTTGATCTAAGTGCAGCTTTTGATATGGTAGATCATTGCACTCTGTTAAATGACTTTTCTGTAGTTTTGGAGTTTCTGATGTCCACTCATGGATTAAATCCTATCTCCAAGGCTGGACACAGTCTGTGCGCATGGGCACGTACTCATCAGCCATGACTTCATGCTCCGTCGGTGTTCCCCAAGGATCTGTCCTTGGGCCACTACTTTTTTTCCATTTACACCTCTCTTCTGTCTACCATTTCTGAGTCTCACCATGTCTTTCAGCAGCAGTACGCAGATGACACGCAGCTATGTGTCTCCGTGTCACCACTTAACTATCACGGTGAACTCACCACACTCGAGTCATGACCTAGAACCCTTCATGTCTGGTTCTGTGAGAATGGTATGGTACTTAATCCAACCAAATCAAATGCTATACTCTTTGGCACATCTCAGCGGTTAAAAACCATGTTTAGTCTCACTTCTGTTGATATAGCAGACTCAGTAATTCAACTTTCAGATACTATCAAGATTCTTGGAGTTACTTTAGACTCCGGCCTTACAATGGGACCCCACACACAGGCTTTAACTAAATCTTGTTTTTACCACTTACGATCTTTTAAACAAATTCGTTCCTCTATGGATTATCCCATGGCCATCTCCGTTGCTTCTGCTTTGATATAATCATGACTTGATTATGCCAACTCTGTGTTAGTCGGCTACCCACAAAAACATATAGCCCGTCTACAGCAAGCGCAGCATGCACTTGCTAGAGTTGTCATGCAGCAGTATACTCATTTTTCTCCTCTTACATCTACCGACCTTCTGGAACAGCTTCATTGGCTTCCTAACAAATGGTGAATCAGGTTCAAGCTTGCTTCTTCTACCTATAAAGCTATACATACCAGTAACCCGCCTTATCTTGCTGATCTTCTACATCATCACAAATCTCTGAGGTGCACACGCTCATCTTCTAGCCATCTACTTGACGTTCCGCGACATAACTTGTCTTTTGGTTCCCGTGCATTTTGAGTTTCCGCACCACAAGTATATAATTCCGTTCCTTTTCATATCCGTCAAGCTCAAACACTCGCCTCTTTCAGACGTCATCTTAAAACTTAATACTTCCAGTCTGCTTATCTTGCCCCCTAGTGCTCCTCTCCAATGTGCCCTCATTCTCTTCTGAGATTTTGGCACTATATAAATTGAGACTTACTTACTTACTTAATACTATCTGCATCGAATAAATATCCAAAATGTGAAAATTCTTAAGTAAGAACGTATAAGAAAACTAACTGCAATATAATATATAATTACATACGAAACAAAAAACCAAAAGTGGATTATGTTTGGGGTGAGATGTTTGGTCACTTCTAGTGGGTTCTTGGGTGGTTTTACCCGGTAAAACCCTCCGGCTTATAGGGTATATGTCTGGGTGCCTCAACCCTGTTAAAATATACTAAATATAGTGAATATAGCACCAATGATATTTCAGGCATCAATAAATACCTTAATCATCAATGAATAATTAAATATATCAGTTTTCAACCAATGCGTAAGCCTTCCTTCGACAATTATGTCTGCCACTGACAAATACATCATTTATGAACTAAGCATTCTAATGACGCTTTTAAGTTAAGGATATCACCAGAATTTTATTTCCACATACAAATACAGAGATTACTTAAAGCAAACGAACAAAATTAGACAGTGGTGTGGTGGAAAATCTACGATCAACTGACCTGGAGTGTCAAAAAGATTAAGTAAGTAGGACTTATTGCGGACTTCGGGCATGACAAGAGTGACAGGAGTTGACTTTATACTCACTCCACGCTAGACACACACACACACATGCAATGCATACAATATTTACATATGCATATACCGTGTTGCATATTCATACACTGTGTCTCAAAAAAACCGGACCCCTATTACGTTTTGAAATAACTCAAACAAACTGTGCCTAATAATAATAATGATTAGCTGAGAAAATCGTCAAAAGGTACTCAATATCGTAGTGTGTTACGGGCTTAGGATATTTCATAAAACGAAAGATGCGGATGAACTGAAGCAGCGCTTGGTGGAGGTCTGGTCTGGCCTACGGCAGACCGTTGTCGATGACACAATCGACGAATGGAGAAGACGTCTCCGGGCCTGTGTTCGAGTAAAGGGACAGCACTTTGAACATCTGCTGTAACTTCTGACTATGATGTTGCTAATCCACAGTTCGTTCAACTTCAAACGTTGGCGTTATAACATTTAATGATTTCGTAACTGACGTTGTTGGTTCGTTGGAGTACTGCAGTACAGTTGCCTCTACTGTTGGTGCCACAGGAAAACCTCAGCTGGTGTTCTGTTCTTAAAATTTCTCGCAAAGTGACACATGCTATTAAGTGCTGATTCTCTAACGAAGATTTTTGTCAAAATCTATTGCTATTGAACCAGGACTGTTGGAGTTATTGCAAAAGGTAGCAGGGGTCCGGTTTTTTTTTGAGACACAGTGTAGATACTCATACATACATTACATATTCATACAACTAGTATAAATTTATACATTATACACCATAGTCCACAAAACGCCCAACCTAATGGGTTGTATCAGGTTCTATTA
>Ga0209671_1004354_pt1 | contig 14014 bp, 6 predicted proteins | sample WorMetHERISLAND2_2_FD_187401 | JGI IMG/M metagenome (GOLD analysis project Ga0209671, IMG submission 187401) | Marine gutless worms symbiont microbial communities from Max Planck institute for Marine Microbiology, Germany - Olavius geniculatus... | ecosystem: Host-associated > Annelida >... | reverse complement strand
GATTAAACCTTCCTAATTAATTTTCAATAATTCTGTGATCGGGCTTAGTTCCTAGCGTGCATCAGATTAAGAAAAATAGATTAAAATAAAAACAAACTCTTTTTTCAACAAAACATTAGCTCACGACGTAAAACATTCAACAGTGTACGTTATCGGTCTTATTGATTAATTCATCAGCCGTAGAGTCACGACAGATGCAGCAAGCATAGCGTGAATGACAGATGAAACCGGCACTCCGATGTCATGGAAACTGTAGAGACAAAAAACCTCCCGACGACAAAAACCTTCACCACAAGCCCTTGCTACGACGATCCTTGCTAGCACGAAATTAAATAAGTGCATTGAATTTAATTCAACTTCGAATGGGTTAGCCAAGCCAGCCAAAGGTGATCTAGTCTAAAAGTTACATAAATTATATATAAATTTATAAAAATCACATAAATTTGTCAAACTAACCTTGATTGGTTAAGTTTTGGCGTTACGGCAACCGTTGTTGTCTTCCTCAGAACTATTTCAGTTCAATTGCAGAAACGCCAACGACTTCACTAATAAAAAATGGTTGCCGTCCCCGAAATGACCTATACTAACCTATTACTCTCTAATAAAAATAGTAATTTAATTATTAGTCATTATTTTACCAATTAGTTTATTTAATTACTTATAATTTTTTTCTGTTTTTAGAGCACACGTTTCACCAGTGAAGGGTCTGTTGTCGTAGCCTTTTCGTTACACACTAGTTTTGTATAATTTAATGTAGGTTTAATCATTTACTTTTAACATTGCATAGCACGAGATGGATTCTTGGATGTTGATGTGCTGTTAAGAAACTACTCACTCAGTCAAATGGAAGTTTGTCATGTAAAATAATTGACATAGGAAAGAGTTTGTAACAAGGGAATTAGTCGTAGGATGTTTGCCACAAGGAGGTAAAGTCTGTCGTGTGATTCTGTCTCATGGAGACGTGCGGTCAGCATGCATGATGAATGGCCGCGTACCGTAGAAAGTAGAGCGATGACTAGCGCCGCCTGTCGGTAGGTCAGTGAACCAGAGACTGGTAGGAGTTGGTCGCGCTGTAGTCGACGTACGCACCACTCTCTCTCGGCCGGTTCCATCACCCATGACGACTGACGACTGACGCCACGCCCACGTCGCTCAAACTTCCCCGGCATCACTTGACAGCGCCTCCTCCCTTCCCACTACAACACATTCATTCACATCTATTCAACTTATTTACCGACTTTTATGTAACGCGAAGCATAATCTGTACAAGTAGCGTATAAAAATTTAGAACGCAAAGCACCAAGGAGTGTGGAAAGCGACAGAACTGCACTGAACTCAGCTGAACTGGCAAACGACATGGAAACGAGTTTAGAATTTTTAGTATGTTTTAGCATCTTACTATATAATGAGCGGAACGTCTGTCTGTTTAATAATAATAATATAATAGAGCGGATCTATACACGGCGCTTAAAAGCAAAAGTCACTAGGCGCCGCAGTTTCAATCAGTCAAACAAATGTGTCTTTAGTTGCGCTTTGAACTGTTTGTAGTCCTCTACGGCCCGCAGTGCAGCCGGCAAACTGTTCCAGACTAGTGGGCCGGCGACAGCGAATGATCTGTCACCGAGCCGTGCCCTTGTCCTCGGTACAGTACAAGTGACAGAGGCGGCTGAACGTAGTCGGCGAGTGTCATCGCTGACCAAGTTGCAATCGTCGACCAGGTATGGAGGTGCCAAATTGTTCAGTGCCTTGAACACCAGTGTGGCTATCTTGAACTCGACACGGTGTCGCACCGGCAGCCAGTGTAATTCACGTAAAACGGGTGTGATATGTTCACATCGTCCTGTGCGAGTAACCAGCGTGTTTGTCTGTCATACCCTTCTGGCGCTTTCTATGTTGCACGGTCGCGGACACCGACCGCGGCGTTTGAGTCCTTGGGCCGTGTGCCCCATCTTGCACCCCACATCCCCCGCAGACAGTCTGAAGGAAAAAGAGATTGAGTTGCCGGGTAACGGAGTAGACCCGCCCATAGAACGGGAACTTTACTGGTAGATATAATAACAGTTAAGGAAAATCGTTAGAAAAGCGTTTCTTATGACTACTATTACAATAAAAATTGATAAGATTGGATAACGTATTCGACTAACTCACCGATCTCCAGTAATCTTCGGTTTGTGCAGTCACGTGTACGATTGTCGCTGCTAACGCTCACGCAAGGCGTGGATTAGTAAACCCAGAACTGGCTGAGCGGCTGAATGTTGTATTGGACGTGATTCGACGATGGATCTCTAAGCTGTCGGCGGTTCGTCACGCAAATGTCAGCGACAGCCTATGAAACTCCGAGGTCGTCTCGTTTTGTAGCATTCAACTTCGAAAATAAAGCAAACCGGCTAAACTGTATATGTAACTTCGCGGCGAAATGATCAGCGATCAGCTGCTTTTTTTTTACTTAAACCGGAACTTTACTTAGGCCTATTTTGATTTATCGCGAACTCGTTTGACAATTATGTCGTACAACAAGCTACATCTTGACATGCTGTAAGCCTAAGGCTTCCATCTTTTGTATAGTTGCTGCAATTGCAAATTTGTTGTAAACTAGCTGTACAACTTATTGTACTGCATGTTGTACAACAAACTCGAAGTAAGTGGAGATCCGAATTCCGAAACAAATCGTGTAGGCTTAAATAACAACCGAACTACGATTTTTGCCGCTAAACATATTCTCGCGAACACTACCGAAACTCGTCTCCATCAGCCGTTCGCTTGTTCGTTCTTTTCTGGATAAACGCAGCTGGGCCCAATTGTAACTCGTTATTCGCCAAAAACGACTGGTCTTGCACGTCTTGAGTTAGTCATAGACAACCACAACAATTGCCGACTGTCTTAGATTTACAACCGAATAGATCGACAATCCTTTGCTCGTTCTTTCGTTCATTCCTCAGCACAGACTGTTTTCGTCGTCGACGCCACCGGAGTCTGTTGTCGGTAACCCGGTGACTCGACTGACAGACTGTCTGCTACAACTTCCGGCCTGGCCCGGACGTACGCGTCGCAGCGACAGCTGGTCTAGCTGTGGGTCACGTGACGACACACTGATCACGTGACACAACCGACTCTCTCTCTCTCTCTCTCTCTCTGCGCGACTGTGTACTGCGCGCATGCTACTGCACTACGCGCTGTTACTTGTTTGTCTATCGATCCAAATCACCGCTGCTTTCGCCAACTGTCGGCGGTCTGATCCATTTCTTCGCAGAGCTCAAAGATTTTTATACTCGCACGAAAAAATAACAAAAGCAATAATCAAAGTTTCTACAGTACAGTGTCGTTGGACTATCGATCCAGATGCAGAGCGGACTGCGGCGTAGCAGTGCAGCAGTTGCGGCACCTGTCGCTCAGGAACTAATACTGAAAATGTCGTCTTTAATTTTCACAGCTGTCTAACTGCATTAAGCTATATCCTATCGCAGCGCTATCTTTGATTAGATCGTGCAACGATTGATCACTGTCCACGTTGACTTAGCCATAGATCACATTCTCTTACGCTGCTTTTCGGCCAGGTCGCCCAGGCGCTCTTACGAACCACGATGATTGCCGTTGATCAGCCGATTTTTCTGCTTATCATTTACTTGGACTGGGCTTAGGCCGAACCAACAGATTGACGCTTTGGCCTTTTCGTGCTGAATATAATTATGCACAATATAAAAACTTCATCTACTAAAACAACAACAAAAACCGATAATAAAATGATTATTATAATAAAACTTATAATGAGGAACAACAGACGGTGTGCTGGAAAAACGGCAAGGCTAAACTAACACTTAAAATATAAACCCATAATAAGATATTGATACTATTTCGACAATTTTAACATTTTGCTGTTAATTGTTCACAGCTAAAATGTATTTATTTTCATAATTCTGTCGGCGCGGCAGTGTTTCTTCACAAAATGCTCGCATCTTGTAACAAACGGCATTTATCGTTAGTTAATCCAACCATCGTGATAATTACAATTTGCTCGCATAAAAGCTAGTTGTTTACATCAGCGGACGTAAAAAGTCATTTAATAAAAATGATATGTGAGTATAAACCAAAAAATACAAATATAATGCATCTATCATGGGAGGAAACACACATATCAAAGGGTATCGCTTTCAGCCGGCTAAGTAAAGTGTAAAAGTGTAAAACTGCACGGTGAGGTTATATACTACCGCTGAGCACCATTAAGTTTCAGATACTGCAGGTGTGGACAGAACAAAACAGTCTGTTCGTCCGTGCATCCTTTCATGTTATCCGGAGAAGGAGTTCACCAGTCCAGTCTAAGAGCTAGCTTTTTATTGTTAGCCCGTGAGTCGTCGTCAGTCTGTAAATGGAGACTCATGACGCCGTTAGATTCAGCAGCTGAACATCTCACCTCGCATCACGTCACATCACATCTCGTTGATTCCACCTCATTTCCCACGTCTGATAATGATGACGCCGATGCCAACCTAGTACGGTACGCAGTCTTGAACACTATCTGGTCCCAGCACGCACGGCGCCAGCGTCAGCTGTCTGCTACTGATAACAGCGTTATTAGCTTGTCTTACGGTCGGTCTGCCAGTGTCCTGCCTCTCATATACATTCTCAGTCGTCTGCTTTTCTTCTCTGAGGTAATTACTAGCTACTTCGGACTCCGGGGCGTTCTTGTGATGCTAGAAAGTAGCCTATGTTTTCACGTAAACGTTGAATCGATAGTTGCATATAAACAGCGTTCTCGGAAATAATGGCCAGATTAATATTAACCTTGATAATACTATAATTAATTAGCCTACTTAAAAAGAAATCTATAAGCCTATGAAATCGATGTTTCATTCTATCTGCCTTCGATCGCTTTACTTGTCTCGTAGTTATTGAGTGTACGTGACAGTATTAAGGTGAGATGAGCTAAACTACAGCCATTCACGTCAAGTTTCTTTGTATTGTTGCGTGCCAAAAATTACCAAAATTGGCCAATGTTTCACGGAGTTATTCAATAATAGCCAAAGGTTTCCGTAGTTATGAATAATCGTGTATGTTTCAGGGGCCACTTTTTATTTTTAACACCAGGCAAGAAAAAAGCGATTTTATTTTGGTGGCGATTCAGAACTGGCAAATTGTCGATCATTATTCGTTAGGTTTATCAAGAATTATTTACTACTAGATGATATCAGCTGCATTAAGTACTTTTTGTTCGTTTGGTGGCAGCACCATTTTTGGTAGTGGTTTGAGATTTCTGGCCGCTTCTAGATGTCACTGCTACAGCATAAAATGCAATGCAAACAGTTTCAGCGGCCAATAAGCTGGTTTATTCCTCGTGCGTGAGAGCATCGTATAATTCGTACTGTATAATAAAGTCAGCTCTATTACGTATACGTACGCCCTAGGCCTACTTCGTGATTGGACTAGTCGGGGAGCTGACACCCCCTCTGGGATTAAACCCCATTCATATTTTATTGTACTCCAGGGACTAAACTTTAAAAGAACTTATGTTAACAGGAAAAAATTTGGGATACATGGTGCTTACCAGCCGTTTGTTGCCATGACAAAAGAAAACCCTTAGCAACAAGCTTAGTGTGCCTATAACAAAGATAATAAAAGTCTAAATGTGTCAAATATTATATCTATAATAAACTGTTCATGAGTCACTAATTACAGAAAATCCAACGGCGTATTTATCACTTAGCAACGATTGCTACGGAGTGAGATCCTCCATAGCAACGGCCTATTCAGCAGATATATAAGCATGAGACCTCAACGAAACCTTAGTTACCATATGAAGTAAGATCAGTGGTTATAGTTTTGCCTGGCAGCCGTTAAAACGTAGTATAGTTTTTAATAGTTTTAATGTCACCAACCCGCACTTTCACATGCGTACATTTTAGACTCAGGTCACCTCGCTATATTATTAGACTTTTCTATTGCGTGCAATATTGTCCTATACACGCGCTCGCGTACGTTTTTCACGTATCAATGGCGCGTAACAGTATGTAGTGGGGCAAACACGCTGTTGAGAGTCTGCTGGCCGTGTCACTGTGATCCATGATGCATGGCGTGAAAACGCTAGCTCGTAACAATGCAGCTAATACGCTACGTGTGACAGTAAGCATAACTCACTCACCCGAAGCACAGCGCAACTGAATGTCAAGGAGCAAAGCTTGCTGTCATAGCACAGACAGGCAGACTAGAGCTTCAACGTCTCAACTCTTGACAAATTATTTTGCAAGACAAGAAAAGTAAACAGCAGTATTGTTTTCAGCATCCTCTCTAAGTTTTTTTCACTGTTAGCACGATAACTCATCAACCGCTGAGTTTAGTTTGATGAAATTTTGCATGAACTGCATTCTGCCTCGACAAACTCTAGCACCATAGTAAATATCAAGGTCATACATAAGTCAAAAGTCAAGGTCACTTATGGGTTTTTGTGTGATATCTCTTTTTGTGTCTCCTATTTGTTTCAACTGTATTTTGCTGTCGTGTTATTGTAATGGACTTGATCGTCGAATGCTGCTTATATCCTAGTGTTATTTTAGGTCAATGTTCCTGTCTTTGCCGTCAGTGCATAGCATCAGGCAACTAAATTCGCTCCTGGCACGGGCGTGTCGTACTCTGGAGTCACAATATTTGGCGAAACATTCGGTGAATGCATCTAGCGTGATCCGTGAAATTGACCCAAATATCATTAGCAACGAGCTTAATACGAGACCGATCAGCGAATTGCATGATGGCATGCGGCGAATTCCGCGCCCCCGCTTACGCCGGAGGCAACAGGCCGCCTAATAGTCCGGCAATTCGTTCTACAGAAGCCAAAAAACTAGCGGCAGCTCGTATAGCTTAAAACTGCAGACAAAATCTCCCTACTGTCGTCTTAAACAAGAACAACGCTCGATGAGTTAACATTTTATACTTAAAGAGTGTTTATCCGGGTGACGTCGCACGTTATACAGTATACAAAGCAACAGAAATGAACGAACTGACAATACAGTTTTTTTCAGTTCACTTTATATGAACGTCATTAGGCTGGTGATTTAGACGTGTCTGGGCGATGTATTCCAGCAGAAATTTGGGGATTACCTTCAAGGCTGAGCGGCCAATCTGGGAGGAGGCCTCGATGAGCGTAGACCCTAAAGGTGTTCATGCAATTAGTGTAGTTACTTTCCATGATAATCCAACCTGATCATGAATCATGATAGATCAGCTTCACCGACAGACGGATGGACAGTGAAAAATGGCATTTTTGTCGTGCGTAGCGTTCGGACAAACCAATTTTGTAATTGTTTTTACAGCTTTTTTAGTTTTCAAGATACAGTTATTAGCTAACAAACCTATTACGATACTTGATTTGTTTGTCTGTTTTAGTGTTCTTAACCACAAATCCACCCATTTGTTCTGTCTGTAACGACAGTTTTTGAAAGTAAGTTTTCTTAAAGTCGTTTTTAACTCTCGGACAAGTTATGAGACGTTTTCCGCTTGCATGCTTTTGGATTAATTATGTATCTTGTGCTTGCGTTGTTGAAAGTTGCGCCTGTCAACTTTACATTAAACGAATATATGATATATGATAAGATCCGGTACAGGACAGACAGGCGGGCAGGCGAGAGCCGCAATGCAGCATATTAGACTAACAGCATGGCGTCGGAAGTGCAGGCTGGACTTGAGTCACTATGATATGAGTCGCGTAATTCGGCGCTAGTTAAAAATCGTGAATAGTCCTAACGTGGTCGGAATGCCACTGACGCCAGAAGCGCCTTGGTGACTGGCAGTAGGCCGGGTCATAGCCTACAAGGCTGTCGCATATTTGCAACGAAAAAAAGTAAGTTAAAAGCAATTGACAACCACCTAGACACCGTACGGTATCGCAAAACATCGTTTTTGTTTTGTCGCAGTGCATGCAAACTCCTGCGATACAAGAAGCCCAGCTGTCGCTAGGATAGCCGACCGTACTGGCTGTCAGTAACCTTCAAGGTCATCCAAGCCTTCCAAAGTCGATGATTTTCATGTCATTTGAAAGCCAATATGTCATTTCCTATTAGTGATTAGCAGTAATTTTGGCCCTCGCCGTTTCCGATATATACGGCCAGTTTTCTATTGAAAACGGACATTTTTACATCATTTCATTCAACCGCAAATTTGAAAATGTTCCCCTTGCACTAGATCGCTGAAATTTTGCACGACTAGGTTTACGACACATGACTAGTTATCTGTATAAAAACTTTCCCTACGACTTAACGCTTAGTCACAATACATCTGTTGCAGACGACGACGACGACGGACAGACGACAACCGTGCCATAAGCCGACCTTTTCCGCAAGTTTGTGTATAGCCTCACGTTTCGCTCTACATGTGATAACAGTAATCCGAGTCGCCGGCGACCGTTTCTAGTTGTTTTAATTTCTTTAGTTGTATTTTATCGCAGAGATGCACTGCGATAATAAATGTGTCGTTTTGCGTTTTTTAACTTTATTTATTTATTTTATTTTGTTTTATCTGATTGCACATGTGTGAGGGCCCTTATGGCGAGGCCCACTCGCGACAGTGCCCGTCGTGAATCGACGTACAGTAAGCTGTTGACTGGCAGGCGTGAGCGGCTGAACTCTGTAGGGTGCCACCCACCTGTAGGCCTACGCTACGACGACGATTATTAACCCGAGGACAAATAAAGTTAGCTGAACCGTGTCTGCCGGCGTGTTTCTGGCGTTTAGTCGACAAAGCGACCTGATCATTCAGCGGTCATTTCTGATATCGCTCTCTCGTTAAAGTGTACATCATGGTATGTACAGATTATATTAGTATCATCTGCTGCGTCGCGCTGTATTATCTTGTGTAATAATAATAGCAAATTAACAATAGGGGACACTTTTCGATTCTTTTAGGCAGCAGTTAAACATTTTTATTTGGCAGATATTGACAATTAGGTTCACTAACACTACTCTAGTTCATTAGAGACTTTTTAGATGCGCTCTATAAATGTTTTTAATTGATTAATTAATTGATTAATTTATTTATTTATTTATTGACCGATAGTAATAATAGCCTTTTTCGGAAGTCGTTTTAGCTAGGCTTTTGTCCAAGGAGGATTTTAAGAACTTAAAGGGTCAAAAATTTCACTGTTAAAATTTGCGTTTAATGCTGAAATTTTCTTACGCAGGTTGTCTTTGTCGATCTTAAGTGATTTCGGCGCAATTTTCTCTTGAGATTTATTAAAACTCGCTATTTTTAGGGTTCAGTGTCGTTTAAGTTCATTGATGTTGGTACCGCCGGAAAGCTCGTCAGAGAGTGTTTGTTATGGTAAGCAGCAAGTCTGTGCCTATCTGAAACCATTCTCACGCTACAAAAGTTGTAGCGGTGAAATAACGATTTTGTATGGAGTAGACCTATCTCTCTTTGACGCCCTTGCTCAAGAGGAATCCGTACACCCAGCGGCACAAAATTTGTTACAAAAAACTAGAGACTTGCGGTATCACAGTACGGCAAAAACGCGGAGTTTCACTCACTTGGGCCTGAATCTGTACCGAAAGAAACAGACGGACAGAATTACGATAGATTGTTAAAGCGACTTCCAAAAAGTCCTATTATCAGTAAAACTGAAGCAGGTGTATTCAAACGAAAAAAAAACTGACGAGTTAAACAGACCAAAAACAAGAATACCAATACAGTCTATTGCCAGAATTAGCAAATAATTGATTTAACCTATTCGTTGATTTATTAATTGATTGAGAACTTTCTGCAATTGCAGAGTTGTGAAGTGTCTCACGTCAGTGACGAAAAGTTGAAAGGTAAGCCGTTTGCTTATCGGTAACTAATCAGCAACAAACGATGCTATACTAACACACAAGCCTACGATTCTAACCTGTTCTGACATATGGGCGCTACAAATGTTACCTGCCTATTTAGAGTCTTGACCAGGATTGATGACAGCACAATTACAAGATACAGAGCTAAGAAAGCGCTGGCGTTATCGCAACCATTGCTTCATTCTGGCAAGCTAAATGAAGAAATCGCAGTTTTTGACGCGCTACAGCTATGCCGTATAGAGCGTCTATTGCATGATATGTCGTCTGTCCGTCGTCGTCTGTCTGTCACGGATGTATTGTGGCCAAACGGTGTGAGATACGGCCGATGTTGCTATTAATTAATAATAAAAAGTTGCATATTGGCTTTCAAATTACATGAAAATCGATGACCTTGGATGATCTTGAAGGGTCATAACGCACTGTGGTATGCTAATCGTGCGGTATTGTGGCTAAACGCTAAGTCGTAGGGGTCAGCGATTGTACTATCGGATAGGGCGCTGGTGACTTTCTATAGGTTGTCAGTAGTAATTATGTTTCCATCTGCAGCGGTTTGGCCGCAATTTTAAATGGAAAATTTCAAGCTGTAAATGGCCGTATCTCGGAAACGGTGAGAGGTAGAGCCAAAGTTGCTATTAATCACTAATAGAAAATCGCATGTATATACATCTTTTCAGATAAGATAAAAATCATCGACTTTGGATGGCTTTAAAGTTCAGTACTGCAACAGGAACAGTCCTGTAGGTTGTAGCGCGTCTGTCCTAGCAACAGCTGGGCTTTCTTTTTAGTTAAGCTATCTGTATACGCAACACAACGCGCATTAGCCCAAAGGTTGATCTTAACGTTATCTGCTATATAAATTCGCTTTTTACTTAGGTAGGCCTACTCTACGCAAGCATTAAAACATTTTTTCTGCTCACCGTAAAACGCTGGGAGATTAGGATTCTATTTTACGCGGCAGTGAGCCAGCCGACATGCACCAGATGTGACAAATCACAGCTGTGAGCTGAACCATGCGCAGTCGTTTGGCCGCTTCGGGTTTTTACGACTTGCGTAACAATTCCGTTCAGTATTGCATTGCGTACGTGGGCCTATCTTGCGTATAGCTGCGTGGAAATTAGCATTAAAGCCACAACTCCGCTACTTGGCTTTGCAGTTAGCGGACTTGTCGTACAGCGGATCTACAACAGATCGAAGTGAGTCGGAAATTGGTCTTGAAGCTGCCGAAGACATTGTCCATTTGACGCTTTTGTCGCGCTACAAGACACTGTGCCTGCGGTAAATCTGCTTAACGCTTAGCTCACACAATGTCATAGTAAGCCTACTATAGGCCCACGTGCCGTCTTGCGAAGCATCCATGCGTCCACTGTCGCAGTAGTGTGTCTGCTACGTCTCACTCGAAAGATTACATTTAGGCCACAGCATTTTTAGCAAGCGCATCGGCTCATAAACCCGGTCGGCATTTTTACCTCAAAGACAGGCCTAGTTTTACACGCTTGAATTAAGTTGGCAGCGGCACAATGACTGGACGAAGCAAAATTACTGATGCTTAAATGCCTCTGGTTAGAATAAACTAGAAGTATTTAGAGATCTCAAACATTTGCAGAGAACGCACTTGCCGCTGCCTGGCTAACACAAAGGACTTTGCACGCCCGCTTTCTCCTTAAGGCAAATAACCCTAACTCTATTTAGTATTCATAATTCGCGAAAATATCTGAATCGCTAATAAAATCTAGTTTTTGTTCGTTCTTGATCTATGAAGTCCCTGCACGCCTAAATGAACACTACCACTGAAGTAGCACTGTTCACTAGCTCCGGGCAAGTTGTTCATAACCTTGCAGTTTTTTGTCACCACAAGATTCCAGTGCAAAAGAACCGGGAAAACTTTACACAGGGTGGGCCAAAAAAATTTCTTAACTTGCTTTTGTCAGAACTTCAAAAAATTCGATAGCTGTTGGCACACAGATGGCCAGGACGACAAAATTATGTGAGCTGTACACTCATTTCCACTTCACCTATTTATGTCAACGCACTACCGTGTAAAACGCAGATTCTCCAAATTGTTGCATAATGCCAAATATTGTTGTGCCAGTAAAAGTTCTAACGACTTAATTACGCACACAATAAACCAAAGTGTGATTTATTTAGAACAAGATAATGTTCATACGAACACGGAGTCTGTCGAATGCATTTCGATAGTTTACAGTGTATGTCCGTATAAATATAATCAGTGACCATTTAGACCGGTAGAAAAAAATCAAACAGTTTAATTTCAAATTGTACAGCAGCAAAGATCCTTTTATCCTTCTGTATTATTTTAACTAAACAACAGACATTGTCAGTCACGAGACCATTCGATTCGTCACTAGCGCTTTACTATAAAAGGCCCGTCGTCACCATGCGTCTATCTTGCACCGTTATGGAAATATGGATATGAATATGAGATATGAATTTATGCCCAAATTGTACTCGCTGGCTTAGACATGATGCCACAGTTGATAGCAGCATTGGATCTAACGATCAACTGATCAAGCTGTATTGCACAGCACTCATTCATGGATTAAATGTGTTTTGAGCTCATCAGTCAGCTATTTTGTTGTCTGCTATTTGCAGCGTAAAATATTTAATACCACAAAACTATTAAATTACATAGTGCTTTCTTACAAATTGACAAGAAAAAGATACTGATAATCACTGAGTAATGTAACAATTTGGAGCATCTGCGTTTTTACACAGTAGTGCATTGACAAAAATTAGGTAAAGTAGAAAACGAATGTACCTCACATAATTCTATTTTCTTGGCCATGCGTGTGCCAAAAATTATCAAATTTGGTGGAGATTTGACGAACTTATAACAAAAACCAGTTGAAATTTTTTTTGGCTCATCCTGTACTATACGACCTATAAGGGCAACAACAGTTTTTTTGCAGATAGACAAACCAGCTATAAGGCCCACAGTGTGACCGATATCACTTTCATTATCCGACGGATCTTGCCACCCTCTCCCCCTACACCGGAGCATTCCATACCGAGAAAGAAGTCAGAGAAGGTCTAAAGCAGTAAATTAAAACATGTGACTTAAAAATAATAGTGAATGGTGGAATGGATGATAGACATGCCGATGCGTTGTGATATTGCTACCATATATAATCGTCAGTGGTACCTAGCAGTGGTAGTGTTGCTCACAATATTATTATCCGTTGTACACGCGAATTGCCCACACAGCCGTAATGACAGTGCCATAAACATTGATATACGGAAATTACTGTTATTACCAGTAGAAATTAACTTTAGATAGGCATCGCTGACTCAGCACAAACCCCGGATACAGGCCTGGCCTATAGTTTTTGACGTGCTACAGCTATGCTGTAGAACGTCTACGGCACGGAGTGTCGTCTGTCCGTCCGTCTGTCCGTCCGTCCGTGACGGGTGTATTGTGGCTAATCGGTGCGTGATAGGGCCTATGTTGCTATTGATCACAAATAGGAAGTTGCATATTGGCTTTCAAATGACATGAAAGTCATTGATTTTGGATGACCTTGAAGAGTCAAACCCCACTATGGTATGCCAGTCGTGCGGTATTGTGGCCAAACGGTAAGTCGTAAGGGGTCGGCGATGGTACCATCGTATAGGATGCTGCCGATAACCTGTCAATAGTAATCATATCTCCATTTGAGATATGGTTTGATCGCAATTTTAATGGAAAGTTTTAAGCTATAACTGGCTATATCTCGGAAACGGTGAGAGATAGGGCCTAGGTTGCTAGTGATCACTAGTATTAAGTCGCATATTGGCTTCCAAATGACACAAAAATCATTAACCTTGGATAAGCTTGAAGGTCTGTACTGCAATAGGAACTATATAGGCTGTAGCGTATCTTTCCTATCGACAGCTGGGCTTTCTTGTATTATGTTGTGCGCTAATGAGATGGATGAAATGGCTATAACAAATCTAAACTGACTAGAGTTAATACACAGCAGATACGTACGTGGCAATGGGACAAATACCTTGTTTCACAGAACGTATTAAGCTTACCTAGTCTAGTTTAGTTATATATCCATCAATAAGACTGTAATTTATGTGACGTAGTCATCGCGCGTGGAAATTGATGCAACTAGACCTAAGATCAGTGGAAAACTGATTGTGTCTATTTCGTAATAGCAAAACTGAAAAATTACGATAAATGTAAAATTAAATAATGATATTTATAT
>Ga0209671_1004353_pt1 | contig 14014 bp, 7 predicted proteins | sample WorMetHERISLAND2_2_FD_187401 | JGI IMG/M metagenome (GOLD analysis project Ga0209671, IMG submission 187401) | Marine gutless worms symbiont microbial communities from Max Planck institute for Marine Microbiology, Germany - Olavius geniculatus... | ecosystem: Host-associated > Annelida >... | reverse complement strand
ATTTATGACAATTCCAGAGTTTTATCAGCAGCTTTTGTACGGATGTTGCTGTTTACCACGTGTCGCACTTCAGCACTAAGTAGTTGACATTGACTGTCTTGAGTCTTGACTTAGTGTAGTAAATATTCGTTGTTCTGAAATTTCTTCGTTTGCAATAGCGCAGCACCTCGAACTAACGTGTGTGGGGCCCGTGAATTTCCCGTGAATTTGCGAAGTTCTTTCCGTGAATTTTCCGTGAAATTTGACACATTTTAAAAATTCTGCCGTCAAATCATGCATTTTTTTCCGTGAATTCGGTTGGTCCCTACGGATCGCGTATAATATCGCCGAGGTAAACAGTTCGGCGTTGGTCCCTTCCTTCCATCGTTCGATGCACGGTCTTGGTTCAGGATTCGCTAGGATGACTGCAACAGCCGACTAACTATATCTAAATACGGATCCAGTTTTTAATCTCAACAGAACTAAGGACCCCCCGTAAAAAGGTAAAAATACTCTTCAGTTTTCTTTCTTCTTCTGTTGACTTCTTAGTCTTATTTTAGTCAACCGTTTCTACTTTTAAACCAAATTCAGCTCGAACTGGTACTATTTTCGTAACTTTCAGCTCAAGACTAGTAGTGGGTCATAGAGCAAACGACGGTGTAGTCCATGCGATCTGAGCGAGGTTTAGGCCTCAGTACGACACCGCACTGTCTGCAGCTTGTACTGCGTACTCACTTACCCACTTCATCAGTGCGGCATCTAGTACGAGGACGACAATTCTCACACTTGAAGTAAAATTTTGTTTATGTAACACGGCAATAGATGATCAAATAAAGTCAAAACAGTGATGTTTGTCGTGTATTGACGTGTATTTCCGTGAAATTATTCGATTCTTTCGTTTTCATAAACTCTTTAATGCCGTCCGTTGGCCTTCATATTCTCAATTTCCAGAAATGTTATTTTATTTTGTGTATTTTTATTCAAGAATTAATTTATTGTCACTGCAAGAAAGTTGTGTTGCGTATCCGAGTTTGTTGGGTTATCCGTGTGCGTATAAGCAGAACTGCTCAGAGACACTGGGAATGAATTTTCGTCAAACTTCTGCTGGAATGATTAGGTTGTTTGCTCACGTCAGGCGGCCTAATCAGATGAATTTGAGCTAATGCTCAGTGCAATTAAACGGTTAGACTGCATGACAAGCAAAAACTTTAAAAAACATTTTCAACATTTATTGGAACACCAAAAACAAACATCCTGCACGAAAAAGCAGTCTCAACTCACTACAACTGTAGTAACATGCAAATATTCATTCAACTATATGAATTTTTTAAAACAGTTCCTACACTGTGTCCAAAAAACGTCCCACTTTGTTATTTTCCATATCTTCGCCAAATATTAACTGATTTTCAAAATTCTTTCACTGGCATGTACTGTCGACAAATAGCAATAAAACAGTTGTTAAACATCCCACCACACTTCAAGTGTGTTGCTACACTACCATGTAAAACATATATGTTTAAAAACGACTAAAAATTAATGTAATACATATGCAAAAAATCATCTTCTGAAACAATTTTCGCTGATTTTCATACAAAATTAAATTGTTTAGTTTTACATACATTTCTGATGTTTGTAAACAAAAGCAAATGATATTGTCGTAAATAATAATGTTTAACACACTGACGATAATATACCAGTGATGTAATGTGCCATTTAGCAGTAGAGACAAGGCCACGGTTAAGAACTTGTACCGGTTCAAAAAATACAGTTTTCGGAGAATACTGGCAGAATTTTTAAAGATAAACTGCAACAGGAAAAGAGTGGGAATGTTATTATCAGAGACTTGGGAAACATGTAGCACCGACCAGTCATGAGACCGGCAGACTGAAGCATACACGTACTGAAGAGAACGTGATCACTGTTGATGAAATGGTAGGCTCGCTAAACCATAAAAGCCAGAAACAAACATATTGTTCAATACGCCAGATATCCAAAGAAACGGATCTAGCAAAGTGCGGCATCGTACAGATCATTCACTGCATTTTTGGCCGGAAGTTTATTTTGTTTACCAACACGCTTGCTGCCTAGTATTGCTAGTTTTCTTGCATTTATATTTCACAAGGTAGTGTAGCGACACAGCTAACGAGTGACGGGATATTCAATAACCACTTTATTACTAATTGTCCACAGAATGCACCAGTGAAAGAATTTCGAAAAGCGGCTAATATTTTGCGAAGATATAGACTATTACAGATTGGGACGTTTTTATTTATTTATTTATTTATTTATTTGTCTTCAATGGCAGGCTAGAGGCCCATGAACACACAAAACACATACACAAACACAAAGACTAAAAAAAAGACTAAAACAAACTACTTCTCCAACATTTAAAAAATGGAGAGTTAAAAAATACAGTGTATGTATCACGGCGTGGCGCATAAAAAGTGGCACATATTTGCTCAATTGCAACGAGGAAACAATTAGCTTACATTAGACCTACTGCAGAGAACTGTTTGTGTTCAACGTGACTAGCCACAGTCGCAATAATCGACGCTGATCGTTTCCAAACATATCCCATTGCTCGATCTATGCAAATGTATGTTCCATTTTTATGCATCATCTGAAAATATCCTATACATACAAAAACGCAACCAATTATATCATCAGTTTCATATACCGATGTAGATGAATAAGCTAGCGGCAACACCAGACAACAGATGTTTTGTGTGAAGCACAAACAGCTGCATCGTAAAACAAAGTAAAACCAACGTTCAAACACTGAAAAACAATAATACACTATTTTATACATCCAAACAAAACGACTCCAGCATATTTACAGTTATTAAAACATCAAAATGATAACGCAATGAATCCAACTGATATATTAATTACTAAGAATGTTAAAAAATAAACTATTTTCATGCATACAGATCCGAAAGTACTTAAGGTATGCAAATCAACAAATCGTAGTGTTTTGTTTATGGGTGAAGTGTATAACAGTTCTGATGTCGTAATACTACGCTGATTGTGCTTAAACAACCAAGTCACAGTACGATTCTATAATAAAATAAATAAAACGTGTAAACAGATCTAATGAATTTTTCAAGCCACTCGTCAACAGTTTGTGAAAGACCAAATAAGCTTATTACATAAAAAAACTGCAAATACAATATATTATTATACAGTGAAAATGATGGCGATAATGACTAGAAAGCTGTACTCACACACTGTCGCCTACTGCAGTGTTTGGCGAAATCATTATGTCAAGTTTTATAATTTAAATTCAACTTATCTATGCAAATGGTTTGTCAATGTAAGCAACCATAATCAGCATAGCTTAAGTAAGCTTACAGAAACAGAAGTAAAACAAACTCTGATAGACTCTTAATTAAACAGTAACTTTTACAGCATAATTAAATCAGGGATGGGCTTGCGGCCAGTATTTTCAAGGTCAAGACCAAGGCCAGTAGTCTTCGAAACCAAGGCCAAAGGCATGGCCACTAAGTCAGTAAGTAAGTAAAGTAAGTATGACAATTCTATACTGCGCATCAGAAGCCAGCTTAATCATATTCAAACCGTAGTGAACCATAAAACGCTCAAACAGTTTTAGTGTTGATAAAGTATACAAATATCAAAAGCTTATTGCACTAGAACACATTCATTACAAGTGGCCGAGGCGCCAAGGCCAAAGAAAAGGTTATGGTCTTCGAGGCTAGAGTTAAAGCCAAGGCCAGACCTTTTGAGGCCAAGGCTTTTTTTGTCACCGAGCTGTCCTCAAGATCGAGGACAGTCCTCACGGACCTCATCCCTGAAATAAATAAACTATGTATGTAACAAAAATATAACAACGTCGGCGCGATATCTGCATAAGAGAAATTAGCACCATTTGCAAAATACAATGTTATGTACAATATAATTCACGGTCCACCGACTTTTCAAAAATGTACTAACAAACTAAGACGATTACTTAAGTTTAAAATTTTTAGCTATTTTTCAGTAATAAATATTTTCCTTTTTTATAATTAAGTCAAAGATTAAGAGCTATAACAGTATTAGAAATTTAGTTAAGAACACAAAAATATAGAAAACTAAACCTGAGACAGATGCTTTTGGTTTTCAAATTAGTATGAACACAAATAGATAGGTGAACGCATACACTGAATAAAACCACCAAAATGGCAGTTGGACCTGCATAAAGTTAAAACACAAGCGAAGAAAACAACTACAAGCAATTATACTATGTTTCACAAGCTGGACATTATTACGTAAATACACCAACCAAGAACGCTGCGTAAAAGCGTAAAATTCAAGGTTTACTGCAGATTAGCTATTATAACTAGTTCGTTCTATGAGAAAAACTTGACAATTAACCCAAGTGAGGAAATGAATGAAATACGTATAAAGTAATGAGTGCATTGATTTTCGTCAGTACTACCCCACTCAGAAAGCCGCAAGTTTCACCCACGGTCTAAAGTTATTAGCTTAGGTAACGAACGTGCAGATCATGTACCGGGTATCAAAATTATTTACCAGCAGCGAAACAAACAAATGCCATACACGAATACAGGGTGAAGCCGTCGAAACATAGGCCTATGCAGTAACGTATTACAATAAGAATACACAAAATTATTTTGCAGGAAAGTCCCATCACACCCACACGCATCGGCGCACACTGACACAAAAATACACAAAAATATTTTTCTCGGAATAAAGTTTCACGGATGCGTGACCAAGGAATGTGGCGTGTGGCAGGCGTGATGCTAAACTAGCGAAGCAGCAGGACGGACGATGGTCTAAAGAGCACGTACTCACGGCAGACAGTTGGCTGAGGTCGCGGAGCCAGTGCAGCCGGTGCGGCGTAGCCCCAGCCGGCGCCAGCAACGTTGCCAGCACCGGTATGACCAGCAGCGGACGGCGCTGGCTGGCGGTAGACGCGACTGCCAGCTGCTGCTGCTGCTGCTGCTGGTTGCTTGGCAACGAGCACGTGCTGTTGCTGCTGCTGACGCTGATGATGATGTCGCTGTGTCTCTATGTGCACTGGTTGCAAGACGCCGGCAGCACCCTGGCACGCGGTTCCACACCGGCGCGTACTGACTGGGTGAATGGTTCCGTGAAGTATCAGCCCGGTCGCCGGGACCGCCGTGAACACTGGGGTCCCGCCCGTCGTCGTGGCGGCAGCAGGGTGCAGGCCTGTCCGCTGTGGCGGCGGCGGCTGAAACGCAACGGTCGGGGGACTCGCAGAACTAGCGCTGACTGGTGGGACAAACTTCTGCCCGTAGTCAACGCCGCCGTACATGGGCAGCGAGGTCGATGATGATGACGTCGGCTCAGTCTTCTTCTTGTAATGCTGCTGCTGACGTCGAGCGGCGGCGGCAATCGCCAGCTCACAGCATCCACTAACCTTCTCCGCCGACGTCGTCATCGCGGCCGACGTCTTCTTGGGTGACTGGAAGACGGATGATGCGGCAGTGGTAGCGCGTCGACGCTCCTTGCTGGGCGCCCGTGCCGCCGGCTTGGCGGCGCGTTGCTTCATCTGACGGCTCTGATCGGCTGCCCGCAGTGAGGACGACTCAGCACTGCGATCAGTGAGCTTCTTGGTGACAACACTGGACGACGAACTCACCTCGTGAGACTTGACAGAAAGCGGGGCAACTGCCGCCGTCGACTTGGCAGTCGGCAACGGCACATGGCGGCACGGCTGTAAGTTGGACTTCACGCTGGTAGCATCGTTGACATTCCGTTTATACACGGATTCTCCTCTCTGTCAGTTACACACAGAGCTCACAGCAAATGATCAGTAAAATCGAAGTTAATAACTAAGTGTCATTTATTATCTCCGCGGAAGGAAGGAGGTGATGTAATCATCTGAATGTAGCTGCGTTTTTGATGCGTAACGCGTTCGTGTTTGTTCATAGATAATATAGGCCTATTATAAATATACTAATTTTGTGCCCAAGCCAAAGCACGAAAAAAATTTGCTAGTATATTGCCTCAATACAGCAAAACAGAACTCTTTCGAATTTTTCGCCTGCCGTGCCGTCAGCAGAAATGAAAACTATTAGCTAAAACTATTAGAACTATTAAAAGTATTGGGTCGACATACACAAATTAACGTATTTTTTCAATATACTTATCTATGAACAAACACGAATGCGTTAAGCATCCAAAACGCAGTTTTTGTCTATCTCTTTGTCTGTCCGCCGTCAGAAAACTAGCAAAATTATGAACATATATTTTGATCAAACTTTGCCCAGTCGTTTGGCATCTGGAAACTAATAACGAGTTCGTGAGTGGTCAAAATCTGACGACGCCTCATTTTCACCCCTTCTATTCCCCAATGACTCATGGCTGGCAAGAATACTAAATCATTGCTAGTACTATAGTGCTAACGATGAACTGATACGAACGGTTTATGTTCTCCGAATGCTTCTAGTTAAAAACGTTACCTTTATGAATGACATGTCTTTCTCAGCGCTCGATTCAACACGTTCGTCTGCCAGCTGCGTAGTTATGCCGCGACTGCAGCCGGATGCCATTTTCACAAGCAAACTCGTTGGTTTCGTCCAGCGCTCTAAACAGCCGGCCGCGTGTCCCATTCTGACCACATCATGTAATAATTATTCATTAAATTAGTTTCATCCCAGGAAATGAATGACGGCGTATTGCACTTAAAGCAAACATAGTCATGAATTTTTTTCTTACTATAAAGTTGGAATTCATCGAGCACATCTCTATGCCTTAGATCAAAATATCATTGAAATAGTCCTGCAAACAGAAACAAAGAAAACGCTGTCAAATAGCAGCACCGTCTTATTATCCGAATGCAGAGAAGTAAGTTACAAACTTGTGCAGGTCTGAGTCGGAGAACGAGTGACGCAGTCTGGTGGTTGTCCTGCAGGCGTCCGTCTCGTCGTCGTCGTCGTGGACTGCCGCTGCTGTGCCGTGGCCCAGACCAAGCTCTGCTGTCCCCGGCTTCACACACGACATCTCTGCAGTCTTTCGCATACAACCGAGCGACGATAGAGTCGATCTGTCGGCGGATGTATTGATGACTGCACGGCGAGTGCTCGTAGCGCCCCCAACAGCAGCGTCACAGACGACGAACCGCGACGACGATGACCTAGACGCCAGCTCTTCGCGCCTCATCTGCGCAATGCATATTGTTTCTATTACACTGTAATTTACTAAGAGATACTGGTTAGCGCGAGCAGGAAATTTCTTCTTACTCACTGGTTACAAAAGCAGCTGCTTATTACCGACAAGAAACCGCGCAAAGCTGCAAGCTGCACTGATGCAGTGCACCGATGAAGTAGTTTTTCCGCGATTCGCGACCGTATAACGAAATCGTGTCATGTGAAGAGATGGCAAAATGGCACTGATGACTCCACAGTAATTATATACCACGTCTTCTTGAACGTGAATTCAAGACGCTGAAATATTTTACACGACTTGCGAACGTCTATTATGGCAGCATTTCTATAACACATCGAAGCCGGTGCGGACCTCTCTGAAGTGCACGAGCATAACATCGAGCATGGCGCCAGGTCGCGAATTCACAGCTCGGCGTGTGAGTCGGCGCGAGTAGGCGAGCCAGTGACGCATACGCCACGGGATGTAGAGCGGACGTCGCGACGGGCCGGGGCTAGGCCAGCGTCCACCTATCACAGACCAACCGCAACCGACGGCACTCGCCCGCAGCGGAGTGGAGGCTGAGTCGGACCAGAGCAGACGGACGCGCTCACTGAACACCGCCCGAGCCATACGCACGACGTCGTCGCCCGCTCCACGCAGATCTATTGGCACCTGCATGCGTGTACACATGTACTTGTACACACGATCTGATCACTTGCTTTTCATTTTATAAAAAAGCAGAAAACATGTCGGCCCGGTGTTCACACAATACGCGGCCGTTCGCTTAGCCATGCGTGTAAATGAATTTCAGTTGAAAGTTTAGTTTTTTACGCAATGGCGTCGTAAGCAATAGCTATAATTCAAATTAGCTTTAGCTTTTCAAATTAGCGAGCTTATGCTCGCCGTGTTTACGCGAGGTAGACATACGTTTTGAAGGTTTTTGACGTCTCGTAAGCTGGACATTTCCACTACTTAAAACTGGCACTCCAGTTACTATTGTCGATGAGGACATTCACACCAATTTGGCTTTACTGCGCTTTTCGTTGTTGACTTTGACAGACAGACGTCGGACGAACAAGACACGTGTTGGTGTTGCGGCTTACCGAGACGACTGAATAAAAAACAAATTAAAGCATTTAGATAGGGTCAGCAAAGTGTGTGTCGTTTTATGCGCATCAGTTGAAAACCTCGTCCCATCGAGAAACTACGATCACTCTAGTGAATCCTGACTGGATCGAAATATCTAAGCTATATACGAACATTCTGGGTAACACAAATATTATAACCCCGCGCCTAGCTGTCATGAGACTATGACTGACCGATGTCAATGTGTCAATGTCTACGTCATCGCGATCGCACTGACATAAAGTCAGCGCCGGTAGCGCGTCTGTCGGCGATGACGTCACGACTGGTGGATCGCGCATGCGCAGCAGATGGTTGTGATAGCGGGTCACATGACGCTCGAACATGCCCACCATACTCCTCGACGGTGCTACATCCGGTGGTCTAGTCGTCGACTCATCGAAGCTGAATCGTTTCGTGCAACTGTCGCCGCCGCCTCCGCCATTACTGCTACTGTTGTTGTTCTTGTTACCATTTCCGGTTTTGCTCACGTGACCGTCGCGACCGATGACGTCAGACAAAATACCGTCAAACATTCTGCACATATAGAAAATATACCTCTGCTGTCGTTGCCAATATTTTCAAAACAATCCATCTGTTTCGCATAAAGCAGCCACAATCAGAAAATGAAATCGTATTTTATGTGAAAATTATACAGAACAGTTAACAAAAGAAAAGATATAAAATTCGGCATCATAACACAGTTTCAAAAGAACCGCACTTTATTCACAAGTTTGTAAACAAATTTCACCACGTTAAGTTTTGGGGTGTTTTGGTTGCCTTCCCCCAATACCGATGAAGTCCAGGAACACCTATTCTTTCATGACATACTTTTGTTACCTATCTTTGACTGCAGTGTTATAAGCGCCCACCATCTCACTCCGCTCGTGCATGACGACTGATACAGTCTCACGTTTTTATATCACACGTGCGTCCAGGCAGAACACGCCATCGATCACGTCATAAAATAAGTACGTTTCAGGGCGGCCTACTGTGTACTATGTCTCGTTACAGTTGCATAATACACTGCAGACAAAGTTTAAACCTATGCCATACGTGAATATTTAATGGCTACAGCGTCAGATCCCCTGAGGCCATTGATGGGCATTGGGCATCGGCAATGAGCATGTTGGCACTAAACAGTGCATAGGCCTATATATATAGCCTAGTTGAACTTACAAGACGGGATCGAACGGATTGCTGTAAACAACTGGATCTCGTTTCAGCATTCTCCCATTACAATGTTCTGTGTTACTGCTGCACACCGTTGCTAGAGCACTTTCTGGCGTTACCTGCAGCATTACAATTGTCAGACTGCATGAGTTTAATCTGCAAAAAAGCTGAACTTAGCCTACAAGTCTGGTTGATCACTGTTACAGAAAAAAAATCAGCAAAAAGATCTGAAGAGTATAAATAGCAACATGACTAAAACAGTCTCTAAAACACTAAGAACATTTTTAGGGTACTGAACGAAATATCTGTATAGGCCTACTTCTATATAAATATGATACCACATGACAACAAAGGCATGGTCAATTAGATAACGTTTAGTAGCTACGCTGAAAACGGCATTCATTAAATGCGTCAGATAATGTAATGTGCAACTTACTTCACTACAGTAATCTCCAAATCTTGCTGGCGAATTACAAATTGTTTCACAATTGGTACAAGAAATCTTCCAGCTGACAGCAAAAAAAGTACAGAAATGAAATAATCATTTCCATCAAATCATACAAAAAATGAATAATAAATAAACACAGGCTGTTGTAGTTAAATGCTACAGAGTTTGTGGATACATTGTGTTGCAAACAATCATTGCAATGCATACGCGATGCCATGTTCCAGCTAACGACCACTGATGATAGTTGTTTCAAGATATTGGTGTCCAATCACCTTGTTTAATTTTCAAACTACAGACTACAGAAAAATGCATAATTTTTTATTATTAAGTTTCTTTTATATACCTATGTCATACATGTATTCGCCAATCAAGGCAACATGCCAGACAAATAAAGAGACAGACACAAACAGTCAAACAGACAGACAGAGAGACAGACAGACTAACATACAGATGACAGATGACTAACTAAAACCAATCACATCAGCAAACAACAGGAACACTGGCAACTAAATCAAATTTATTTATAACTGCAGAACAAATAATACGTAAAAAAACAAGAACCAACATCAATACACTATTTAAGAGCAGTTATAAATTAATTAGTTGATTTTCAACCATTTTAAATTTTCTATGATTGTGTGATCACACAGTTTCAAAAACATCGTGTCAAGTCAAGTTTTGCTAAAATGTTAGTCTAAGACTAAAGTCCATCCATACACACAGTGTTTGCTATAAGATGATTTTGACTTTAGTCTTGAACCAAACTTCGGTCTTGGATAAAAAATCTCAGCAAAAACTGTAATTTATAACCAGAATTTATATTGGCTTACTGTTCATTGAATAACGACCAGTGATCAGTGTTACATTTCCCTCCTTGCCATTTGTCATCAGTGTGATATGTTTCTTTCTGCATGCAACAATAGCAACATCACAAACACAGACTGAAAACATTTGTAAAGATTCTAATACACAGAAAAAAACAATCTAATCTTATAGTTTTCAATAAACAAAATTTTTATCAAATTTTACCTACATATATAGCTGGTGCTGAATAGTTTGTAATAGGGTTAGATACTATCTAGCTTAGCAATGCCTACTTTTTTTTTTATCAAAAAAGCTACTATCGTGTGGATATCCAGTTATATCCTCTGATCACATACATGGGTGCTCGAGCCGCCTCAGTCTCCTACGGCAGTTTTCAGCGCTGTATTGCACTGAACGGTCTACTTTTGTTTAATGAATACCCACTGATAATTACCATTTTTCACAGCATACCGTAGGCCTATAATGGATATAGGCTCCTACTTACTACTTACTTTCAAACTATATATTTCAGTGTTATGGTCCCACAGCCACAATGTCTTAGAAATTCATTAACTGCTTGACATACATCTAAATCAGCGTTTTCGTTCATTCCGCATCTGACTCCTTGCAAGATGCCCGTTCTAGTGTCGTCAACATGGTGTGCCCAGTCCAGGGAATGCAGCCATATAGGACCGAATACGCAGTCCATTTCATCCAGAAACTACTAACCAGTTCTTCAAAACTTTTACACAATAGTAAAATACGCAAAGCCACATCTGCAGTGTTCCACAAATGTCAAATTCAGCCGCTGATAAAATATGATAGCACTGCTGATGTGTAATTAATTTGAATCATAACATGATCAATTTACTTATCTCTTCATTTGTCTAAGCGTTTACATGACGTCACTGCTGTCATGCCAACGTAAACAATTTTAGTGTCACTGCCATTAAAATAAGTAACAAATATGCAGACGACAATAATTTCTAACTGGGTACTTCTCAAAATTTAAAATAAGAAGAGCAGGTTATCACTTGAAATGCAGGTGCTGTTGTCATTGTAAACTAGTGTTCTTACATTAGTCTTTAGTAGTACACGCATCAACTAAATCTGTGATTCTAACTATGGCAAAAGCATGGTTGTGATAAAGCATATGCATTCAAAGCTTTCCAAGCCAAGAAACTGATCAAAATAACAAAATATTTATTGGATTTTAATTTGCGGGCAACATAAAAACACAAAGTTGCGATGTATAATGCACATTGCGCTTACGAGGTGCGGACTGCAGCTGCAGTCACGTACAGGGTCACGTAACACCATGCGTAACACATTATGGTCGAAATGACATGGGACCGAACTGCACGTTTTCTGTCAATCACATTTTACGAACATCATATCTGGTTTAATGGCGTTGTGTTTTGATGTATAAGGTTACAAGTTTTGTTACGAAATATTACAATTTCTGCGCAGGTATTAGTGATTGATTTTAAAACCATTTTTAAAAAAATTTTTTGTTTACATTTTCTTTGTAAATGGAGTGCTAAATTATGTTGGAATTTTGTGAAAATCAGATTATGAAGAAGTCGTAATACCATACGATTGAAACCAGCAAACTGGCATTGTATTATTCATGGTCACTGCCAACTTACTTGGAACAACTTATGCACAATGATGTCAACGGCGTTAAAGATCCAGTGTCAGTTCATGAAAGCTTATTGATAGTTTGCGTTTTGCTGATGATATTGATGTGATAGAGCAAAACTGTGATGGTCTACAGTCAGCAATGAGTAATCTGCACGAAGAAGGACGAAGGGCAGGGTCAAAGATCACTATTCCAAAAACCAAGACATCGGTATTTGGAAGCATGAAGATAGAAAAACATGTAGAATTGGAAGGTTGGGATGTGGACAGTGTTGAAGAATTTGTGTATCTCGGAAGCTGGTGTCATGGGATAATGATTGTACAAAAGATATTAGGCACAGAATTGGCAAAGCAACTGGGCCTTTCAAGGTTTCAAGAAAGTATGGCAAAGCAAACACATCAATAACCAGAACAAGACAAGGTAACTGGCGGTATGTGAGATGAGTGTCCTGATGTATGCGGCGGTCAGTGTTTGAATCGTCCGGGGTTGAGAGGTTGAACCCACCAACTGTTTTCTCAGCCACTGCACACACTGTCAAATTATGTACTGGGGGGTCAGCAATATATGGGTCGGGTAAACTACACTCAGGGCTGTGTGATGACTGTTGTAAGTTTGCACCTAGGAGTTGACATGCAGCCTAGCAGCTGTTAGTGGTTTTTTCATAAGTCAGTTTTTGACTGTGGTGTATCGGCAGAAAAGACTTCTGGGCTGATAAATGATGTTAAGTGCAAGCAATTTGTTGTTGCTGAACTGCTGGTAATGCCTTTTTGAAGTTCATCCTATTGACAGATAGTTGTTGAAAATTCTAGCTTTTTACAGTTTGCAGTGAGTCTTGTTTAAGAATGTGCCCAAGAACATAGATTTCCTTTTACTGAGTTGTATGACTTAAGTCTCATGTCATCAACTACAGAAAAAACTGTAAAATTGGAAAATCTATGTTCTTGAGCACATTCTTAAACAATACTTGCTGTGAACTGTGAAAAGCTAGCATTGCCAGCAAATATAAATGCCTACAACTCGTATGCAGCTCCAGGAGTACTAATGAGTTTTGAATCTTGCAGAATGTTAATGACCATTTGGAACTTGTTGGTTTTTCGCTAGTTTGTAGAAAATCGATGAATGTCGTCATCAGGCAAACAGTCTGTTGTTGCATAATTGCTGGTAATGCCATTTAGGATGTTAGCTTTGTTTGCATGCATTCAGAGATACATATACACATAGTTGTTCTGCATTGTTAGTAGATCTTTACTAGTTTTTCACACTATGTAGCAGGGATGTGCACAAGACCTTCTGAGCCGAGACCAAGACGATACCCGAGACCAATGTCTCGGAGACCGAGACGTTCAAAATTTTGTCCGAGACGAGACAGAGACGAGATGTTTAAAATCCGAGATGAGACCGAGACGAGACATTGCAGCTTCCGATACTCTTGATACTCTTGGAGCTTTAACGTCTCGCTGAAACGTTTTTTGTGACGTATGGTAAAACACAGTGACAATGAAAAAAATTATACAGATTAATTAACTCGCACCATTGTAAACACTTTCTGTTTGTGATATTGTGGGTTTTTGCACTTTATTTTGACAACTATCACTGAATAATTAACGGCTTGCACCATAAAGAATTGCAACTGCAGTGCTGTAGACATGAGCCTTTATGTTTATCGCAATTTGCAAGCAACTGAAATTAGTAAACTACAGCTGATTATAGCCTTA
>Ga0209671_1004351_pt1 | contig 14015 bp, 10 predicted proteins | sample WorMetHERISLAND2_2_FD_187401 | JGI IMG/M metagenome (GOLD analysis project Ga0209671, IMG submission 187401) | Marine gutless worms symbiont microbial communities from Max Planck institute for Marine Microbiology, Germany - Olavius geniculatus... | ecosystem: Host-associated > Annelida >... | reverse complement strand
GTAAACATTATAACAGATAATAAAAATATTATCAAATCGTCAAGAGTTGGTGTACAAATCAGCATTTACTGCAGCATAATGGTCCCTTGCTAAAAGCATTCATGTGTCAAACGAAGACGTATGCATTTATGTAATTACGTAAGAGTAATTAATCAGACAGATCACAAAAGCAGCAGATATGTTCAAACACAGAGGCCTATGCGCATACTGAAGCAGTCTATCACGTATCAAGTATGCAAAAGACAATTTTAACTAAAATCAAAACGGTAAAGGAATAACCCATAACTACAGAATCGTTTTCGTGTGTGCAAATATACATACAATACGTTGCCATAAGACTTGAGTTAAAATTCTCCAAAGCAAACATCTCAATATTATCATTACAACTAGTGCTACAGTTTGATATTCTGTTACATACTCCAGCTTTGCAAATATTTTCTATTACAAGGTTTTTTGCTTCCGAAAATGCCGTGAATTAATGAGAAAAAAAGAAGTGAAAGTGAGTAGACTTCTACGCGCTGCTCAAATGACAACAAACTCACAGACGAATTTTTCCACGCAATCAAACAAACTGGCAATGACAAGCAAACTCAAAAACAACAAAAATACAGAAAAACATCAAAAAGCTAGCTCAAAACAAAACAACTGGTCCTAGATTGAGAACTTGCAAAATGCACAAAAAACTCAGAACTCTGATCTAAACTTAAACCATAGTCCCCAGTAGGCCTACAGCATTGCAGTCCCAACGCAACTGTAAAAACTGCAAGAAAATGTGTTGGCAGATACTGTAATACGTTCTTTAACAATTACAGTACAACTTAATTGCTTAACGTATTTATCAGTTCAGATTTATCATGTGACCCTGAAGTTATGCACATGTTGTAGAAAGTTGCAAAACAAATGTACTGGTAAGCATTATTTATTTAGTTAAAACTCACGTTCCACTGAGTGATGTTTTATTGTGTGCTTACCCAACTTAACTGCATCACAATTTGCTTTGTATTTGAGTACGCAAGTCCTGTTTGGCACTCTGCTCTGGTTTGATCAAAAACAAAACATTGGCAATGGACATTAGGACAATTAAAAGCACTATCACTCATACACTGAGACACAAAACAAATCTAGCCCAGACTGCTTGCACCACTGTCGTTATTTGACAACACAAAATGTATTAAAATAAATTGCAGATTTCAAGCATTACTGTTAAACTGTCACTCAGTATAATAATTTTGCAGCCTACATATAATTGCGTGGCAAAGCTGCACGTTACAAACGTGATTTTTGTCACACACTGCTGTAATCTTCATGTCTCATATATGTACATTTCACCATATCATTTCAGTGTGTGTTGAATGCATTTTAAAATATCTCATCTTTTCACAGCCACTTACAGTCCCCAGAACCGTATGCTAAGGACTTAATGGCTGGTCTGAAGCCTTAACGGCTGGCTTAGCGGTCCCAGCCGCTAAAACGTCTGTCATTGGTAGTAAGTTTTGAGAACCAAAAGCAACAACTTTTACACGATTCGTAACGACGTACGATAAACTACCGTTTTCCCATGGAGTCCATTAGTGAATGCTATAGTACTCTGTAGAACTAATATTCACTCACTGTTTTGTCACCACTGGCACTGTGACGAGTGACAAGGACACACGCACTCGCGCTGGCAGCTCTGCTTCCAGCAGTGTGAGCACAACACATTGTTTGATTTTTTTTCTCTAAACCGCTAAAACCCCTAGCTTATCGGCGGCTGCGGGTGAGTGATTGAGTAGCGTTTAACGTCCCGCCCAACACAGTATAGGTCATTTCGGGGACAACCTTTCCAGGCAGAATGTACACAAACACATAATAACAGGCGGCGATTCCGGGGACTAGCAACTTATACGAGTAACTATAGTGACATGACTTGAACATGAACTGATTATTTAGCTGGCAATTACACCAATAGATGTCATCTAGTACACAAGTACGAGTAGTAAGCAACAAAACCTGATGAATGATTGACATTTATCTAATGCCAACTGCACGGAAATGCTACACAACAAAAATCACTCGATAGCTGCTGCTAAAACTATGAAATACATGGAAGTATAGATATGAGAACGTCTACGTACGATAATGCTGCGTGCCAACAACTCTCAACAAAACGTCCAAACACACAACTAGCAACAACTAACACAACCACGACAGAAACCGACAAAATGCAATGCGCACAGCTGTCAATGCTGGAACACAACGAATGTAAACATGAAATGCGCTGCTGCTGCTGCATGAACCAAGCGTGGAATGAAACTTGCAACAACATCGCAGAATGAGAATGTGTTTTATATGAACAGCACTGGCTATAAACAACAATAAGTTCCAACCATCAACATAACCTACCGCAGCGCAGTGCAGAGATCCACAGCCGAACACACAGACATGCCAAGTCTTAACGCATCTCTTGCCAGAGTTTCGCACATCTTCAAACTCATGCTTTTCCAACCACTAAAATATTATTATCTTAAACACTGCAATTTGACCTCATATTCAACATTTTCTCTCTCTGCAACGAACAAAAAAAATCGTTTTCACCACCTGCAATTTCTGAGCTTAAAATATGCAAAAATACGTAGGTGGAAGGGTTTTCTGCCTAGACCCCGACGAATGAGCAAACAGCAAGCTATACAAGAGCAAGCCACTAGCTGGATTTTGGGAAAAGCAGAAACAGAAGGATAACAGAAGGAAGGCAAGAGACAGAAAAAAATACAGAAAAGGAGAATGAACTGAGTGAAGGGAGGGACGTTTTCTTTCCCATGCTTGGCATGTCTGCATCGGCTGCAAAAACACAGCTGCTGCATCAGCCAGCGCTAGTCATTGCTACAGTACGTGTTGTTGGCACCGAGATTCTCTACACTCCCACCCACAGCATAGCGTTGGATCTACCTCAACTCAACACAACAACGACGACGACGACGCACATGAGACACGTGAAGCTGCTCAGGCTACTGTCAATCAAATATTCAGTTAGTGCATGGTGTGCATCATGTACTATGAGGCGGCAGTGGCAGACGATGGGGCGGAGTGGTGGCGGTCAGTTCGGCCCAGCGTGACTCAAAGAACTGCTTCATCTGGTGACCGGCTTGACCAACCTGTGAGTCGTCCTCGTTAAACCGCTCACAGTTGGAGAAGACCAGTCGAACGTCCGTCGAAAACTCGTCGTGAGTTTTGTAACTGCAGCACCACACCAACAACAACATACACAGATAAGCCAACAGAAGATTCAAGGGGCAAAAAGTATCTTATAAAAAATCCCTTCATGGAATCTCAATCGAGCCACGGGAACAGTGCCACATGACCAGAACCAAATTATACCGAATGGTAACATTGCACAGTACAAGTTGCTCACAGTTGTTACATGACAGCTAATGGTCCTGTCTGACAGCTCATGGTCAGGAATTCAGCCCATGATCAACAGCCTCGCGCTTTGGCCACCATATCACACACACGTGTTCTTCACGAAAACGTGTTGTTAGTACTAAAAAGCTCAGACGTGATGCAGTAAATAACAACGAAAAGACAAAAGCTCCATTCACGTAAAAGTTTCATGTCGAAAGAATCATTATCAGCACTGTAGCTTGTTCGATTGCACAAATGCACAGCTGCAGTAGCCTACATATTGCTAGACTGAACCTTCTGTCACACAATAAACTAAAACAACCACTTATCGAACAAAACTGGAGTGCCAACAGTGCATTGGCTACATGTGCTACCCTGAACTAAGTTTATACATGCTAGCAATGCACTCAGTCTTACGTGTTAGTCTTCAGCTTACGACCAATCGTCTGAAAGTCAATTGGACATCGGATAACTTTGCGATATGTCGGAAATTGTTTAGTGTTGACTGGAGTTAGAAACGGCCACGCCTCCGTATGCTCACGCAATTCTGACAAAATTGCTCTGTCACACAGCACACAAAAACTGATCAATAGCAATGAACTGATCAAAACTTGTGAATAATATCATTCGGCCTTCATACAGTTACATTATATAATTTGCTTACGATGTTTATTTTCACGTGCTCGTAAAACTTATTTTTGCTGTTTGCGACAACATTTTTCACAGTGACTTTATGCTACTGCTGTACTTACTACTAATACTTCTACAACTTTCAGTTTTTGTTAAATCATTTTATTTCTAGAGTTACTTCAGCTTAAGCCAGTGACTAAAAATTGAGTGAGATATGTTGGAGAAGCAAAACTTTCGACAGGCTGCATGCCTGACAATCTTCATTTGATGTACTGACGTTGCATACTGTCATCGACTAAACCACCCTGTCTTGTGTCGGGAACAGTTGCGAGAGGTAACAACGTAATGGGGTACACTATAAATTGTAATGATATGACGATATGACCTAAAGGCTAGAGATGAGAATCAAGGTGCTCACTTGCAGACATTCATGTCATCGGCTGCTGTGCCATTGCACACAGGAGACGCACGCTCTGAAGCAGGCATAGCAGGAGACCCACTCTCGCTCGCCTTCCTCTCCTTTCTCCTTTCTCTTTTTCTGTCTGATCTGTCTTTTGATGTCTTGGTTATTGGCTTCTCCTTCACTGTTGGTGCTGCTACTGCTGTGCTGCTACTGTTGTCTGACATATTCTGCTCTTCCGCAGGTTTAGGCTCGCAAGTGTCTGGCATAGCTGGTGGTAGAGAGGACGTTTCCTCATCAGCGCTGGTTTCTTTAGTCTCTTCCGAGTTCTTCGCTGGTCCGCTAACGTCGCTGCCGCCATCTTTCACTGGTGTGTTGCTTGCCGTTGACGGACGACTTCGCTTCCGCTTTCCCTGTTTCACAGACAGTAAACACACAGAAAATGTGAGATGCCTCTTATACACAGAAATAAAGTCTACTACGTTCAACAGCTAAAGAAAATGAAACAGTGACAACAAACAAGCAAATAAAAAAAATAGCTACAGAAAATGAGAGCAATAACTTGCGCATTTACGGTGCTACAGTGACTGAAGAATACTGTTATCATTTCGTTCAATAGTTGCTGCGTCAACGAAAAAGTGACTGCATTAAAATGACAGCGACATCTCGGTTACGTACAATCACCGAAACAGTCTAAACAAATGGTAACTGTAGGCTTCTAGTCAGTAGAGCAAAAAGACAATAATGTGATTGAGAGACTAACAAATCATCGAACATACCCGTTCATCAGCACAGGTATAGCATGTCCACTTCTTTGGCATTCTGCAGTCAAGTACAAACAAGAAATATTATTAGATTGTGACCAATCTAATGTACTCCTCGCCCACATCATTATCTCCGCCAATGGAACAAAGTGAATTGGAGGAGATTATGAGATTGCTTTTGTCTGTGTGTGTGTCTGTATGTGTACACTTCGCTTGGCGGAGATATGAACTCTTGCGAGCGCCTTCTAGTTTCTTTTGTATTTTTAAAAAGCTTTTTCATTCTTTTCGGCTTGTATTAGAAACCCGACGTCTAACTGAGACCTGTTTAATATTATACTATTAATAATGACTGGCGTCGATATCGTTATTGGAAATTGTCTCCCCGAAGTTCATAAAATATTGCCCAATTTTAGGAACTGACAGGAAAAAATTTCCAATAATGGTCGATGACGCTAGTTGCCATTTGTCTTGTTATACCTCAACGCATATGTCTATCTGGCACCAATATGGAGATATGGCGCCTCAAAGATAATGTGGTCACGACCTTGACCTTTTGGGGTCACGTGACGTCATCGGTCACGTGACCATTTGACTCCGGGGGGTCGACTTCCTATGGGTGGTCCATAGTGACCATGCGTCTATCTAGCACCATTATGGAGATACGGCCGTTAGAAGTTCTTCCATGAAGGCTCTTCCAGGAACGGAGGTCGATCGTCAGTCGTCAGTCGATCGGTCCTCAATATTACACTGATCTCATAGGAATGTAGCACACGAGGAGCAAAAATACTCTATTACAAAATACAAAGTTAAGTTGCAAGCAACAAGTAATCCATGCAACATAATTTCACCTCAAATTTTTGTGTGAACAAAAATAAAAGCAAATACTGAAAAATGCAAATACTTACACTTATTGCAATACAAATGCTGCACTTCAATGACTTAAAACCTAACAATATCTAAAAACAACAAAGTAAAAGAATTAAAAATTCTCATAAAGCAAAACAAATATTAGCGCAATAATATAATAAGCAAGTAAGTAAGTAAGTAAGTAAGTAACAAAATGATATGTTAGTAGTATATAAAGAGGTGAAAACAGACCTAAAGATTGGAGGTTCAAGACAGTCGAGATGCACTTGCCGGCTGCAGAACTCACAGGCAACAAATCGGCCGCCATGTTGACCACACGCGATACAGCAGAGATCACCTGAAGCCTAGATATAAACACAGTGAACAAACATACAGCCAATGTTTCTTCACAGTCACAGTTTCAACTCCAATCAACTATCCAACACCAGCCAGAGAGATGAAATGTGAGCAAAAACTGTTGATATAAATCAGCAGATAAAATGCAATAATTTTATAGTGGTAGTAAGTGAGTAAGTATACTTATAACCAGCGCAATTGAACACAAAAGTCACTATGCACTGCAGTCTCCATCATATAAAACATGTCTTCTGCAGTCATTTAGATTGTTTAAAATAGGTAAAACTTCTGTCATATATCCACAACAGAAAGCAGGTTTCGGAAATATACCGCTCTGTTAAAACGTGGGCAGAGAATGAACGAAATGAATAACAGACAAACTACGGGCTAACCATACCTTTGATATGCATTCATAGCAGTACCAATCACCATCCGGAATGATGTCCAGTTTAGGCTGCACAAAACAACATTTACATCGAAAAATAACACACCCAAAAGCAACAAATAACAATATTTTAAACTACAGAATACACGTCTTTCAATGAACTCATGCATTGAAATGATGACTAATAAGCTATATCACAAATAAAATATGGGGTGATATCCACTTTCCCATATCTATGACATTTTATTTACCATGGCAACATTTAGCGGCAAACGAACATCGCTCTGAGGAACATCACTCCTGCCTTTGCCACTGAGGGAGGCAGCAGCGGTTACCAGAACGTCGAGAATTTAACTAACAAAGGCTGTTGATAAACTGATGCAGTTTACAGAAAGCCACTGTTACTGCTACTGCAGCAGATCACTGTGCAACAAGATAGAAGATCATAATGGCAGAGTGATACGATGAGAAATAATCTCATATGAGTGGCTGTCAGACAGACCTTGATGCAGTACGTGTGGTAGCCGCGATCGCACATATCACAGAGCAGCAATTGAGCCTCATTGTCATCACGACAACACAATTGACACAACTGCACATACACACACAGAGACACACACCCTAACTGTAGCTAACACATACTCACAAGACACACGGCTTTGGACACACAAAAGCAGGGTAAACTGTGATGACACAAAACACCGAGACAAATGCACATCCCCTAATCGCGATTTAGAGAAATAATGCATAGAGCACATCAGGGAGTGTTCTGGCGTTGGAGCACTATACAAACTGGCATCTTATATACTCACTTTTTTATTCACTTACATAATAACTTACCACAAATTTTGGTACGTACTGGTAGATAATTCTCAGTAGTTTTGTTTGTCACCTTGGCATTAAACGATTAAATGATGATGATGAATTCAAACATGGGTCTGTGACTTGATACACAATGTCATTAACCACTTGGCAATACCTAACAAGACTTCAACATCAAGCCAACACAACGTTGGAACTGCCACGGATAAATGGGAGTGGTGGTGAACCCCTCTGCAGTTTTCCTGACCTTAGGACATTGTCAACACAAGAAATCTAAATCACAATAATTTTGAACAGCAAAAAAATTATACTCGTCGGCTATTTTCCACAGTTCAAACCCCGGCCGAATGCACTGTAGTCTCACTCACCACTTTCATGATGGATTTTTCCCAGGCAATGCAGCGCACCAGCTGAGCAACGTACAGACAGAGCTGAGCTGCGGACGTCGCGTTGCTGACTGCCGCTCTCCACGAGCTCAGATCACGAGTCGCAGTCTCGTCATCTGTGTCACTCTCATCATCCGACGAACTGTGATGATTGCTCTGAGAAGTGTCCTTTGACGATGAACAACCGCCGCTGCCCGACAAGTTTGCCAGATTCAGCTGGTTGCTACAAAATACAAATATTCACTTTACGTATACGAATAATAATCTTCATTTGCTAATAAGTGTCACAACTTACAATTAATAAAGTACGACATATAAGCTGGCAGAACACTAACATATATTCACTAGTAAAAAACAGTGTAGTTTAAAAATGAATTATACAAACATAACTTAAAACTTCAGAGTCTATCGTGCAAGTTTCTCAAACCTTACCTTCGACCTAGAGGAGGCTTCAGATAGCGTCGTTCGATGTTGCGCTCCAAGCTCTGAAGTCGAGCGCGGGCGACGTTGATAATGTACTGCTGCTGCTGCGGCTGCACAAGCTGCTCCGCGTTGCTTAGCAATGACATCGACTTATCTGTTGAAGCAGCTTCCTCCATTCTCCAACCCTTCAGTCCATACCATTACCACATACAAAGTGTAATACAAACGCAAAATAAAAAAAAATAAAAAAATAACAATATGCACCTTTTGCAAACTCAACCACAACGTGTGCGCACAACCCACATACACCAAAATAATTACTTGTAATAAATAAACTCCCTACAAAACATATATCGTACAAAAATAAATCTATAGTCTGAATAGCGCACGTCTAGTAAATAAGTTGACATGCAAAACAGTTAATAATACGACACTATTAACTACATCTTCACTCTTCAGCGAAACTTTTCATTGACTATCAACAAGACTCAAATCATACAAATCATGGCTAGTTAAACAAAAAATGAAAAAGCATAGTTCGGAAACAAAGCCACTAGTTGAACGTTCATTAATGCTGACAAAATGAGAGTGTTTGCACTGCATACCTTTGTCTGGAGGCTGGCGCTACAAATTCGTTCCTCCAGATTTTCTATGTCCTGCAGGATGCGCATCTCTGTTTGTCGCTGTAGCTCAAAGTCCCACACGTCATTGTCATCAGGCGCCGGAGCAGACGTTGGACTGGAAGCAATACGCTTTGACTCCTCAGTCACTTCCAACTTCAGAACTAACAGCAAACACACTTGACGTCAGTCACAAACTATCAGTCAGTCAAAGCCAATAAGAAATGCCATATTAGCAAAGCTATATCAAGATTAATAGCAGATTGAAGAGTAATCTGGTTCAGATGATAATGTCCGAATTTTGAGATAATGGCAGATAGTCAAAAATCAACGCTTGCAAAATGCTTTACTAAAAAATGATGTACACTGTCACTTAAGTGTGCTCCCTTTGAATGTACAAACAAAACTGCTGTACAATACTAATAACACTACATCTATTTACTAAGCTCAACATCCATCAACACTTGCAAAATCACAAATCAAATCACAAAATCAAACACCGAGCTGGAAATGACAATTAGACAAAGCAGAAATAGATCGTAGTTATGAATAGCAATTATGAAATGATGTTGCTAATAGCATCCCTTAGTATCTGGAGTATGACAACTTTAAACATGAACTCAAAAAAATAACTGTTAGAGGCAGTGTGATGACACACAATAAAACTGTGCTCCAAACTGCCTTCTGTTACTGTTAGGCTTACTCAGTCAACAGATACACGAAAGCAACAGTCTTAACTTTTTGCTTCACTGATCCAACCACAGAAACAAACTTCAGCCTTTCATACCACTTTTCTTTGACTTGTTGCACAACTGGCATGCATAGTTCAAGTAGCGTTCGAGGTTCTTCTGCAGAGTTCTCTCGCGAATTCCTCGCATCGTCAGACAACCGAGCAACTCTTTGACGATGTCCGGGCTTGTGATCCGCCACCAACCTCGCTGTTTGGCTGCAGTGCAAGTTACTAAGTCATCTTACAACACAGATAATTGCTTTATTAGCTACAATATGTAGCATTTCTAACGCTTCTTCAAAATGCGGTTATGACAAAGTGTAATGCAGTAAATGGTACAAATGCAACAAAGCCATATTTTTGGAAATAACCACATTAAAAATAAATTCTTCCTTCAGTGCTTTGACACTGTTAGCTGAATGCCAAAAGAAGTGTCTGACCTAAAAAAAGTAAAAAGCATGAGTCCTCGTATAACAATTTCCAAAATTTTAATTATGGGACCAGCCTATCCTGGAGTAACTCCAGAAAAAAACTCCTACATTTTGCAGAATCTTAGCTTCAAACAATATTATAGCATTTAGATGAGCTCTCTATCTCAGTGGATTTTGTTCATCTAGTTAACATTCTTATACAGCAAAAGACACAAATCGAAGTACGTAAATAACCGAGTGAGATTGGTTGAACGTTCTGCGGAACTGCAAGATAATCCGGCTGAAGTTCTCCATCCACAGACATCTGGAGGTCGTCGGCAAAGCTCGCAGACAGGCAGACCGGGGTTGAGACCTGACTAGTCTGATGCATGAAACTCACGGGCGTGCTGGCGGTGGAGAGGTCCAACTGAGGCCCGGCGCCTCCCACCTCCGACGACGGCGTAGCAACCTGTGAGGTGCGCTGTGATGACGAGGCTACGCTATAACTCTGTGACAGTCCAGCACTGGACATCGCCAGGTGAAGCACTGCGGACTGCTGCCGTATGAGCGAAACGTCGTCTTTGCACGGCGTCCTTGGTTTCTGATCATCGTCCGGCTTACAGCACACACTAAACTGTATTGAATCATTCGTTGCCGACTCAGCTACAGAAATCAACTCTGTGTCCGCCGCACCTGGCACCTCATCTTGTACGTCCATAGAACAACTGTCATCGCCTAATAAACTACCCGGTTTCGTATGGGAAACATTTGCGGCAGCTAACGACGTCGACAAAGGTTCAACCTTTACCGAGCCAGCGTCAGAGCGTATACAATTCTTGAGATCAACGAAGCCATTCTTACAGTCAGTCGCACTCACTTCACCGTTGACTTTTACATCGTCGCCTATCAGACAGTTAAGTGAAACTAATTCAGCCTTCAACGTGCTGTATCTACTGCCGTTTGACTCGGCGGCAGTTTCACTTTCTTGCTTTATGACTGAACAACCCTCAGTCTTGTCATCGTCGCTCGGTACATCCACTTTGTGATCGCTGAGAGATGGTTCTAAACTAGACTCATCAGGAGCTTGAACTGTGAGATCTGTTATGACTTCACGCTCAGCAGTGCCATTAGCGTTTGCTGGCGTACATCTGTTTTCAGTCTGTTCCACTGCGACAGAGTTATCTTCCGTGTTGGGTGGAGCAACTGGCTTAAAACACTGCTCCTTGTCAACGGATTTATCCTCCGTTTTTCTGTCGATCTCAGGAGCATGCAGATCAGCACTCTCAGGCTCCCCGGACTCCAAGCCCTCGACAAAGATGCCGCCACACTTCGGCAGGACCCAGTATCTGCGCCGGTAACGATCCTGACCAAACGTCATGGCGCTCAGCTTGTGCGCCAGCGTGAACACGCGCTCTCGCATCTGATTCTGTTGCTGAAACAAACATGACCATCACAACCATTAGTGCAGGCGAAATATCATTTCAAATCAAAGTTGCATTTGCTGTCTGCAATACTAGTAACCTGTTTGCAATAAGCAGACTACCATACTACTAGAGTTATTAGCTTAGTTATGACTTCCAGTATTGTAGCCAAAATTACAAAGCTGTGTAAGTAAAAAGTGAAACTAAATAGAACTTGAAAAAGATCAATCACAAAGCTTGTCACAGCACCTAATTACAGGATTACTCTACCATGTTACATACATGCTGGTCCATCCAGTTCAAACACTGATTGCAAACTATCACAAAACCAACACACACACACACTGCCCGCCTTCAAGTGCCATCTCAAACATTTCTACTTCTCTTTCTACTAGCACACCAAGCATGCTTGAGGTTAATGCACCACAAAAACTACATACGTAACTTACTTACTTAGTTCCAAACCCACACTTTTGCATACATTTTATATATAAAGAAAGATCTCAGTTATGTGTTAGAAATCTTAAGCTAGTATTGCCCATTAACTGCAGCTGCAGTTGAGTATAACTTCTATCGTGTATACATTAGTATAACGTTATTGCAACGTCTGCAGTACAAGTGACTCATGCAAGTACCTTGACTAATTTGTCGATCTTGGCTTGCAGGTCTTCAACAGATGCTTTTTTGTCTTCCTACAGCACAATTAAACAACCAGAAACTTAGCCAATCATGCGAAGAGAAACGCAAAATCTTTCTGAGTCGCTAAACCCATAGGACGAGGCTGATCTTCATTTCCTTAGCCACAATATGTAAGACACCCCAGTTTACACTGTGAGATCATAGATAACTCTATGCTAGTGCATAGCGTGGTGTTTATACCCCAGCTTTGGCTGGTATTCATTATGCCTACTGGAAGGATGGCCAGGCTGAGTTGACCTATGCTAGTAACAATTTTCTTCAATGTTCGAATTTATGTAAGTCTAAAATAAGACAAAAAGATAAAACTTTCTATCAAAAAAAATCAAAGTCGACCCTTTTCGTATACATTTTAGCTTCCTGTTCAGTGTGCAAATCACATAACCAGAGTGCGACAGAAGTGAAGAGTCGTTAAGCAATGTACCTCAGTGTCAGAGTCATGTGAAGCGGTCGTTACAGAAGGCTGTCGTGCCGGCATGTCGGTGTCACTCTCAGCGTCAGTGTCTGGTACAGCATGTGTCTCAGCATTGACACTGCCATTCTGTGTCGCTGTCGTTCCGTTCTCACTCAGCGCTGTGCTGGCGGGAGCTGAAGCCACCAGCGTCTGAGCTGCACTCTTCTTCCGCTGGCGCTGCGCTTGCAACATTCGAAGCCTAACCACACAACCGTATATTTGTACGAATCATGATAAAACTATCTACATATCTTCTAATATTCTTTAACACTGAAATTATTATGATTATTTTGCTCCAGGAAGTAAAAATCATGAGGGTTGTAAACACAAATGCTTGAATGACTAGAGACCCGGATACTTGTCAAAGACAGTAAAACTTTGGTGGACCATTATTGTTATCACTAAGAGCACATAAGAGGTTAATTTAATGATATGCTCTATATAAATTCACATTTTACTTTGATTTAATTTAATTTACTACTACGTAATAAGTATATTTTAACATGACACCATAAGATGTAAAGTTATAATAGGTTTAAATTCCCTCAGAGTGTTACATTTTTTCAGCTGTATCGTTATAGACATGATGAGTAGAATATGAAAACTACCGCAAAATATGCCTCTTAATTCTACTACCAACACTAGACTGAACATTCTCTCTACATACTTTTTCAGTTTTCCTTCAATGATATATTTGTCTCTGCGTAAATTGTTGACAGTGTCAATGTTCTTCTCAATTTCTCTGCACACAATACAATCACTGAAACATTTACAAACACGTTTCAAATCATTACTGCTTACAACATGTTCACTTTTTATTCAAAATAAATTTATACAACCGTTGAATACACAACATACATTGAGATTTGTGCATTTATATCTGCAAATATACACTGTTTCCCAAAAAGTAGCAGACCAAGACATATTAATAACTCTGTCAATTCTTGAAGAATTTTCAAAATTTTTTCCATGGTAGTGGCAGACTCTCTGAAAAATTTGCGATAAAACTAACACCAAAAGTTGCACCACACCCCCAAAACACAACATTTGAAAAGTAAAATAAAACACCCTAAAATAAAATACACATTAAAAGAAATAACAAAACTGGTTGCTACAGAGAGACAGTAACGTACGCATTGACGTCTTTATTGCAGAGCAACTCATTGCAGATGAATGCTAATATTGCAGCTTTCTGCGTCGGGTTCAGCGCATAGAACGGCGTCAGCAGCAACCAACGAGACATCTGAACATGATCGCATAATAATATATATATATATATGTATATATATATAT
>Ga0209671_1004349_pt1 | contig 14019 bp, 13 predicted proteins | sample WorMetHERISLAND2_2_FD_187401 | JGI IMG/M metagenome (GOLD analysis project Ga0209671, IMG submission 187401) | Marine gutless worms symbiont microbial communities from Max Planck institute for Marine Microbiology, Germany - Olavius geniculatus... | ecosystem: Host-associated > Annelida >... | reverse complement strand
TATTCGTACCAAAAATTATTAAAATCTGATAATCCTTCTTCGCGTTATAGTCGAAAATGTCGGGGATGTTTTTTTTTGGGACACAGTGTAATTATCCAGAGATGCCCTGTTTAACAAATTTCAAAAAGAACATATCTGCCTAAAAGATACCTTTGCCCATGGCACACGAAAAGTCGACGTTTGCCTCCAACAGCTTCATGCGATAGCGACCACGAATTAACCGAGCGCACGACGCACAAGTCCAAATTTTCTTCGTTTCCTCTGGTTTTTCACCCGGGATTTCCACCTCGTAACCCTGACATAATACACTGAATACAATACAATACAAATTTCTTAAGGACACCCCCACCAAGAGTTAAATTAAGGACAGAGGCGCTTATCACTATTTCAGGTGGCTAGATAATAGCTTGGTTAATAGCATCTAAGCCAAACAAAACTTAATCAAAATCCACAAAGAGAAGCTCATTAACTTACATGTACATTCACTTTTGCATATCAACAGTCATCGGCGTACAGTACTATTGTGTCAATTTTTTTCATAAGCAGCTGATAAAATTTCAGTTACCGTCTGGTCAATGTCGGCGTCTCCCATGACAGCAAAAGTGCAGACGTTAGCGACGTTTGCAGCCGTTATTTCTGCACAACATGCACATAAATAATCACTACAAAAAAATCTGTTCAGCACGCCAATACATTTTCAACAAAACCACTAATAGTTGTTGTTGTAGTAGTAGTAGTAGTAGTAATGCAGTGATTGTATTTGTTGTAGTTGTAGTATCTGTTCATAACTTTTCAAGTGATCCAACTGATAAACAAAGAGACAAACAAGCAAAGAGACGGACGGACGTGACCACATGACCTTCGACCCCACACGGTGCAGGGCATGATTCTGAACGCCGCCATTTGGGTGCCACCGCGATGTCATGGCTTGGCGCCCAAATGTCTGGGTCCAAAGAGTAGTGCCTAAATGTCCTGCATCGTGTGGTTGGGGAAGGGTGGGGGCGCAACTGCCCTTCGAAATTTTGACTTGTCGAAAAAATGCTCTTAGGCCTACCAGAATTTTTTTTCAAATAGTACAATATTTGAGGCCGAAAATCACCAATTTCTACCAAATCTATCGGCAAAATTGACACTACGAACACCTGTTTTTTCCTTTGTGTTGTTTGTCGGCAAATTCCAATTTCCTGCCCTCCCCACGTCACGTAGTCGCCGACGCTGTTAGATGATGCCTACAGTTGTTGAATGAATGAATATGTCAATTTGTATAGCGCCCAATTAGAGAAGACCTCAAGAGCGCTCGCAGCCAAATAAATGAGTTTTAATTTTTTTTCGCAAATGTATCTCTGGACAGTGATGAAGTCCATAGGTCGCCGGGGAGGCTGTTACAAGTGGCCGGGCCAGTTGTGTAACAGTTACACATATAGACAAGTGCAGACTTTCCTTTACCCTTGTCGATGGTGTCGGTGTGGAAAGCGATGATCAGGCCAGTGGATTGGTCGTAGGCGAAGCGTTGATTGGCGCGACCAAACTGAGCAGTTTTAACGCGTTGGACACTGAGTGTGCAGCCGACGAACGACGAAGCGCTGGTTTCACTAGCAAATACACACAACCTACGTCAGTTCATGCTTCGTTAAAAACAAAGTTTATCTTTAATTAGTAATTACTCTAATCCATTTCCTTAAATCCGACACTAGCTAAAAACCGAGTCAGTCTGACTAACTTTCCTAATCGACAGAGAAGATAATGAGAGTCTGAAAATTGATGAGAAAATTTCAGATTTCTGACGATTAAGTACAAGAAATCTGAGATAATGCTCATGAGACGCGCGAGAGCCTATAACAGTTCTCGTTCAAAGGTAATCTTGGTCTATCTCCATCCATTTCATCGCAATTCACTCATTTGCAGCAAAAAAACGCCAAAATCACTAAAACCCCCTATTTTTAGGATTTAAGGTCATTCAAGTTCATCGATGTTGACATTCCTAAGAAGCCTGTCACCAGTGCTTGTTATGATAAGCAGCATATCTGTGCCTATATGCAACCATTTTCACGCTAGACAAGCAAACAGCGAATAAATAACAACTTTTTAGAGGAGTACCCCTCTTTGACACCCGCGTGCGCAGGCCTTCTTAAACATAGAGGGTCCTGACTTAGACTGATAAAATCTGCATTCAATGCTGAAAATTTCATATGCAGGTAGTCTTGGTCTATCTCCAGCCATTTCGGCGCAATTCACTCTTGAAATGTGTGTCGCAGCCTGAAATCACGAAAAATTCACCTTAACCCACTATTTTGGAGGTTCAAGGTCATTCAAGGCCATTGATGTTGACATTCCTAAGAAGCTCGTTGCCAGTACTTGTTATGATAAACAGCATGCCTGTGCCTATCCGCAACCATTTTTACGTTAGAATAGCGGTAGAATAAAGCCATCGTCACACGACGAGGTGACTCAGGACAACGAACAAAGCTCCAAGCTCATCTTGGAGCAGATCGGGGCGGTTACCAGCTCTCCTGACCGGGAATGAGAGAGAAAAAACGCCCTTTTAAGAGGAGTGCCCCTCTTTCGCCCCCTCGTTCGTGGGACCCCCTTACCCAGTGGCATGAAATTTTGTCACGAAATACTAGACTCTCCGCTATCATACGGTGAAAACCCAAAGTCTCTATCTCACCTGCTCTTAGAACGGTACCGGGATGTGACAGACACTAAGACAGACCGAATTACCGTAGTTATTACGTGTATTCACTTGCATTGCAGCTGCCTGGTGCTAATCGGTAAAATTTGGATTTGGACCGTTTGAATTTGGTGTTAACTGCTGTTCCCGATTGTCTCTCATTCTTATCCGGAGCATATCGCAAATGTTGGTTCTGGTTCTTGAAGTAAAGATGACACCGAAATCAAACTTCAGCGTATGTTTGCGATCATCTTTGAATTACTGAAAACGTTAACTAGGCTAGGCCCTAGAATTTTAATCGTTCTTTTCGACGAAACGTGAACTCACGCAGTGGATTCATTGGAGGGTTGATACGGACCGCCTGACGATGATGTTAATTCCTGTGACTGACACTGGGCGGTCTTCAGTGATACCGCCAACACCATGTGTGGATTGTACCTCGCCTGAATCAGTCTGCACCATCACATCAGCACTCACAGATTGAATAAATGCATACAGGGACGACTGGCCGAGGACAATCGAGGACATCTTAAAGACAAAGTTTATCGTCTTGGGCCCTTGGCCTTGGCCTTGATCTCGAACAGTACTAGAAAGTAAGTAAGTAAGTAAGCAAAAAAATATAGAGAGTGCACAATGTCGATCAATGGTTAAATCTAAGCCACTTGGTTGAGTTTTGTTCTGTTTTTTTTTTCTCGCAGAAAGCGCAGAAGCAGACGTTGGGTGAGATGAGAACTTAAACGTTTGACGTTTGACGGCCAGTTGCGTTGGGAACAGTCGTACCGAAAATCATTAAAAACTGGTAATCCTTCTTCAAGTTGCAATCGATAATGTCTGAAATCCTTTTTGAGACAAAGTGCACAAATAGACTAGTCAAGTGTGTCAAGTAATTTGAGCAAAGCTCACGTTTCGCGCTACAGCATTGGTGTTGATGCCTAGAAAATCAGTATACAACGTGCAATAAAATAATAAAGCGTTTTGAGGTTACGCAAATGTAACGCCTTCGTACGGAGGATTCCTCAAACGTGAGGTAAAGGTAAAGGTGCCATACACCAGAGGGGCGTAGGCGGGGTGCTCATCTCCCTTTCTTAGGCCTTTGAGCCCGTAGGTGGATAAACCACTTGAGTCCGTAACGGATGGCCAGTGCGACGCCGGACCTACGGTTACCTTCCCAGCCGCGGGGCATCACCGCCCTTAGACCGGTACCAAATTATACTGCTTGGTGACAGAGGCACATGCGTGTGAACAACTTGCCTAAGGTCGTTACCCGGCAGTGTCCCGGTGCGGAGTCGAACCTGCGCCCCTGAGTGACCTCAGGATTACAAGTCCGGCACGTTACCGTTAGACTACCGAGCCACACACAAACGTAAGGGGCTGAAACTTAAACCGTTAAAATCCATGTTTTACGCTGAAAGTTCAGTGCTTACTGCTTAGGTTATCTTAGTCTATACGTATAGTAATTTAGGCGCAAATCACTGCCGAAGTAGGTGTCGCAGCCTAAAAATCGCAAAAAATCGCTGTGTGGATTTCAAGGTCGTTCAAGGTCATCGTTGTGGTAGCACCACTGACAAGCTTTCCGGAGGAATCTCTATCTCACTTGGGCTTGAATCGGTACTGCGTTGTGACAGACGAACAGACAGACAGACGGGCAGATACGATAGGCAACGTATGCGCTAAGCATTATGTGCTGTCGCGCGTAAAAACAGCCTACCCGTTGTCGTTAATGGTCCATCGCTGGCGGATGTCATCAGCTTGGCGACGCATCAGACTGACATTACCGTCAGTGTCTTGTTCACTCACGCCGAGTACCAGGTTCCCATCAGCCCGACACGCGATAAACCCGTCTTCATCGTAGGAAAACCGCTGCACTCCCAGTCGTGGGTTTTCCCCGGCAGCGTCAGACTCGCCTCGCCTGCTGCTTCTGACCATAAAAATAGCAACAACAACAACACGTGACATATAGCCAATTCGCACCTACGACGCCGTCGTGAGTCAACTGTCTCCGACAATCGGGGACAGTTGAGTCGCGTTGGCGTCGTAGGCTAGGCGTTCCAATAGCAGTGAGAATAATTACTTTTGGCCCAGTACCGACATATCACGCGGTCGTCCTATTCAGACGCACAGCACCTATTTATTTTTAATTCCATTTTTACACCATGCAAGCCGTGTTTACGCGAGAGTCTATCACACTACTACTAGGACTACTCACTGAACTGAATAAATATAAATATACAAAAATATGAATATATAATACTGAATTCAGTGGGACTACTACTTACAGCACTCTGTTGAAAATTTTTGTCCAAAAATGCAAACCTTGAGGTTGAAAAACCCCAAAGCTAGACCTAACAACCCCAAATATAACTAGAAAGCAATCATAGCTCGCAGGTACCTCCGCCAAAGCAATGCTTTTCGCTAGGTGGCGTCACCATCTTCGGTTTTGCAGCGGTTCTGCTCATGCCCCCTTTAACGCAATGGTAACGAAAATTTGAAAGTGATCCAGAATCCAAGATTCCTGCCAGATCACTCCCAAAATGTAATCACTTGTATCTTATGCCATACCCGACATACCCTCAAAATTTCAGTAAGATCCGGCCATAACTTTTTGAGTTATCTTGTACACACACACAGACAGAAAAACAAACAAAGTCTGGCAAAAACATTACCTCCTTGGCAGAGGTAAAAATAGAGACTAAGTTGAAATACTGCGCACCCAAACCCACGGTCTCCCTTGCCACAAATTTGCAGCCGTCTGTGGGAAAATTTCAACTTGCAACCCCCCGTGCACCCCTCCCCTCTTGCCCAACTTTTTCGACGCATGACGCCTCTAAGGGGTCACTGAATTCAACTCACGGATGCCAAATAAAGTCAGCAGACAGATTCGTCGACGTGACATTTCACTGTCTGATCGTCAAACGGGAATGAACATAATAGCCTGCAGTTTAGTCGCGTATATTATCCGCAGGTAAGTTTTAGGCATAATGTTGACAAGATAATCTACATAGTCGATGATCCCAAACAACAAGCCCAGCTGTACTGGTTGTCAGTGACCTTCAAGGTCATCCAAGGTCGATGATTTTCGTCTCACCTGAAAGGGCATTATGCGATTTGCTATTAGTGATCAATAGCAACCATAGGCCCTATCTCACATCGCTTAGCCACAATACATCTGTAATGGGCGGAGAGACAAACGGACAGACAGACAAACAGACGACAACTCGTACCATAAGCTCGACCGTTGCGTAAGTACGGTCGGCTAAAAACCGTAAAAACGTAACGTCTTTCCTGGGCCATAAAGCCTAAAAGGTGGCGATGATCTCCGTTTTAATATTCCTCTGCAGCCATACACCAGTTAGCACTGCAAGAACACGGATACTGGGCTAGTGCATCGCGCAATGTGCCTGTTGACGTCCCAGCTTTCGCTGTCACTCACTACCCATAGCCTACCCATGTCGCAGTATCTCAGCCTCACTTCTTAGCGTCAAATTCTCACAAACGCTATATAGCATACATTACTCTGTTTATGACCTTACACTTACGCCCAAATTGTCCACTTTAAAACTTTTTTTACAGTATAAAAGATAACACTAGCAACAGAAAAATTAAGAAATATTTACAAATTAGTATTTGATGAAGCCAATTAGCGCTTTATAACAGTTACATAAAATGGTGAGACTTGGCGTTTAAACCGTTTGACAGATTAAGATGCCACCTGGCAAATACATTTGTGAATCGAATGATACGCTGCGTTCCTGACCTCCCAAGAAAGGGGAGATTTTAGGGTCAAACCCCCAGCCAACACATGCTTCCGATTCACCAAGCGGCAGCATCAACCGTCGATTTCGCCTCTTACCAAATTACTCCACTGCCTGTTACATCCGCCAGTGGCTAGCCTATGTGACTGGTGCCGTTCATTTATTCATCTGTTGGTCCGTCAGCAGAAATGCAAAAGAACTTAGACGTGGATTTGACTGACATTTCCAGTACTGTACAAGATTTTGGTGGTAATCGGGAAGGGCGTCCGGATCACACCATTGCGTAATAAGGAAAAAACACTGTAGGCCTACTTACTTAACTAATTAATTACTAACTTACTAACTACTAAGGACGTATACCATACCGCGAGAGTCGAGTGGTGTCCGTAGTGCGGTTGTCGAGGTCATCATTGACAAGTTTCTCCCACGGCCAGCGGATCTTAGACCCAGCCCGCTCGTCCGCATTCTTGTGAGATGCCTCGTGCGATGACCTGCAGCCAGCAAAATACACCACCAACCACAATACGACCCTTCTATAACCTAGCTTTCAGACCGTCTTAGTGCCCCAGCACTGCAGCCATCGCGGTGGATTTCGTCCCATCGACATTGTACACTCAGTAGAAATCTACTTTCTTAACTAGACTACTAAATCCACTTTCATATCGTTACACATGCGTTTACTCCTATCTTCCATGCCGCCCTTCAGAGCTTCCATGCTCGTAAACTGCAATACGCTGCTCGACAATAATTTAATTTCATCGTAATTGCTGTACCAGTACCAGAAACAATTATGTAATGTGATATTTCACTCGTGCTTAAAATGAAACAGAAATTACCTAAGTAAATCAAGTGATGCGCCGTGCGCGCATACATACATATTGCCGTTGGCAAGTTGTCCGATACCGTCCTCGTCATGGTTTGCAACTTCTGGTTCACTGGTAACAGCCAGAGTGTTAACCACAAGACACGACCCAGGCTTCAGACCACCAGCCACTTCCACCACTAGGTCTGTTACAGCACATCACCCGACTTTCAACTACAATTCATAATAAGACAAAAAGCACAAATGTCGCTAGGGTGGACTGACCATACTGCCTATATCCGAAGGCCAGAGTCCGACTTTCGATCGCAAAAAAAAACGATTTCCTACGGTGACTGCAGTCCCATACACGCTATGGTGACGCTGTTGTATCGAATGCTACAATCAACGCTAAAATACGACACGGTAATTCGGTGCACGCGGGTGATAGCTGCAGGCGAAAACTTTGCATTCAAAATTGCTGCCAAACCACTGCAGATAGAGACATGGTTACTATTGACAGCCTACAGAAACTCGTCACTGTCCTATCCAACAGTACCATCGCCAACTTCCCACGACTTACTGTTTAGCCACAATACATGCGTTACAGACAAACGACATACAGAAAGACAGACAACATAATACCCAAGGCTCGACCTAACGGTCGGCGAAAATTAAGCAAGTGCTGTATCTACAGCCTCTATGGCAAACGATCGCACATTATGTTGGCACTCGGCCGACATGGTTTTCCAGTCATCATCATCACCTACCATCATCATCAGGAGTGTTTATAGGGGTTTCGTTTTTATTATCGCTTGAAGCTGTATGGGTGTAGTGCTAGACTTCAGCATCTATGCTTACAGGGCGTGGATAATTGGGACTATTATGGTCTGTGGAGACGGTCTCCCTAAAGGTTTGGTGTCTAGTGATTTTTTTGGAAATTTTTCTGAATTTTTGCCACATTTTCATCGTCTTCCTACAAGGTGCTCAGGAAAGCATGGTCGAAAACGGAGGTCCCTAATCTCAGGAGGAGGTATTGGCTACCTATGGTCTGAAGAGACATGGGAGACCATTCCCTTAGATATCTGCGGTCCGGTGCGGTCGTTTTCAGTGGTTTGGCGGTCCGGTGCAGTAGACTATAAGGGGGAGGGTATAAATCCAAAATATGGATCCATACCCTTCTGTAAAAAGATGTCTGCATGACCTGTATGCTCTGGACACTAACGAAAGTCGTTCCCTGATATTTTTTGGGTCCGCTGCGGTACGGCGTGGTCCGGTGCGGTGTTTCGTCGGACCGGTTCATAGGATCGCAACTGATCAGAGACTGTGACTTACTGTCGGCATTTCTCAGACGGACGAACTGTTTCATCTGGGCGACGTCAGCTGCGATGTTCGACAGCAGGAAGTGACGCTGCTGCTCGGTCTTGCTCAACGTCGGGTCGGACCAAGGCTCGCCGCACGTCACGTACACCAGTTCGTCCCTAGTCAGGCCGGACAGGTTGAAACGCTCCACGCCGGTCTTGTCAAAAAGTCGACGCGCTGAGAATGGTAAATCCAACAGCACCGTACACTGGTCCAGAAACTGTACAAGCAACATAGCATAGATGAATAAAATCTGCAGACAAGTAAACCTTCTCGTTATATAACCAACACCAAGGTCAACTCAGCCTGCCATCCCTCCGGGGTATGTAAATCGAGTACTGATCTGTCTGGCTAGAGTTATAATGGGGTACGTTAACTAACTTAACTTGTGTCGGACGGCAGCTAACACCGTATGATTGCATATGCATATGGCAGGTGACGTTCCGTAGTTCTGGGATGGGTTTTCCATAAAGAGCTATATCATTTAACACTGTCAGCAAATGATGCCAGAAATTGCGATAGACCTTTTATAGACGGTATTTTTATAAATTGAACACAAAAGATGCAGTAGTTACGGCGAGAAACTGTTGTTGTAACACGGTGATGGAGCTGTCGCAGTGCAGCTGGCTGTCCACGTCAACGTTCGTACAATCATGCACGTCACGTGACTCAGTAGCGCTGTGATGACGTCCACGATGATGACCACGTGATGACTTTGACCTTGACTTTGACCTTGACGACGAGTCCACGCCGGACGCTCGCTTTGCCGGCTGCAGACACAACAAGAGTGCATGATCACTGCATGCAATTCACTTAACAAATTAATTGCACAACAAATTACCTGAAATATCAAACTACTCCCGTCGGTGTGATGCCCAGTTCTGGGGCCCTGGCGACTAACTATCCAGATCCAGATTAGGTAGTATACACGGTGTTTCATAAAAAGGACTCTTTTTTGTTTTTTTCATAATTCACTCAAAGGACGATCAATTTACACAAAATTTGTACCAGTTGTAGCTGAAGAAATACTAATTCAAAATATTGCAACAAAATATGGCAGATAATTAAATATTCTTTGCTAGACCTGACGTAATGCTGACGTCATAATGTGTCATATATTGGATATATCCATGGATCATTGGATATCCATATCCATGGCAAGTCTTACCTTGCTGAAAGTAAGTTCTTTTTAGAAAAACCTAACTAAAGTTCTGGAGAAAAAAAAGAAAACAAAAAAAAGCGTCGGCAAGAAAAAAGAAGAAAAAAGCCAAAAGCATCAAATCATGACCTGTTGGTTGGTACGTACTGGTGCTATAACAGGCACAGCTTTCGTTTGACCTTCCTGAGCTCCATTCTTGAGGACTTGCAGTCTCAGTGACGTCGAGCCATGATCTGAAGCACTGCTCCCTGATTTGTCTGCCTCACTGCCCCCAGGTCCGCCATTACTCTTAGTGGGCGGAGCGTACGCCAGCAGGTACCCTTCCATCGGCCAATCATAGTCGTCGTTGAGCTGTCCGTCGGGCGTGATTGGCCAGCTCAGAGCCTGTTTGTTCCAGTCGGGGTTTTCGACCTGTGTGTGCTTCCACTGTCCAATGTTGTCGAACTTCTCCTGTTTTATCGCCCATCTAAAACACCAGCATACCATCTCATTAGCAGCAGCCGTTGATACATGTAAACTGCGTTTTTCAACTCCGCCTAGTAAAGAGAGTGAATAGCAATTCACTCGGTGTGTGTTGTCCTCTCTGTGTGTCTGTCTGTGCGCAACGGCGTGACGTTATAATAACAATGACGTCATTATGTCATCAGCAGACTGTGCACCGTCTGTGACGTCACAGCAGCAACGCTTGAAAGAAGCGGCTACAGCAAAGCTACAGGAACATAGGCTTTGAGCCTGCCATTGAATAAATGAATGAATGTACGAATATCCACATATAGAAATATAGGAGATTTATTAGTAAAAAGAAAACGATCTGGTTTTAACAAAGCCTAAAACATAGGCTACCTTTGTGCCTTGGCGTGTTTGGCCTCCAATCTAGGGCAAGCGGCCACATAGAACCTTTGACCCGACTTAGTTCCAGGTTCCTCATTCTCGATCTGGTTTTCTTCATCTCCTTCCAGTGATCCGAGGTACGTCAGAAACATGTCCGGACGATCCTTCATTACACAGCACAAATCAGCCCGGGTAACAAAATGCAGCCACTCAGCTGCTAACAGTTCATTTTAGCATTAATTTGAACAAGTCTGTATCATTTATGAATGCAAAAGTTAACGCTGAAATTGATAGATAACAAGTGGCCTCCTTATCATTCGGTGGTCCAAAAACAAACCAACTGAAGTCTGATTAAAATCTTTATTCGTCAACAATGGCAGTAAACGTAAATAAAAAACCAAGAACAAAAATACGAAAAATAAATGCAGGCATAGAGTCGTCAACGTACCACTGAATACATCAGTAAAAAGTTTCACAAGGCGTAAATTGCATGAGATTTTGAAAACTCTCAGTGAACTACTTGTCAGCAAACATCCAGTAGCTAGTTTTCGCCCGCCTTCTGCCATGAATTTTAAGCCATCGAAAAACTGTCAGAAAATCCTCTTCTTAATGAAAAATTTGCATTCAAAAATGCAAAATCTTAACAAACCCCCCATTTTTGGGGGCAAAATTGAAATTATGAGCCTACATAATCTCCTCTGTTGGAAAACTACAGTATCGGCTGAAAAATTGCAACTTTCTGCCGTTGTTTCCTCTATTCAACCGACGGCGCCACGCCACGGCCCCGCCTTTTTACCGATTAGTCTCATCAGCTTTAATTAGACGTACGCACCTGGCAAGTGATGTTGCCGTCAGCAGTAAAAGTCCACAGCTGATTGGCTGAGCCGGCGGCGTTAGTGAATTTCCTCTGCACACAAACGACCAGACCGGCCACGCTCGTACTCTCAGATCGACCATAGACTGGGTGGCTGATTCGCGCCGTGATCTTCTGTTCACTCCGACCGAGAACCAACTGCTGCGCCACTTTACTGTACACATAGCCACTCTGCAACACCATAGCACAGCAGCACGCGTTGAATGTTAAAAAGTTTCAGGGTTAAAAGCGAATGTGGAAAACCGATTGCAGAACCATACAGAACGTCAACTATTGCACAAGGGATCACCTGAGGCGCGTTTCACACTTTTTTCTCTGAGAATCTCTGAGAATCTCAAAAATTTTAACTTAGAATTTGCGTTTCGCACTTCCTTTTCTCTGAGCTTCTCTGAGAAATCGTGAGCAAGATTTTCCTTTGCTACGTTTCCTTTGCTCCGCCCACTTGCTTGTGAGTTACGTCATCGGAAATTCTATGTTAGAATTCTCATAGAATTCTTACTTGCGCATTTCACACTTTTCGAGAGAACTAGTGAGAACTACTGAGCCATAGAAGTGAGATTCTCAGAGAAAAAAGTGCAAAACGCGTCTCTGGTACCCGACACAGCGTGCCCCGCCTCAACCACCTCCCTCCCAACCAAGCAGGCCAGTACTCGATTTATTTAGTCTAAAAAGATGAAAGGCAGAGTTGACCTTGGTGATGATTACCAAAATGGTTTACCTGGCTGCAGACAATCACCCATCCAAGTAGTAACCTCTTGATAGTGATCCAACTGGAAGTTGAACTGATGAAAGTATAGAGGCGAAACCACCAAAAGCCAAATGAAAAATAAGGAAGAATTTGGCCTAGCCTAAATATATGCATTCAGCCTTTTGCTGTCAGTCGTACTTTCTGACTGTTTTTATTCAGGCAAAGTTAAAACATCAACAGTAAAAAATCATTTACGCATGCAAAAAATGATGGGCAAGTCTAGAATGAACGTTGCATCTGGTCTGGGCAAACCTTGCTGATGGTCCACAGTTGGCGATCACCGACCCAATCTTTGTTAGCTTTGCGACTTTTGTCTTCAACCGTCAGCTCGGCGTAGAGTAACAGTCTTGGCTGATCCTACAAACATAGACAAGTCTGCTTGAAGACACCGGCAGTGACATAATGTATCCAGTTAATAAAACGTCTTAACAAAAAGTGATCGGAAATGTCAATCTCTGAAGAGTATGGCCACAGGCTATGCCTGTGTCTCGTTTACCTTCTGACAGGAAAAATAGCCTATAGCTATCTGTACGGCTGCCGGACGAATAGTCACTGCGATTTAAAAAATGTGTACTGTAGTCATATAAACCTCCAGGCTCCATCAAATATTTAAATGATTCACCAAATTCAAAACCCATTCCCACCTGTAAAAGAATGCAAATCGCCGCCTGTTGCTTTGAGACAATCAAATGCAAACAGGAGGCTAGTTTAGCTGGTAGCCTATATTTATACAGATGTTATCGCAATATTCCTTAGTAATTGAACAGTTCAGTAAGAAAACGTAACATAAAATGCGTTCTACTAAAACTTAAGGAGGAAGGCCAAACACATAATAGTCTCCCCACTTTGAAAAATGGGGAGACACGCATCCTTCCTTCCTATCCACCCGACGTTATACATGTAAAACTTTTTGTCGCTGAAAGTGGCTGCAGAATAAACGGAAAATCGACAGCCGTAAAGACATTATTTGCAACTGTTTTGCATTTTACATGTGACCACATTCTGTCAACAGATAGGCCTACTATGGAGTCTTTTCAACGAAGAAATGCTTAAAAACAAACCTTATTGTAAAGAAACGCACACTGCTGAGGATTGACTTCACCGGACGACAGAAGCGACAAGACCGAATCTTTCTCGACAGCATTTGTCACTTTCTTCACTTTGACATCAGCCGGCAAACCATTCACCGCTTCCCAGGCGCCAGACCGCAGCCTGTGTAATGTAGATATCAGTGCAAAAGTAATCAGCAGAATAAGTTCATCAAACTGAAAGCATATTTCGTTTGTCATTACCACTATCGAAAGCACTGCATATTAAATTCTGCCATGTTCCACTGCAAAAAAAACGAGAAACATGTGTCAAATGCTGAGATATTATGCAGCCGTCCCCTAACATTTTGGGTTGAAAATTGGCACACCATTTACTCCTGTGCTGCAAAAAGTTTGCCCCCAATATTGCGTTTTATATGCTTATTCTCTTTTTAAGCTGGGAGCCCCTCTACAGCCGCAACAGACGAACAGACAGACGGGCAGAACGCATAATGTGGCCTCTTAAGAAAGACAGAAATTTACTAACGGCTCGACGTCTTTGGTATCCTCAGTCATAAGCTGCTCACGAACGACTTTGATTTGACCTTGAGAAGACTCAACGTCAAAGTCAAACGCACGTGCTTTGTCAAATGATACCGCAAGTACACACGCTGCAAACGCAATACATCACCGTTACTTTTTAGACGTTTCTCAATACAACACACAAAGTGGTCCCAAAATGTCAGCCAGTTTTCAAACACCAGTAGTTTCACTGACTCAGTAGCGGGAAAATAC
>Ga0209671_1004348_pt1 | contig 14020 bp, 8 predicted proteins | sample WorMetHERISLAND2_2_FD_187401 | JGI IMG/M metagenome (GOLD analysis project Ga0209671, IMG submission 187401) | Marine gutless worms symbiont microbial communities from Max Planck institute for Marine Microbiology, Germany - Olavius geniculatus... | ecosystem: Host-associated > Annelida >... | reverse complement strand
CCCCAGACCCCCCTGATAGGCTCGTGCTCCGCGCGCTCGCCATGCCCCCCTTGCTTGCAGCCTGCCAGCTGGTGCAAAATTGACTAAGTGGCCTGCGGTGTCAAAAAGGTTGGACAGCACTGCCCTAGATACTGATATTCAACGTTAATGATTCCGCTAAGAAATAATATTTTTCAGCAAAATTTGGTTATCGCTTCAGCAGTTCCAGCCCACAAGGCACTCTACAGTTGCGTCGGATTGTCTCAGGGACGCTTCCCTGACCCTACCTGGAAATGTCGTCCCGGTCGTCCACGTGGCAGGTGGATAGACCAACTACGAAGACACAACAACCGCCCACCGCTGATCAATGGAAGCTGGCTATCAGGCGTGGTCACGGCGGAAGAGCGACGCTACGGTCCAACGACTACGCGACTACCTGACCTGACCTGACTGACCTGAATTCACAATCTTATTTTGATTTATCTATATTTGACAATTCCATTGTACAATGTCTAGGGAGTTACTTTTTTCCGAGCGCAGTGTAGGATTGAAAGACATGATAGGTTTACGTGTTGTCGTGTTATGTTCTTTCCAGCTCGTCGTGGCAGCGGTCGTGATACGTCGAAAGATCGGCGTATCGTTGGTGATCGACGCAACAGTCAGTCGGCACCACGTCGTGGTCGCAGATCTACCGTTTCCCCACGCGGTCGCAGGTAAGACTGATTCCAACAAAAACGCTACGAATAATTATTCAAAACCTGTGTTATAATAGACTCGTATACAGTGTTTATACAGGGTCCAGCAAAAAAAGTAGCCCCATACAGTTTTTCGCTGTTTTCTCAGCAACTGTTTGGAATTTAATTTGAAATTTTACTGCTTTATTTAGTAAAACCTTCTACATTTAACTGCCAAGTAAAATGTGATTCCGTTGTAAAACGACGACTTTAACATTTAACGCCTATCGATTTTTCACCAATAAAAATAGCTCAAGCTAAAAGTGCTATTTGATTTTCAAAAACCAGTTACCACATTACTATAGATGATGTCACAGTGACGTTTTGATAAACAGTAATTTATATTGTTCATAAATTATTACTAAATTATGGTTTTTTAAAGCAATCGCCGGCTGCCCACCGGATTCATCTTCCAGCAAAATGGTGTGCCAGCACACCCGGCACGCAGCGCACGGAACGTGCTGCAAGCCAACTGTCCAGATTTCATCACAAAGGACCAGTGGGCTCAAAATTCGCCGAATATAAACCCAGTGGACTATCGCTGGCTGCTTACCGGATTCTTCTTCCAGCAGGACGCCACCCGGGCGTGTCAGCACTAAGCGCGCAACGCCGAGCAGCGCACAAAACTGGCTGCGGGCCAGCTGTCCAGATTTAATCACAAAGACCAATGGCCTCGAAATTCGTCGAATATAAACCCAATGGACTATCGCATATGGGGTGCAATGTTGAACGCTTACTGCAAGCTTAAAACAAAGGCGAAAACAATCGCCGAAGTAAATGAAGCACTTCAGGTTATCTGGGTCAACCTGCCACTAGGACCGATCGCCAAGGCTGTGAAAGACTTATCAAATTAAGCGACTGAAGACTTGCGTTGAAACTTGGAGCTGGCGGTGGACACTTCGAACATTCACAGTGACAATGAAAGTCTGGCATCTGATCATAAGTTAACTGTGTTGTTTCAACGATGTTATTGAATTGGTGTTGTAGCTTGAACATTTTTAATGCTGAAAAATCGGTCATATTAAAAAGTCTATAACTTTGTCGTTTTTTTAACAAAATCAAACTTGCCAGTTATATGTAAAAGGTTTTACTTAATAAAGCTGTACAATTTAGAATTAAAATTCCAAACGACTGCTGAGAAAACAGCGACAAACTTTCGGGGCTACTTTTTTTGCCACACCCTGTTCATAGAATATTTGGAGTTAAATCTTCGTGGTATAGTTGATAGAGTGGCAGACCATTGTTTTTGCATACTGCTGCTGGAATTTTTTTGTCATGCCATAGTTAATTTTGTAAGTAATATTAAATGCTTCAGTTAGGGTTAAATGTTGCAACAAGAGAAAGTGATTAGTTTTAGGGTTAGGTGTAGGGTTTAATATCTCCAATTACGTCATTTAAAACTGATGTGTTACTTTGTAGCATTGTTCTAGTTGAAATTCAGGGGCAAAACGATGGGAGGTATATTAACACGTATGCCCCTGGCAAATCAGGCCAAGTGAACTTTACGAAGTCAGAATTTCTACTGAACTTATTTCATGTCACTTAGAAACCTAGGTTCTTTTGTTTTGTGCGGAACATTGGTTGACGATTTGTCTCCAGTTGCCCTGATCTGTGTCTCATTACTTCATTTTCTTCCCATCATCCCTAAATTTTCTTTCCGCATGTCTTTCCATGTTTTCACTTCCGGTTTTCCTCTTGCCGTCTTCCGGTCTTGTTGGTGGAAGTCGCAGAATGCGTCCGACGAAACATCTGCTTGTTGCTGAACTTATTTTGTGCCTCTTCAAAGGAAATTTTTTTTAGCTACGCCCCTATAGCATACAGTGCATGTGTATTATTGCAGTCCTTTATGGAATTGGTTGTACATGTACTTTGCCTGTGTCGCAGGTCTTCGGTGTCCCCACGTGGTCGCACGTCACCCACATCCCCGCGTGGTCGAATGTCCCCACGGCACGGAGGTCGACCGCAGACCCGTCGGTCTGCGTCACCGGCCGGCAGACAACCGCGTGAACAACCAGGCCGTGAACGACGCGCTGCTGTATCTCCCGTGAGACCAGCCGGGAAGACGTCTGCCAGGTCTGTTGTCTCTTCCAAAAATGCAAGAAATTTGGGCCGTTAAGTTTTCATTTTGCTGGAATTTAGGGCTGGCAAAATTCAGATTCTGTTTATCTGTCTATCTCTTCCACAAATGCCAAAAAAATGGGCTGGAAATTGTTCGTTTCGAGTAAAATTCTAAAATTCTGCGTATTAGGCCTACTTTTGACACCAGTTCATTTAGCTGATAGTTTCAATTACTTGTAATGTTCGCTGATAGTTTGTATTACTTCTAGCATACATGTAAAAAAACGTTTTTTATTCTTGCCACGTTTTTTTACGTTTTTCAACGTTTTTTATTTTGCTCAGCGTTTTTTTATTTAAAAAAACATGCATCGAAAATCCCATCAAAAGCTTCGAGAAGCACTTTTGGAACCACAGAAAAGAAATAATAGGTCATAGTAATGTATTTTATTTAGTGAGTCCAAATATACTAAATAAAAAGCTTTTTGACTAGTATATTTGGTTAGTTTGATGCTATGGTCTTATGACCACGCGGTTGAGTTGAAATTAAATTAAGTTTTCTCCGTTTATACTGTAGTTTCAGATATACTGCATCTGCAGCATTAGGCATTAGGCAAGATGTTGAACAAATTATGGCCAATGTTTTTTTTTATTCAACGTTTTTAAAACGTTTTTTATTCTTGCCACGTTTATTACGTTTTTTAACGTTTTTTTATTTTTCCTGGAACGTTTTTTACATCTATGACTTCTAGTGGTACTCGATAGCTAGTTGTCTGATGTGGAAAATATGTGCTGTGGTGTGACAGTTCATCGAGGGCCTCTTCTGCGTCGTCTCATCGATCTGCTTCTGCATCGTCACAGGTACACCTACTAACACTTGTCATCATCATTTCTGGCAAGCACCACTAAGAGTGCGTAGCGCCGAACGTAGACATCAATCTCCAGAGTGGACGGTTCTGCGCCAGGTCAATTGCGTCGTCCATATTGAGGTCGCTGGATTTCAGATCCTGCTAAATGGTTTTCATCCATGTAATACGAGGACGTCCCAGTGGTCTCCTCCAGTTTCCTGCGGGGGAAGCTGTTAAGATCTGTTTTGCATCTGTTTCGTCAGGCATTCGTGCAATGTGTTCGAACAGGGACAGGCGCCTTGACTGGACTATGGCTGAGAGATGGGGTTGCTTGGTTAACCTTTTGACTTCGTCGTTGCACACATGCTGTTGCCAATTGATTCCTAGCAGCATTCTCAGACACCACTGACACCACTAACACTACCAGTTAGTAGAACAGACTTAGTCGGTTTCCCATTGATATTGTTTACCGTACAAACATTACAGAATTATTTACTTAATTAGAACATGTGGAATGTAAGCTGTTTTGTGCTACTGTAGCCGAACGCTTTTTGTTTCAAAGACACTCGAGCACTTGCCCAACAGAGACTATTTATTCTTACATGAGATCGCTTTCTGCAAATAAAGTGATTCCACATATAGCAACACATTTCTCCGCGGTGTGGTCTGTCTGTTTGTCTGTGTGTTACACTCGTGCAGTCATGCAGCCTGCATAAATCGTTCAACGGAGTACAGAGTTAGATGCTTTTTGGCAGAGACGCCTTCGGGGTTTCATGACACGTTGGTGTCCCTGATGCCTAACCGCTGTGGAACCAGAGATTTCTGGGGTTGAACTTCCAAACAAAACGTGCACCTGCTTATTTATGGTCACCACGTGGCAGAATCGTTTGCTAGTTTTGCCTGTTTCCAAATACTGTCAAACCCACTTAATATCACATCGTTTAGTATCACAATCCACTTATTGTCACATAGGTTTTTATCCCTGGCCAATGCCTGTAGTAATCAAAGGGCATCGTCGTTGCTCCTGTTGTCTCGTGTCGCTTTATGTCAACACATTTCCAAGCCAGATGACCTTATTTGCCCCATTTAATGTCGGAAAGTAGACCAGTCGGTGGGCACTTTGTAGTCATAAACAGCAGGCATGCAGTTCCCAGCAGGCATCAGTCCTCTGTGTGAATGGAGTGTGAGTCAATGGTCTGTGTGCATGGTGGGTGGCCTCTCTAAATTGCATCTGCTCAGCCACTGCAACCACAAGAGCAGCAGACAGGTCAGCTATTGAGTGTGCGCTAAGTAAGTAAGTAAGTATGTGCATATTCAAAGTGCACAATGTCAGCCAGTGGCCGAATCTGAGGCACTTGGCTGAGCCGCTAGGGGGAGCAGTAGGCCTGCTGGAAGCAGTGAGTCTCAAGGAGGCGGCGGAAAGTGTCTGCAGAGGTAGAAGTACGGATGCTAGAGGGTAGTGAGTGACTGGTGATAGTTATGTGCATCCACCCCACCAGTACCCACCCGCAGCTGGACTGACCAAACCAGTTCTTCGACGCCAGCTTAGGCGATGACTGCAATGGACGTTGTAGGCCTACGGGAGTTCACGGCACATCTGGACACTGTGTTTAATGCTATAGCATGCGTTCGTGCCTTTTTACCGAACACACGCAGTAGCTACAGTTACTCAGCGTACTATCGCCAACTTTGTGCTGCGAGATGTTTGACATTCGACTGATTTGTTGTATTGTTTTTGTAGTTTACGTAGATGCAGAACTTTTACTGGTGCAAGGTCTATTTTTCTTTACCTTACCTTACCTTTAAGGTGGACAGCCTCTTACACCTGCCCAGCGCTGAGGCCGTATCAGCTCGGCCCAATGCACTTCCCCGAATGTAACCACAAGGTTACAGGTAGCAGCTATAAAGCCGTAGACGGTTGTGAAGGTCTATTCATCAAAATCCAGTATTTCTTCTGGCTGTACTACTATGGCAAACTCCTGTTAATGTCAGCTTCGATTAATGTCACACAGTTTTGGCAGTCCCTACTATGATTGTGATAGTAAACGGGTTTGACTGTACTTAGGTGCTTGTACCAGTAGCAGCCGATCATCTACATGTATTATAGTCCCAAGGTGTCTGTTGGATCATGGCCAAGCATATGGTGTAAAGGTAAAGGTAATCAGTGTTGGTGTGTTTCGGGCCAGTGTCGATGTGTCTCAAAAACGATGCTCGCTGGTTCCTAGAGAACGGAAGGAGAAGAAGATTCCACATAGACAGCTAGGTCCGTTGCGTGGGAGCTCATCCCCTTTACAGCGCTTTGAGCCGGCGAGGGCGAAGCCGGTGCGATGATTTTACCTGCCTGCAGGCAGTCACACTCTGCAGTACTTAGCTCGATTAAGCTAGCATACAGCCCGAGTCGGCCGGATAGCCGGCTGAAGTTAACAGCCAGCGCCTTTAACCAACTGGGTCAGTATACTTGCAGTCCTGGCCACAGGGGCTACTGTTGCGCAGAACTTGCCGTTTCTTCCCTAGCGATGGGCATGACCACCGCTAGTACTCATTTTACCATCCCACGGAGGGTAGAAGGCTGAGTCGACCTAGCTGGCAGGCTTCGGCACCAAGATGGTTTACCTGCCCGCGGGCAGTCACCCATCGCAGTACTAAACCGGGCCAGGCGTAGAGTAACTTCGTTCCATCCGAAACGCGTTATAAACTACGCCACGCCACCAATGGGCTGCATCTCAACCCTACCAAGACAGACGCAGTTCTGTTTGGCGTCAAGGTCCAGTGCCAGTGCAGCAAGATTACGACGGCCAGCGGCATCGATGTTGCAGGGACAGTAGTGCCGTTCTGTGACACTGTCAAGCTGCTTGGTGTCACACTGGACTCTGCTCTGACGATGGACCGGCACGTCACTCAAGTCATCCGCATCTGCAGCTATCACACACGTGCTCTGCGACACATACGACCACTGATGACATTCGACGCTGCCAAGATGGTGGGACACAGTATCGTCTTATCTCGACTGGATTACGCCAACGCACTGCTACACGGCACATCAACGAGCAACATCAACAGGCTGCAGGTGGCACAGAACTCGCTGGCCAGAGTGGTGTGTCAGGCGCCACTTTCCGCAAGTGCTACCATACCATACCAAGCTACGTCAATAGCTCTACTGGTTGCCTTTTCGGCAACGGATCAACTACAAACTGGCGGTCATCACGTACAGAACGAGATCAACTGTCAACCCAGCCTACCTACATCATCTCATCCAGGACTATCTACCAGCACATACACTGCGATCATCGGACAAACTGTTACTTACTATACCGAGGATAGCACTAGCGTTGTCAGTGAAAACGTTCAGCATTAGCGCTCCTTCTGTTTGGAACTCACTGTCATATAACTATAGATCAGCAGAACTACTCAGTACTTTCAAGCATTACTTAAAAATCGAACTGTTTGACATTGCATATTGCAAACGTAAACACTTAGCCTAGTCTTCGCCATTATGCACTCTGATTCGTTCGCAGCATATGGTGCTATACAAATGTGTTTCGATTGATTGATCGATTGATACTTGTACGATCTTAAGGGCCGGAGCTGATCCCGGTTACTAGGCATCAGCCTGCAGGCAGCGTAGTCATAAACCCGGTGCTAGGCTACCATAACTTTCCACAGGGCCTGCGGTTACCTTCCCAGCCAGAGAGTGTCACTGCCTCTTGACCGGTACCAAATTATACTGCTTGGTGACAAAGGCATGTGTGTGTGTGAACAACTGGCCCAGGGTTGATACCTGGAACTGCACCGGGCTGGAGTCGAACCAGGGACCTCACGGTGACCATTTTGACATGTATCGTTACACCAGCAGGCCACGGCATATAGTGTAGAGTGTGTAATATGCGGACAGGACGAGGCAACTGTGCAGCAAGGTGGTCGTCGCTACAGAGCGCATGCTAAAAGTTCATCATCTGACAGTGGTTCACAGTCGCCACTCAGACAAAGACCACGTCAGTACACTCTGTCTTTGTCTATCTGTTTTCCTGTCTGTTTGACTAAACTGCCTGTTTATCTGTCTGTTTGGCAGATCTGTGTTTTACGTGGTAGTGCGTTGACATAAATTAGTTGAGGTGGAAAATAAGTCCACCTTCCATAATTCCATCGTCTTGGCCATCTTTGTGCCAAAAACTATCAAAAGTTGGTGAAAACTTAACAAAGTTATCAGAAAAACAAGTTTGACTGGTTTTTTTTGAAACACGGTGTATTTTGGGGATTCAAGGTCGTTCAAGGTCATCGATGTTGATAAATCTAAAAAGCCCATCGTTAGTTTTTGATTGTATGTACCTGTCTGCAACCGCTTTCACACTAGATGAGCCAATATCGGCAAAATAGCATTTTTTAGAGGGGGTACCCCTCTTTGATGCCCTTGTTCAAGGAGAACCCCCTCACCCAAGGGCACAAAATTTTGTCACGAAAAACTAGAGTCTTTGTCGCAGCCCACAGTGAAGATTTCGTGATTCTGGCTTACACTGTTTTGATTGGGCTCAAGGGTGTGACGGACAGACAGACGGACAGACACCTCGATGATGGCTAAGACACACGAAGCATTACATGCTGTCGCATGTAAAAACCCACTGCGTTGGTCTTCGAGACAAACCTTGGTTTTTTTGTACCCTGATTGTTGTCACTGTTTGTGATTGCTATGAACTGATGGATGTGTTTAGGTGCGAATGATGCTGCTGAGTCCTCAGGTAGACGTCCGCAGAGAACTCTGGACTCTGCAATGACCAGACATCGACGGCCCTCTCCACGCAGGTCAGGCACACTGTTGTTGATGCGTTCTTTTTCAAAAGTCCGATTGGTTCAGATTTAGGCAGATTTGACAGACAAGATCAATCCGGCCATGTGAAAAAGAACGCACAGAAGCGAGAATGCTTGGTTTTGCCCACCAATCTAAAAATGCATCTGTGGTGCCATCATATTTTTGACATCACATATGACGGGGGTGTGGCTTACGAAAATCTCTCCACAAAATCAGATTTTTCTCAGATGCCTTCGATCAGATAGGATAGATTTAGAACACAGAGTGATTTGCGCAGCGTTCATCTGGAACAGATTTTAGCAGATTGGATTGATTGTATTTCTAAATATTTGTATAAGAATGCATTCGTTATCTCCGCAAAGTGAATGTAGTGAATGGAGCAGATAATGCATTGGATTTTCTGATGTCATAATAATTTTGATTATCATGTGATTATATTGGTTGGTGGCGTGGCGTAGTTGGTAATGCATCTTGGATGAAACGAAGTTACTCTATGCCGGGCCCGGTTAGTACTTGGGTGGGTGACTGTCTACAGTACGGAGCCAGCCAACTAGGTCGACTCAGCCTTCTACCCTCCGTGGGATGGTAAAATGAGTACTGGCGGTGGTCAAGGCCATCGCTAGGGAACAAACGGCGAATTCTGTGCAACAGTAGGCCCTGTGGCCAGGACTGTGAGTATACCGATGCAGTCGGTTAAAGGCGCTGGCTGTTAACTTGAGCCGGCCATCCGGCCGACTTGGGCTGTATGCTGGCTTAATTGGGCCCCGCCCTCGCCGGCTCAAAGTGCCGTCAAGGGGATGAGCTCCCACACAACGGGCCTAGTTCAGCTTCGCTGCCTAGTGCCTATGCGAAATCTTCTTCTTCTTATATCACCAGCAGATTGTGTGTTGTGCGGTCAAGCTCTCTAGAACAGATGACAGTTCATTCATAGCAGCAGGTTCGGATAACAACCTGTTCTGAACCACATGTGGCTAGGCTCATAGGCCAGAGGTTGTGCGTGACTGATGTGGGATATCTCTGTGAAGTAATTTATTGTTGTTGTGTGCGACAATTGTACCGGGTGGCACAAAAAAAACGTCCTGAACATTTGCATGCATTATTCAGCTGAATGGTCGAAATGAATCAGCTTAAAAGCATTTATGTAATAAGCAAACATCGACAAATATGTGTAGAAATTTTCGCCGAAAACACTTTGATATTAGCCGCTATACAAACAAAATAGCGTTACACGCCATGAGGCAATTTTTGTAAGCGGTTCATCATTTGCGTTGCTGCTCGTACGCAGGCTATGCCAAAACGTCACAGTAAACCGAATCATCAGTAACTGATCAGCAGAAAAGTGTTGAATAGGTCCTCCATTCTCTTCTGCGACTACTGCTAGATGTGTTTTCCATTGCTATATGGCTTTTCTGATTCTGGCTGTCTGATGGCAACATCATGCCATTTGTCTGAGATAACATTCTGAAGATCTTTGAGTTTGCAAATGGTTCACACCGTTTTTTGCAGACAAGTTGTTGCAAGGTATCCCAAACTGAATAATGTAGTAGATTGAAATCTGTTTATGCGGTTTCCATTCTTGTGAGCTGACGAAATCGGGCGTGTTGTGTTGAAACAAATTTTCGAGTTGCTTTGATGCGGTGTGATGATCTGCTCTTTTTACATAATTAATTTTTTAACTCGCCTTATGTCGTTAAGTGACACTCAGCGGTGTCATAAGTGAGGTCAGTGAAATTTATAAGCAAGTAAGAGTACATATTGGTCTACAAATGTGCGAAAGGAAATTTATCTCCGTGAAGTATACGCGCCGTTATACAAAGTTCGGGATGTTTTTTTAGCGCCACCCGGTATTAATAAACATTTACACGCATTTTTTATTTTTTAATAAAAAAACATTTACAAACATTTTAAAAACATTTTTCTGACGTTGTTTACAGAAAGTTTTTACAGATTTGTGTGACAGGGTGGAAAATTGCAGTAACTTGATACTGTTGATACTGCTGTGACGATGTAGGAACTCTCCGTCACCACCTCGCAGGCGTCAGTCCCCAGACCAGCGTGTCAGCAGTCCTAAGCGACGCGCCGACAGACAACGTCGCCGATCCAGCGCCAGCCCAGCACGACGGCAGTTTCCCGCCAGCAGCCCTGAACGCAGCAGACGACGTGAGGCAAGCCCTGCTGCATCGAAACAGAAACCTGGCACCAAACGTGGCCGCTCGTCGTCGTCTGAGGAAGACCGATCGCAGAACGTGTCCGGAAAGTACTCAAAGGCTGCCGCCGGAAGTGTCGAGAGACGACCGAGTGACAGAGCAAGCCGGGAGCCTCTTCCAGACAGACGACGGAGAACAACTCCGGATAGGCACAGGGGAAACCGCAGTCCACCACCCGACAGACGTGCGAGTCCCGGCAGGCGCCGGAGTCCGGACAGACGGTTGAGTCGGGAGAGGAGGCTGAGTGGGGAGAGGCGAGGAGGTGATGTGCGGTCCGGTAGTCCCGGCGGTGTTCGTCTCGGCTCACGATCCAGCCCGGTGGAGAGACGACCACGGACAGCCTCCAACAGCAAGGGACGTCGGGGGAGAGCAGCGAGTCCAGACGAGGAGCGTCCCGCCAGACCACCTCGAAGCCCTGCTCAGAGGGTACGGCGTGCAGCTTCCCGGTCGCAGTCGAACTCGCCTCAACCCCCAGCCGGCAGACCAGACAGACGAGGAAGAATGGCTTCAAGTCCTGGCTCCAGGAGTCCCTCAGAGTCTAGAGCCATGGAACAGCCACGAGGAGCAACGACCAACATCTCGGAGGACAGAGCTATGGAAGAAGCTTCACGGAAAACTGCCGCCGCCAACGGACAGCACAGAAGATCATCGCGAACAGACAGTGAAGAAGAGGATGCTGGTCTGAAGAAAAGGAAAGAGTTGTCTGCCGGCAGTGACGACGAGGTGAGGTTTCAGTCTTTTTTCCCTTCTTCTGCTACTGGTACATGAAAGTTATAAACAGTGATTGTGAACATTAATGTGAAAATTCTGTTTGCTGCTGAACTGACTCGGATTCTTTTGTTTATGTGCAAGTAAAATCTGGTTTGGCTCAAACATTTTGCAGCACAGCTTTTGTGTCTTTGTCTCCAGCGCCTGGTCTGTTACTTGCCTGTTAGATACATAACTTTGTCCTATCGTCAAGGCCGAATTTGTGCCAGCATGGTGTATGGTAAAGGTAAAGGGAGCCATGCCCCAGCTGGGGCGTAGGCGGGGTGCTCATCTCCCACTCGCGGCCGTTGAGCCCGTAGGTGGATAAACCGCTTGAGTCTGTAACCCATGGCCAGTGCGACGCCAGACCTACGGTTACCTTCCCACCCTTTGACCGGTACCAAATTATACTGCTTGGTGACAGAGGCACATGTGTGTGAACAACTTGCCTAAGGTCGTTACCCGGCAGTGTCCTGGTGCGGAGTCGAACCTGCGCTCCTGATTGACCTCAGGATTACAAGTCCGGCACATTATCGTTAGACTACCAAGGCTTAATTCACGGCACTCCACTGTATCAGTATATCGGCAGTTCTTGATGTCACAATGGCAGAGGTATGCTGCGCATTTGTGACGTTCACGGTGTCGCACAAGAAATTTGAGCTAATGCTCACGAGATGCGCGAAAGCCTATAGCAGTTCCAGTTCAGTAGTTCAGCTGAAGATCGGGGTGTTTACGCTAAGTTATTATACAAATACCAAATTCTCTATCTGGATCGCAGAACGATAGTTTCATGGTGCCACCTTGTGAATGATATAGACTTGTGTCGCAGCTTGAAATCGCCAAAAAATCCATAAAATTCCCTATTTAGCATTGAAGATCATTCAAGGTCATTGAATTCAGCACCAATCGAGAGCCAGTGTATAACTTCCTGTTAGTGATTATTAGTAAACTAGGCCCTATCTTGCACCGTTACTGAGATACAGCGACTTATTGGCCAAAAATCGCAAATTTTGCCCACCCCGCTCTCATTAAGCACCCTCGTTCAGGGTGACCCCCTTCGAATTTATAGAAAAGCTTTACGGTTTTTGAAACTAGAGTTTTCCAGGCAACCGACGGTGAAGATTTGGTGATCGTAGCTTGCACCGTTTTGACTGATCCACCCGTGTGACGGACACAGACAGACGGACATATTTGAGATGACTAAGACCCGCTGAAAGCAGTAGCTGCTTTCATGCGTAAAAATAATCAAACTGCTATGGACCAGATGCATTTTGCAAGCTTATAATACTTGCAGATTCCATTTTTATACCCCAGGCTATTTCAGTTTTTGATCGACTTTTTCAGCATTCCAATTTTGCCATTTAATGCTTTGATCTTTAGTATGGTACTGGCACTTCTCTGTAAACTGAAGATTGTTTGTTGCTTTAGGAGTCGGAGACGGAGAGTCAGGCCAGACGGCGGAGGAAGAAAGAAAAAAAGAAGAAGAAGAAGAAGAAGAAGCATAAGAAACAAAAGAAGGAGAAGAAGCATCACCACAAGAAGCATAAGAAGAACGTGAGTGATGCAGAGACTGGCTTTGACGATGAAGAACGTCACTCTGATCAGGTCTCAGCAGCAGCATGATTCACAATTTTGTTTGGATTAAAGGCTGTGTAGTGTGTATACTATTTCTTTTTATAATAATAATAATAATAATAATCTGACTTGTAAAGCACCAGTATGTGCTAAAAGAAAGGCTTCAGTGGCGCTGGCGGACAGAACTAGTCGCTGAGGTTAAATGTCTGACGGAAGATGTGTGTCTTCAACCTGGATTTAAACACAGTCAGCTAACAGCTACTTGTAATGTCAATGGCTAGAGAGTTCCAAACGTTGGGTGCTGTGCAACGGAAAGCACGATCAGCAAAGCGAGTTCTTGTGGTCGGCTTGTATAGCGGACGAGCGGAGATGACAAGCAGATCTCCGAAGTCTGATGTGGCGACTGAGGTATGACGGGGTGGACGTACTGCGGATTTTGTATGTCAGAGCTGCCAGTTTGTAGTCGATTCGTATCTTTGACGAGGCTGTAGAAATTGTGCTATGATGCTGACAAAAGTGGTAAGGAAATGCATCTGTGGGAGTTATTATCTGACCCCCCCTAAGCCAAATCGGTAAGTCTAACTAAGGGGTTGATGACGTGAATGGAGGATGAACCCCTAAATCCTCTGGCAATTCCCACATGGGATCTAGTGGTTGCAATACTGGGATTGAGAAAACCGGAAATGGGAAATTTTTAATCCAGTATCCATTTTGGGATTAGACTTACAGATTAGTGGTTAAAGGGTGAAGGTGTCAATTTGTATAGTGCATCTCGCGTACAACGCCTCTAATGCGCTTTTCGTCACTAACCCGAGCCGTCGGCCGCACGGCCACCGCGTGCAGCCTGCAGACACAGGCTAACGCATCGGCCGGCTAGGCAGTAGGCAGCCCCAGTCAGCTGTACTAAGATCACCGTCTTCCGTAACCCATATAAATGAGTTACTGCTCATTTTACCGTCCCACGGAGGGTAGAAGGCTGAGTCGACCTGGTTACTTAGTATCATTACAGTAGCCCTACTGGACTTATTTTATGTACATAAATGCAGCAGACACATACCTGTAGGTATATGT
>Ga0209671_1004345_pt1 | contig 14023 bp, 10 predicted proteins | sample WorMetHERISLAND2_2_FD_187401 | JGI IMG/M metagenome (GOLD analysis project Ga0209671, IMG submission 187401) | Marine gutless worms symbiont microbial communities from Max Planck institute for Marine Microbiology, Germany - Olavius geniculatus... | ecosystem: Host-associated > Annelida >... | reverse complement strand
ATGTTATCCATGGACCACTTTGAAGAGCAGATATCTGGATCACTCACTAGTTTTTGAAAGTCTTGAAGAGAAAAATATGTCACGTGACTTAATGTCTTTGCAACAAAAAGTAGTCAGCATTTTTCAGCAACATTTTTACGCACGACAGCAGGTACTGCTATAGCGCGTCTTAGCTATCGCAATTCTGTTCGTCTGTCTGTCCGTCACATGGGTGGTTCAGTCAAAAATGGTGCAAGCTTGCATTACCAAATTTTCACCTCGGCTGCCCGAAGACTCTAGTTTCGGGAACCGTTAAGCTTTTCCATAAATTTGAAGTGGGTCACCCCAAACGAGGGCGCAAAATGAGAGGGGGTGGGAAAATTTTACGATTTTGAGCCAATAAGTCGCTGTATCTCAGAAGTGGTGCGAGATAGGGCCTAGGTTACTATTAATTACTAATAGGAAGTCATACACGGACTTTCGATTGCCACCCAGAGCAATGACCTTGGATGACATTGAACGCCAAAATAGGGGTTTTTATGGATTTTTTGGCGGTTTTGGGCTGCGACACAACTCTACAGTGTTCGCAAGGTGTCACCACGCAAGTAACTTGTTATGCAATGCAGATGGAGATTTTGATATTTGTATTTTAACTTAGTGTGAACACCCCAGTGGGCAGTGGGCTTTCATACATGCACTGCTGTCGCGCGTTCCCTTTGCGTTAGCTAGGCTTTCTTGTTATGTGTGCTTTAATTAAACTGTCAAGTGTGTTTTAAGACAACTATAAAATGTTTTGCATTCGAATTTTATCACAGCCCATTCAATCTTTAGCTGTAAATTATGTGAGCACAGCATTTACTACAAAGTGCGGATAGATTCATGATCTCCATAGCCAAGGGCCGCTCTGTAGCCAGGGACTGCCATAGCCAACTCCATTTGTCTGCGGCGGTTACCATCGCAGAGACATGCCGCTGGCTAGAGCGGCCAGTCAACTATAGTGCCCTCAACCCCAGATATTCACTGAAGCCACCAGAATTACTGATGGCCTAAGAAAGCACAGGCAAAAGCCATATAATGTTATAGCCATATAAGTCCTAATACCTAAGGTTAACTATGTGTTTCCGGTTGCAGTTCCCGTTTCAAACAATTTTCATGCAGATATCAGGTATCACATGCTCGTCAGTAGGCCAAGTATATGGACTCTAGCCTGTTGTGTTCTATACATCACCAGTTTTAACACCTAGTTTGGTTTTTCTATCGGCACATAATTTTTAAAAAATACGCTAACGTTAACACTAACCCTGACCCTATCTGTAACCATAACCATTTCCATAATAATCTAAAATATGTTCTGTTATGCAAAACAGTAGTGCCCTTTAGCAAGTGAATTTGTGTTGTTCCCATACATTATGCAATTACCAATATCGATGCCGAAAGCGTGTTCTAGACGATGTAAGTGTACTGAATAAGCAATAAAGTAACTAGATATCAATAATTTACAACATTAATTGCAAAAAATGTCCATGTCAAAACTCGAACTTGCCAAAATACACCAGCAGCCATTGGTTGTGGCAAGCCCTGGTTATGGTGGCCCCTGGCTTTGGCGGCTCATGACTTTGGCGGATCGTCACCTGTCGTTGAATGTGTGCAGGAGTTCTACGGAGACTTCGTTGCCGTCAGTCCGCACTTGATGTCACTCAATGTTGTCGGCTGCTGTGAAGTAAGTAGATAGTTAATGATAATTAATTAACTTATTAATCAGTTAATTTATAATCTCTGCCATTCATTTAGGTAGTGCTACACAGTTTTTAGTTTTGGTTTCTGTCAAAATGATCAGCATTAGTCAGGTTTAATCCAGAAGAAAACAAAATGCAATAAAACCCTCTGGGTTGAGTTTTTGTAAGAAATGTTTTTTTTTTAAAAATCCTGCTTTGTTGCAGCATTTAATGTGTAACGTGTCATTGGTTAGATCCATTACGATTTATGTTCGGGTTTGTCTTGTGCTACTGCTAGAGTAACAACTGGGTGAGCTCAGCGCTGACGAGGACTGTTCAAGGTTTGACTGCTTTGCTGCTGTCGCTCAAGAAATGTCCGATGATTCGCTATCAGAACTCATCCGAACTGGCAAGACGACTTGCTGACCTTGTCCGGGTTTGTTCTGACAGTATTTTCGAGCAATATTCTTTTAGTATTTTTGTCAAAATTTTGTTAGTAAATAAGTTAATAAGTGCACTGTGGCATTAAGACGTTAATTGTATTTATAACTAGAGAAAGCACTTGGAGAGCGCAGGTACCTCCGCCAAGGCAAAGCTATTCGCCAGGTGGCGTCACCATCTTCGCTTTGCCAGCAGTTCTATTATGCCCCCTTCAACGCAATGGTAACGAAAATTTCAAAGTGATCCAGAATCCAGGATTCCTGCCAGATCAGGCCCAAAATTGAATCACCTGTAGTTTATACCATGCCCGGCATGCCCTCAAAATTTCAGAAAGATCATAACTTTTCGAGTTATCTTGCTAACAGACAGACAAACAGACAGACAAACAAAAACCGGCAAAAACATAACCTCCTTGGCAGAGGTAATTAATGCACAGTTAAAGTAATTAAGCATGTGGATGCACAGTTGAAGAATTAGTTGCTGGACTGGTCTGTCATTTATTAGTTACAATGTTACACGTTGTGAATTACTGGAACTTAGCATTGATTGCCGCTGTGTGTGCATGTGTCTAGCAAGTGATAACTCGTGAGGCTGCTTTGTTTGACTTCCGTAAGACTGACGTTGCTCCTGTACTGCTAATACTGGATCGCAGAAACGACCCTGTCACTCCACTGCTTAATCAGGTATACCTGTGTGTGTCTCTGTATCTCTGTGGTTTTGTATTTGTATGTTTAACTACTAGCAAAGGTGACCAAGTACCAGTATACTTTGCATAAAGAGTAAATGTTTGTTTTAGTATTTTGTAGAGCCATCAAGTTAACACATTAGTTAATGCATCAGTGCGTTAATAAATTAATGTGTGTTACAAAAAATTAACGCACATACGTAAATTTGTGTTAATTTAATAAATTCTATGAAGCAAAAGTTTCAATATTCCGTTAAACTGCGGTTATAAACTGTAGTTGCCTTTCCATCACTACTGTAAATAAATAATTATTCCGACAACAAGCGAATAGATTTCTATGCTAGCTATGACGCCAGTTATTGCTGATTAGGTCTGTATGTTTAAAAATGTTTCTAACTTTCTATACTCTACAGGCAGGGCCCCCCAAGCATCGCAGGGCCCTGGTTAACTTACCCCCCTACTCTCCCTCTCAACGGGGATGGGTACATTAATAACGCGTTAATTAATGCGTTAAAAAATTAACGATTCGACAGCTCTAGTATTTTGTAATGTCATATGTTTCATAGACAAAGAATCTGTTGATGTTTGTCCATGAAAGCAATAACGGTAAAATACATAAGTACACCATGGGCCATAAAACACGTGTCACTTTACTTTTGTCCATATCTTCACCAATAATTTATTGACCGATTTTCAAAATTATTTCACCGGCACACTCTGCGGACGGTTTGCAATAATGTGATTTTTATATATCCCATCACATCATAAATATGTCTCTACACTACCTTGTGAAATATAAATGTAAGAAAAATGAACTAAAATAACAAACATTTAGGTAAATGAAAAAACATGTCAGACTAACGTTGCGGTGAATGATTCGTATGACACTAGTCTGTGTTAGACCCACGCAGTCTAGTGTCATACAGGTCATTTACTGCAGTGTTCGCCTGAAGTGTTTTTCTTTTCGTTTACGACAATGTTATTATTGCTATACATTCATATTTCATTTATATTTCGCAAGGTAGTGTAGAGGTACATTTACAGTGTGGTGGGATATATAATAATCACATTATTGTAAATTGTCTGCAAAGTATGCTAACGAAAGAATTTTGAACATCGGTCAATAATTGGCGAATATATGGAAAAAAGTAAAGTGCCATGTTTTTTGGCCCATCCTGTGTATTGTGGAAGAGCTTAGAGTAAATTTATGAACTATTACCAGGCCGCTGGCATACTGACGTGTTGGTTAAAGGCTCTCGCTGTTCATGTAGCCAGCCATTTGGCTCTCTTGAGATGTATGCTTGCATACATGGTTTAGCCCATGCCAGCTTAACGTGCCACACATTCGATGTGTTGCCACTACAGCAGAGCTCTGTTTACAGGAAATCATCATCTTTTGTAATGCTCAGGGGTTGGTTGCTATGATGTGTGCATGCAGTGGACATACCAGGCCATGGTGCACGAGCTGCTTGGCATCAGCAACAATCGCATCAGTCTGTCCGGAGTGCCAGGAGTCTCCAAGGACATGCAGGAGGTTGTACTGTCAGCCGAGCACGATGAATTCTATGCCAATGTGAGTACTACATCACAGGCTGAACGGGGTAGTTCAAGCCCTGTGTTAACGGCGACTTCTCTTTCCTATGGGAAAGCCAAAAATTTGACCCACCACAGAATCAAAACCCTTGATCTAATTGACATAAAATTCGGCACGGTTGATTATGTCGGCTAGATGACCCCTCATGCAAAATTTTGTGTAAATCTGACCAAAGGGGCTTCTCCGCAAATAGATGAAATATACGCAAAATTTTTATTTATGTATACTTTTTTACGCGCGAAAGCAGCTACTGCTTTCAGTGCCTCTTAGCCATCGCATTTCTGTCTGTCTGTCTGTCCGTCCGTCCCTCTGTCACACGGGTGGATCAGTCAAAAAAGGTGCAAGCTAGGATCACCAAATCTTCACCGTCGGCTGCCTGGAACACTCTAGTTTCAGGAACTGTGAAGCTTTTCCATAAATTCGAAAGGGGTCACCTGAACGAGGGCGCTAAATGAGAGGGGATCGAAAAAATTTCCGATTTTTAGCCAATAAGTTGCTGTATCTTTATAACGGTGTGAGATAGGGCCTAGGTTAATAAGTATCACTAATAGGAAATCGTATAGTGGCTTTCGACTGGCGCCGAATTCAATGACCTTGAATGACCTTGAACGCCAAAATAGGGGTTTTTATGGATTTTTTTGGCGATTTCAAGCTGCGAGACACGTTGCAAGAGCGAATTGCACCAAAATCAGTTGAGATACATGGACAAGCTGCGTAGAAATTTTCAGCATTGAACATAGTTTTCGACGGTCCATATCTTGATTTTCTAGGTTCAAGGAAACCTGCGCACGAGGGCATCAAAGAGCAGTACCCCCGTAAAAATTGCGACGAAATGGCTGGAGATAGACTGACAGTTTGCGAACAGGAACTGCTATAGGCTTTCACGCGTCCCGTGAGCATTAGCTCAAATTTCTTGTCAGAAACTCACCTACAGGTCAGACCCCTCAGCAGATTTTTGCACGCGATGTCTCAAAAGATGTGCTTTTTGGGGGTTAAAAAGTTTAGAATTAATATTTAAGGTATTTATTCAAAAAAATTCCAAAAAATTACAATGGCGCCTATGGGGAAAATTAAACAGTTCTTAAAACGGTCATAGCTTTGGCTGTGTGTAGGATAGAGTCTTGATTTTTGGTCCTAGAGTATGGTTTTTGGGGATGGCCAATCTAAAGTGGCATTGACACTACGCTCATGCATGTATTACATGCGGAGTTTGTTTGTATCCGCCCAGCAGCGCGTAGTATGCGCAGATCTGCTACGGATACGCCCTAATCGATCACACTGATTTGTATAAACACATTCACACGCAGCATGTACTACGTGTACGCTGTCCGCTCAAATCGAACTCGACTTGATTCGGGCGGATTCACTGAGCTGAGCGGACCGCGGACATGTGCGTCCATATTTAAACCTGCATATCTGCCATGTATTCGCCGCGAATATGCAGCGGGTACGCGGCGGATATGCAGTGCTGCGCCGATACGTCACGGATTTACTTCCTGTCCATCTCTGCGTAGCATTCACAGTGCAGACTTCGCACGTAGTGTGAATGCCGCTTAACAGTGTCATTCAAATTTACCCCGGACTCTCCCTGGTTGCCATGGCAACGAAATTTGAGACAAAAATGGCTATAATTCGGATTTTGTAAGAGATATTTCCAAGATCTTTGCATCCAGTAGGAGGTTTTGGGGGACGGGCTATTGAATGAAGCCAATCTAATTCCACCACAACTGACCCTTGTTGCCATTTGAATGTCACGTGACCCCAAACAGTCAAGATCGTGATTGTAAACTATCTTTGGCCAGATATCTCCGTAACTGATCAACTGTAGGAAAATGTTATTTTACTAATAAAACAGCAAATATAAATGTACAAAACATAACTTTATACATTTGTTAACGGCAACATTTAAGGACTTGCACATCGAAAACAGCAAAAATTGATGATATTATTCAGCAGCACATTTTGTAATTTTTGCTGTTTTCGATGTGCAAGTTCTTAAATGTTGCCAATAACAAGTGTATAAACTTATGTTTTATACACTTATATACTCTGTGCGTGCTTTGTGTGTTAATATTCTCTAATCTCTCACACTCACTCATTCTTAATCTGTCAAGCTGAATGAATAGCACTGAATACTATGCCACTCTTATCTCTGTGGTCTATGCCAAGTCCATGCTAATTCATATATCCCTATGATGTTAACACTTTTTATGTTTACTTTTGTTTGACTGTTCTGAAATGCTGAATTGTTTAGTATGGCTGAAACTAAGTACCGGTAAGTTTTTTTGGTAATTTTCATCCCAACAGTATTTTTATCGTCAGTTAGCGTTAACATTGTTATTTGTTATTTTTGGTGGTTGTGCTTTGGCATTTTTTTGGCACTAATAGTCACCATTTTTGTTGTAGTTAGACTTACGTAAGCATACTTTTCTGTCTGTTTCTCTGGAGTTACTTTAAGTTAAGCCAGTCCCCAAGTTGGAATTGTTTCAGTGACAGGGTACTGTTGTCACACGACAAAAACATGCCAGAACTGAAGGTTGGCAGGCACTGTAATATGACGTACGTGTTTGTTTGTCTTTTTTGTGCGTGTAGAATCTGTATCAGAATTTTGGTGAGATTGGCAGCAACATAAAGCAGCTGATGGAAGACTTTCAGCAACGTTCAAAGAGCCAGGCAAAAGTCGACTCCATCGCTGACATGAAGGTATGCTGCACAGTGCACAGACTGGCATTATCTTGGTCTTTTGGTGCTGGTGTTGCTGTTAAATGTGCCATAGCAATGTGACTAGTGGTGCGTTGGTTGTTAGGATGTGGGATTTATGATCAAAGTTTATGTGTTCTGGTCACCATTGGATGGGTGACGGCCAAGATGCATGTAATCAATCTCATTACCTCCGCCAAGGAGGTTATGTTTTTGCCGGTTTTTGTTTGTCTGTCTGTTTGTTTGTTTGTCTGTTAGCAAGATAACTCAAAAAGTTACAGACGGATCTTTCTGAAAATTTGAGGGTTTGTCGGGCGTGGCATAAACTACAGGTGATTCAATTTTGAGCGTGATTCAATTTTGAGCGTGATCCGACAAGAATCCTGGATTCTGGATCACTTTGAAATTTTCGTTACCATTGCGTTAAAGGGGGCATAAGCAAAACCGCTGGCAAAGCGAATATGGTGACGCTAGCTGGCAAATAGCATTGCCTTGGCAGAGGTACCTGCGAGCTATGATTGCTTTTTAGTTATATATCAACCACCAGGATCAGCTCAGCCTTCCATCCCTCTGGGGTAGGTAAATCGAGCACCGCCCTGTCTGGCTGGGGTTAAGATCAGGTGCATTCACATGGTTTAGTGGTGCCATATGGCAGGCGTAAAACTGTGTGACCCAAGACAATAAGCTCTGAAATGAGTTTCCATAAAGCGTTATACATGTTGTTTGGACCCTTTGCGTTTAGATGTCATACGTGCTTCTATTTTACAATGTTTGTGCTATGCATCGATGGAGTTTTAATAAATCAAGTGCATCTCGGGGACAAACTGATAATGCTTGGCATTAAAGTTCCTTGACCTGACATGCCAAAAATGCCATTCTGGGGTTTTTTCACCTTTGTGGATTTTCACCACCATATTTCTGTTATTGGTCCATCTTAGGTCAAAGATAAATTCATTAAGTTTTGAGGTCAGTAGGTCACAGGTGACTGAATGTACTATTTTTGGAGAATACAGAGCTCGGCACTGTCAAGCTGTCGTTGTGCTGTAACTCTGAACTTTTTGATGAGTAGATGTTATTCAGTGAGGTAAACACTGAATGCTGTTCAGTGTGCGTATGTCAACAGGCGTTTATCGAGACATACCCGGCATTCAAGAAGATGTCGGGAACAGTGTCAAAGCACGTGACAGTCGTGTCGGAGTTATCACGGCTCGTCGGGTCACACTCTCTGATGGACGTGTCCGAATGTGAGCAAGAACTCGCTTGTCATGATGACCACTCCCAGTCACTCATGGTAACTAGTACTGTACTTCCAAGTCCATTGCTACTATTGCTGCTTCTACAACAAGAGGGTGCGACGGTGAGGGGCCGCCTGCTATGGGGCCGTCCTTGCAGTTGAGTACGTGTTAGACGGAGTTAGACGGAGGGAATAATATTTCAATATTTGCCCATCACTAGCTAATATCGCAAAAGTACAAAGTAATCTATGGTTTTGTCAATGACGCTATGTAAACAGTAAACAATAAACATAGAGATGTTGAAGTTAACAACGCAATTAGCCGCTGTGACCTTGACCTCTGACCCCTTGACCTTGAAATTGGTCCACAGGGTGCTGGTGTCCCATGAACCCTTCCTACCAAGTCTGGTATTCGTAGGCCTTTTCGTTTTCCCTCTAGGTGGAGGCATGGGACAGACGGACGGACGGACAGGATCAACACATGATGGGGCATCCTTCTACGAAGGACGGCCCCATAATAATCATGTTGTATTTCTTAATGTTATCACTCAGTGTTTTTACTTTCTCATGCATGCATGCGTGGGGCGTTTATTGTGTATCCAGTTCCAGTGGGGCAAAATTTCATTAGATGTTGTTTGATAGAGAGCAGATTTTCGACCTGGGGCCAAATTTTCGAAACTTTCCTAAGACATTTTCCAAAGATCTTTCTATGTCAGATGATTTAGGAATTCCAAAGAAGTTTTCTTATCCGAATTTTCGACGGCTTTCTGTATGTTTCCAAAGAACTTCTTCTTTTCTTATTTTTCTAAACTAGTTCAACCAATCAGATGCGCTTATACCGACCATGTGACTTCTTAGGAAAACTTCTTATCTTAGCACGTCCACGGGAAATGCATTTTACGCACCACTTCGTTTTTTAAGTTGACCAAACATCACTTTTCTTTACTTACTTATTGTTGATTTTGCCGCAGCGTTACGCAAATAACCTATGACGTCACATATGACGTCTAAGCTAAGTGTCAACATTGCGTACTTTTTTGCAAATTTCGTTTTATCACACAGCTTTCTCCGTGTAGGACAAGGTTAGTGCTTTCCTATATATTTGCCTAAATTCTTCCTAAGAAGTTTCCAAAGAAGTTTTGAAAATTGCGCACCCTTTCTCAAAATCTTCTTTGGAAGATCTTCTTAAATTCTTCCAAAGACATCTTCCAAAGAAGTTCCGAAAATCTGCATACTTTCTTTGGAAAAGAAGTCTTCCAAAGATCTTCCTAAGAAGTTTCGAAAATTTGGCCCCTTGTGTCTGGCTACAAAAATCACTGACACTGTCTGCAACTTGTTGGCAATTTGGTTGGAGACTGGTTGCAAGCAAATTTTCAGCGAGATACAATGATATAGACTGTCCCTTTTGTAATTTAGTCTGTCATTTCCATCTGTTGCACACAGTTGCTGAACTCAAAAGTTGTGATTTATTTTCAGAACTGGTATTGAACTAAATTAAACTGACGAGACGTGCAGCGATTGTCATGCGTGTGTTGTGTAGAAAGTGCGCAGCCTGCTTTCTAACAGTAAGGTGCGTGACGTTGACGCCGTTCGACTGGTGATGTTGTATGCACTGCGCTATGAGAAGCACAGTAACAATGACATCTCTGGTCTCATTGGTGTCCTTCAGCGACGAAATCTTCCCGACAGACTTATCAAGGTCGTGCTGCTGCTCTGAGTATTAATAGTAGACACAGGATCAGTTTTTGGTTTGCAGTTCCAGCTGTCTGCCTTACTGAGGGACTCAGCATTGTCCTGTAACAGCTGTCATTATTAGTAGTGACACGTGTTATTGGACAATGCTGAGTGAACGTAAACTGGTGGTTAGATTACTAACAGAACGAGCATCTGGCCTATAGTAGTAGTTAGGCAAAACAAGAAGAGGGCAAAAGCACCCATAATGCTAAGCTACATCACAAGTAAAGATATTGTGACGACTGACGGTGAAGTGAAGATAGAAGACAGAAGCAGTTGGTAGAAGAGATTGCCATAAACCTGCACTCTGGCAAAAAGGCCAATTTTACATTAATAAATGTACAAAACATCAGTTTGGACACTTGTTAATGGCAACATTTAAGAACTTGCACATCGAAAACAGAAAAAATTACAAAAGGTGATTATGCCCACATCACACTGACTATGTGTCAATACGAAGTCATACAATGTCAGCTTGTTGCTGAATATTTATATTCATCAAGTTAGTGTTAATGCATATGCAGTTGGTGCCGACGGTGCTGGAATATGCTGGTCAGAAGGTGCGTGGTGGCGGCGATCTTTTTGAGTCCGATACACCCACACCAATATCCATCACCAAGAAGTTTTTCAAAGGTTTAAAGGTAATATTCACAACTTATGTGTCATTTTCATCTTGAGTGCTTGCTGTGGTTGGTTGCAAGGAAAGTAAAATGAGATTGTAAACTACTAAAGCAGTCAGAGACCGCAGACCTCTGCCAACGCCATGTCGTTCGTCAGGTGGCATTACCATATTTGGCATATTGGCAGCGGGTTCTCTTATCTGCTAACACACAGGCATGTTAACCGCGTGTCTCGTGAGCACTAGCTCAAATTTTTGGATCACCCCCAAAATTAAATCACTTGTAGTTCTTGCCATTCCCGACATTCCCTCAAAATTTCAGAAAGATCCTTAACTTTTTGAGTTATCTTGCTAACAGACAAACAAACAAACTCCGGCAAAAACATAACCTCCTTGGCGGAGGTAATAAGTTAGTTAACATAACACATTTGATAAATAAATAATTATAATAAGATTTAGAATATTGTCTGAGGTCAGAAGTCAAAGTAGACTAATAAGTTATATAAATTTATCAGATCATAACCTTCAACTCTTCCGTTGATGACATTGCCTTTTTCAAAATGACGATTTCATTCATCACTAGATGTCGCAACAGCAAATGGTAGTCTGGAAAACTTTCATGTTTCTTCATCTTAGTTCAGCGATCGGTTCTTTGATCTACTTTGTTGCTGTCTCTGTCGATCACTTTTTCCTGATCCCGTTGTATGACATGGTTGAGAAAACTTTAGTGATGGCATGGTTTGTAACTGCTGACCTGTTTTTTGCTTGTTGTTGCCACGGAGTTTCTGGTGCTTTGCATAATAGGTGTGGCTTGGTGTAGTGCTAAGTCTTTTTTCCTGGTCAATGAAGTTGATCAATTTCAGGGGGCTTGGTTGATACTTGGATGAATGATCATCAGCAGACCTTCAAATCATCTTGGCATGTAACCACCCATGCTCGTCAGTCAGTTCAACCTGGCAATGCCTTTGTGGCCAGGTGCATTGAAAAACAGTGACAGCTGTGGTGTAATCATTCAGACCCTCCACACGATGCATTAGCCTCATACCTGTGGTCTGGTCATCTAGCAGTGTAAACTGGTGTCTGGCTAAGGCAGTGATTTTCAACCGGGGTTCCACGGAACCCAAGGGTTCCACGAGCATTTGTCAGGGGTTCCGCAGCTGGCCAGTAAAAAAAATAAACCACCATGCGAAATTACGCCGGAAAAGTCGTAGAAAATCAGCATCGAACCTTTTGTTTGAAATTGCGCTTCTGACGTCTATTTTTGCATAGACCTACTGTGTAACTGTGTTGAATCATTTTTGTTTTTAGTATTTTTGGCATATCTGCATTGTAGGCCTATATTATAACGTAGGCCCCCTATGCACAACGTTACTCAACTTTAAGAATTAGTGCATTATCGGAAATGAGAAAGAAGACAAAAGAACGTATTAAGATCATGGTTATGAAATCGTTTGATTATTTACTTAGTCAATTCAATTCTTTAAACACTCTGCTAAGGAAAAAAAGATGCATAGCATACGTCCTAGGGCGTCCACTGATAAAGTTTCTGGATTTGTGGCGGGGTCTAAACGGCCGTCAACGACCGCCTCGCCCGTCGTGTTTGATTAAATAGGCCTACAATACTGCTGCCTACTAATGCGGTCAAATTTCATATTACAATTGGCCATCTTTGTCTGTTTTGTCGTCCTCATGAGGGCTCTGCCCTGCTATCGAAATGAGTCCGTAGACACTCTGTAGCTTCAACGTCGGGTACATCACTGGACTAAAGATCATTGCTTGGGGTTCTGCGAGTGATCTTCATGCTTGTGTGGGGTTCTGCTGCAGCAAAAAGGTTGAAAAACACTGGGCTAAGGAATAAGGAAATGGAGATCAGCAAGACTCCATGATCCTCGTGGTAGGACTTTACATTTCTCTTGTGTGCTGTTGTACTTCAGGGTGTTGAGAACGCTTCACCCAGCACATAGCACAGCTGCAAAACGTCTTCTCTTAGAGCAGTTCATGTTGGTTCTATCAGTGAACACTGATGTCAGTATTAATAATCATTACTGATTACATGAGTATTGTATTACAGGGTGTTGAGAACATTTACACACAGCATAAGCCTCAACTTCATGACATCTTGGATCAGTTGCTGAAAGGCAAGTTGCGTGAAGTGGCGTTTCCTTACATGGGCAACACACAGCTCAGAGATAGGTCTGACGTTCACATTTGCTCTATTCTTTCTTTATTACAGTTGTCTGGAGAACCTGGAAAACTTGGGAAGTCGGGACATAATGCCTTTTTGTGTTTTGCTTACGCGATTCAAACTTGTGGCTGGAAGCACTTTGCAGTCTCAGAAATGGCAGCCAATTGGCATGAGCTAATGATACCGCGGCACACTATGAGGCCATCCATTGCCCACATCAGCAAACAGCTGGGCCCATGGTGCAGCCAGCAGACATACCACTGCCCCAATATGTCACTAGTCACTCAGGACTTTTTTACGTTGTAGTTTGTATGGTAATATCAACCTGGAAGACTCTGGTACTGTAGCCACTAGACACTTGCACACACATTGGCATGTAATTGGACCCATGATGCAGCGTGGAGACATACCACCCCACTGCCCCAGTCAGTCACACTAGATCACGCTAATGACACTACCGCCTGTGTTGCAGGCCTCAGGATGTGGTGGTGTTCATTGTCGGTGGGGTGACGTATGAAGAAGCACTGACGGTTCACATGCTGAACAGATCAGCACCCGGTGGTGTCAGAGTTGTGCTTGGTGGAACAACTGTTCACAATACACTGAGGTCAAACCATGCTGTGTCTTAAAACTTCTACTTCTAATGCAAGCCTTGTCTGAACAGAATCCAAGTCTGTGGGTATAATACCAGCCAGGGGATCTAGGTCACATGTCTCTAATATAAGGCAGGGGCCAAATTTTTGAAACTTTCCTAAGATATTTTCCAAAGATCTTTCTGTGTCAGATGATTTAGGAATTCCAAAGAAGTTTTCTTTTCCGAATTTTCGACGGCTTCCTTTGCATTTCCAAAGAACTTCTTCTTTACTTCTCTTTCTAAACTAGTTCAACCAATCAGATGCCTTTATACCGATCATGTGACGTAATCAAAACTTCTTAGGAAAACTTCTTATCTTAGCACGTCCACGGGAAATGCATTTTACACACTGCGTCGATGACGTCAATTTCAATTACTTGCTCATTGTTGATTTTACCGCAGCATTACGCAAATAACCTATGACGTCACATATGACGTCTAAGCTAAGTGTCAACATTGCGTACTTTTTTGCAAATTTCGTTTTATCACACAGCTTTCTCCGT
>Ga0209671_1004343_pt1 | contig 14024 bp, 9 predicted proteins | sample WorMetHERISLAND2_2_FD_187401 | JGI IMG/M metagenome (GOLD analysis project Ga0209671, IMG submission 187401) | Marine gutless worms symbiont microbial communities from Max Planck institute for Marine Microbiology, Germany - Olavius geniculatus... | ecosystem: Host-associated > Annelida >... | reverse complement strand
GCGCATTAGAGATCTTTTTGAGTATGCGCTATATAAATTTACACTTCACTTACTTACTTACTTACTCCTGCGTTTGGTGAGAAGAGTCAGGCGAACTTTCGTCCAGCTGATTGGTTGACAGATTGATCGTATGTTTGTGTCAGCGGACGAGAGACATCAGTTTACACAGGAGCATATCAAGGAGGGTGATAGCAACTACCGGAGCATCTGGATGGCTATGGAGAGTTTTGTCCCACTGGACAGCACTGCTGGCAACCTGCGCATAACCTACTGCTTGGTACGTTCTGTGTCATTAATGTCATTTCTGAGACAGATAAAGGTTTCAATGATGTGACTGTTAGCACCTTTGAAGCTGCAACATTATGATGTTTATAGTGCCTGTACAGTTTTGGCCAAGTTACTAGAAAAAGACACAAGAAATTTGAGCTAATGCTTACGAGACGCGTGAAAGCCTATAGCAGTTCCGATTCAGTAGTTTAGCTGAAAATTGGGGTGTTCACGCTAAGTTAATATACAAATACCAAATTCTCTATATGGATCGCATAACAATAGCGTGGCACCACCTTGTGAATGATATAGACTAGTGTCGCAGCCCAAAATTGCCAAAAAAATCCATAAAACCCTTTATTTTGGCATTCAAGGTCATTCAAGGTTATTGAATTAGGCGCCAATTGAGAGCCAGTGTACAACTTTTTATAAGTGATTAATAGTAACCCAGGCCCTATCTCACACTGTTACTGAGATAAGTGACTTATTGGCCAAAAGTCACAAATTTTGCCCACCCGCTCTCGCTCTGTTTACTTTTATTGTGGTGCTCTGCAAAGCAATTACAAAATGGGCTTATTATGAAACTATTATTATTTTTTTCTGCTTAGCATCGTATTTATTACCTCCACTATGGTGGTTATGCGATACCCGGCATTCATTTGTCTGTTGGTTTATTAGCAGAATAACACAAAAATTTGTATTCGGATTTAGCTGAAATTTTCTGGTAAGGTTAGACTTGTGCGACTTAAGATGTGGTCACACTAGGGGTGCGGACAGCATTATGAGTTTGATGACTGTCTGGAGGATAACAGGGAAGACTATTGGAACTGCCATTACAGCTTAATATGCACAAGAAGCTAATAGCTTAGAATGAGCTGTCGCTGACAACAATAGAAATGAATAAATGAATACATAAATAAATAAACAGGTTTGCAGGTTATAGATAGACTAGGGCTATAAAACACATACGACGGTTGACGATGCAAGCGTTAAACGAACTTCGATGTTTGCCAATGACAATCAGACCCGTCAGTGGGCTGATCAGTCGTTGCAGTCAGACAGGACAAATCGAGAAATTAAAAAATGCGACGCAAAATTCGCATTTTTTGTTTTGCACTTAAACAGATTTCGTGCTTTCGCATTTCACAGTTAGCACTTTAGCTGCAAGCATCATGATTGGGATTGTAAAATCAAACACACTTTTGATCACGGATCAAATTTTTGTGGTGATCAGCCGACGAAGCATAGAGAACTCGCAGCGAAAAAAATAAAAAATAATAAATGCCAGCAAAGATAACTTTGCTCCGAAAACTAACGTTTACAGGCGGAATAAAAATATAAATTGTACGACACATCTGCGCAAGTGGAGTTTGGACGACAGACAATGTGTGATGCCCACTGCATGCATTGCTTTGTATTAAACATCTGCAGTGTTGACGAATGACCACTCGTAGCTGTTGACACTGTTGCCAGCATCAGGTCACATTGCCACGGCAATTAGCCAAAAGTCTGCCATCCATCCCGTAGCAGCAATTGGTCGGCACTCGGTTGGTGTGTTGAGATGGACAGAGGACAGATAGACAGACAGACAGACATACGCTTTCTGCTAAAAATTGCTCAGTTTTAAAGAGCTGTATCAGCGACAGCTCACTAATAACGGCAAGTTGTTACAATTTTAAGTTTAGGTCGTTTCATGTTTTGTGTTTCATATTAGGTTTTTCTGTAAAGGTTAAACTTTGTGTTCCATTGTTTTAATGGTTAAAGTTACTGTTTCATTATTATGTGTCCGTGCATTTGCCCGCAAAGGCTGTCCCCAAAATGACCTATACTGTGTTGGGTGGAACGTTAAACCCTACTCACTCACTCACGTTCGGGCGGCCATCCGGACCGTTAGTGTGACCGCACCTTTAGAGTGATTAGATTTTATTGATGATCCGGATCAGCATCTGGATCGAGGATAGGATTGAAGGATTCTTGCCATTGCCAGAGAGACCAAGTTTTTGTTGAGTAATTGAATATTGTGCTCATTTTTTGTTTGATTTTCCAGGACATGGAAAGTCCTGGCAAATGAGTTTGGTTCTGGAAAGTCCAGGGCATTTTTCTCGTCGAAGGTGTGGAAACCTTGTGTGCTGTTGCCAAACACAGCAGAAAAAAATTACTTCACAGCTTTTTTACTGATTTTGGGCGTTGGTTGCAGTTTGCACCCTTTGAGTGCTCTTCTTGAATATTTGCTTATCGCTGCCTGTTCCAGGAGCATCAGAACGAGCGTATCCAGGGCTGTTTGAGCTGGCTGCACCAGCACGCCATGGCGGGTCCCAACAGGTTCATGGTGAGATTCCTCGAGGACCTGTCACTGGAACTGTTTGCACGGGAGGGCAAGAACGTCAGCGAGTCGTCCATTAGAAACATGCTCACTACGCCCGCCTTCGACTATGAACCTAACACAAGGTACTCTTCTGACAACATTTGCTGTTGGTTCCATATGTTTGCACAACCTTTGCTTCTCGCTGTTTTAGCATTGCAGCTCCCCACAATCTGGAACTCACTACTTTCTAGCATCCGCAGTTCTACCTCTGCGGACACTTTCCGTTGCCTCTTTAAAACTCACTGCTTCCAGCAGGCCTACTGCTCCCACTAGCAGCTCAGCCAAGTGCCTCGGATTCGGCCACTGGCTGACACTATGCTTTTTGAATATATTATATTCAGTTATTCACTTACTTATGGGGACAGTTTACTAGTCCGAAGTGGCACCAGTCCAAACAATGCGAAGGTTAGGAATAGGTAGTGTTGTTACGGTTATCGAAATCGACACCGAAACCGCGTCTTTTTTAACAAAACCGAACTGCATCGGAACTGCGGTTTTAGGCTCTCTATTGACGGTTTCGGTTTTTCAATTTGGAACTGGCCCAGCTCTAAAGTCGTGACTGTGCCGGTGGCGACTAGGAATAGGGTTAAAGTTGGGGTTAGCAACGTGGTTAGGAATAGGGATATAAATGCATCTTTATCTTTAGCAATCTTTGCTGTTGTGGCCTATGGCTATGGTGGATAGTTATAGCTAATTTTGGCAATCCTTACAGACTAGTGATTAGTCACTGTTAAATAATATCTGTTTATGGTACGTAAATCAGAATTTCTGTGGACACTTTGTCTTAAAAGTATACTGCTTTTCTTACGAGGTATTCTGGCTTTTCTTTGTTTCTGAGTTTAGCCAGGCTCTGATGCATCATTCAGTGTTATGTGGTTCTTGGGCTCGTTGTTAGAATTTATTTGGTTGACATTTCAGAATTAATGTGAATAGTTAATTTTTTTCTATTTGTTTTGTTGTATTTGGGTTATGTGGCTGTGTTTGTTAACTGTTGCTAATTACTTGTTTCAGGTGCAGATTTCACGAGGAAGCTGCAATAACCAAATGTGCTCTGGGTGCTCCAAAGCGATACACGTTAGTAGATTTTTTCTGTTTATTCTGCTGTTTATGAAATAGTTGAAATTGTGCTGCTGCGTCTAAAACTGCACATTTTTACGCACGACAGCAGCTACTCCTGTAGTGCGTCTTAGCCATAGCAATTCTGTCTGTCCATCCGTCTGTCTGTCTGTCACATGGGTGGATCATTCAAAAACGGTGCAATCTAGAATCACCAAATTTTCACCGTTGGCTGCCTGGATGACTCTAGTTTCAGGATCCGTAAAGCTTTTCCATAAATTCAAAGGGGGTCGCCCCCAGTGAGGGCAATAAATGAGACGGGAGATGAGAAAAATTTCAGATTTTCAACCAATAAGTCGCTGTATTTCAACAAGAAGAGCCCAGCTAATGCAACTAGGGGAACGCGCAACAGCAGTGCATGTTTGAAGTCCCACTGCGAACAAATCTAAGCTCATCGATCCAGCAACTGACATTGGGTACGATGTATTTACATACGCCAGATGTTGCCACCATCTCGCGTGAATGCTCTTGAAATGTGTGCTGCGGCTCAAAATTGCCGAAAAATCCATAAAAACCTCTATTTTCCATTCAAGGTCATCCATGGTCATTGATCTCTGTGGCAATTGAGAGCCAGTGTACGGCTTCCTATAAGTGATAAATAGTAACCTAGGCCCTATCTCGCACCTTTATTGAGATACAGCAACTTATTGGCTAAAAATCGCAAATTTTGCCCACCCCTCTCTCATTTAGCGCCGTCGCTCGAGGTGACCCCTTTTGAATTTATGGAAAAGCTTTATGGTTCCTAAAACTAGAGTCTTCCTGGCAGCCAACAGTGAAAATCTGGTAATTCTAGCTTGCACCGTTTTTGACTGATCTACTCGTGTGACGGATGGACAGACAGACGGACAGAATTGCGATGGCTAAGACGCGCTATAGCAGTACCTGCTGTCGCGCGTAAAACCGGTGCAAGATTGGGCTTAGGTTACTATTAATCACTAATAGGAAGTCCTACACTGGCTTTTGTTGGATGACCTTGAACGCCAAAATAGAGGTTATTATGGACTTTTGGCTGCGACACACATTTCAAGAGCGAATTGCGCCAAAATCACTAGAGATGGTCCGGGACATTTTGCGTATGAAACTTTCAGCATTAAACACAGTTTTCATTAGTTCAAATTTTGCCCCCCCCTCTGCATTCAATGAATTGTCTGTACGGGGGTGTCAAACTTGGGCACCCCTTCAAAATACTCCCATTCAACCACTCAAACGGCAGCAGCCGCGTGAGATGGTGGCACCATCTGGCGTATGTGAATGCATCGTACCGAATATCAGTTGTTGATGTCGGTGAGCTTTGATTTGGTTTGCAGTGGGCCTTCAGTGTCACGCATTTCATTCCCCTTTGCATTACTAGGTTTTCTTGTTATTTGTTAATTTTATTAGCTCACAGATAGTGTCACCAGCTTAAGAATTGAACGTACACTGTTTAAAATGTGTCTTTAATTTAATTTTTTTCTGAATACTGGTAAGTGACATAGCACTGGTCGATTAATTACGTGTCTGGTTTTGACATTTAATTTACATTTCACAAGGTAGTGTAACAACATGTTCCAGATGTGGTGAGATATTACATTATTACATACTGCAGGTTTTCTGTTAGAACTTTGTTTGCAGTTCTGGCATTCCAGTATACACTGTGGGCCATAAAAAATGTGACACTATACTTTTGTTTATATCTTTGCCAGTTATTGACTGATTTTCAAAATTCTATCACTGGCACACTTTGCAGACAATTTGCAGTAATATGATTATATATGCCACCATACCGCAAATGCATCTTTACACTACCCTGTGAAATATAAATGTACCAGGTAAGAAAAAACTAATGATAATAACAAATTTAGGTAAATGAAAAGAACACTTAAAACCAGCATTGCAGTGAGTGATCCGTATGACACTAGACTGTGTTAGACTTACACAGTTTAGTGGCATACAGACCATTCTCTGCAATGTTGGTCTGAAGTGCTTTTTTCAATTTTACTAAAATGTTTGTTAGTATCGTTACATATGCATATTTCATTTTTATTTCACAAGGTAGTATAGAGACGCGTTCACGTTGTGGTGGGATATATAATAATCACATTATTGCAAATTGTCTGCAGATTGTGCCAGTGAAAGAATTTTGAAAATCGGTCAATAATTGGCAAAGATGTCCACGAAATTAAATTGCCACGTTTTTTTATTGGCTCACCGTGTAGTACAGTTCAGTTATGTCACTTCAGACAGAGCTGCACTGAGTTCAGTTGATTTCTGTCTTCACATTAGCTTTGTTTTTGATGGCCTAACGGTTTTGGTTAGTTAGGCCGGCTTATAGACATGTATAAGTGTGTCTTTAATACAATGTATTTTCGGAATACCGGTAAGTGACATTGCACTGGTCGATCTATTACTTGTCTGGTATTTATGCATATTGCTAATTTCGTGCCATGGTCTGAGTGCTGTAGCTGTTAGCAAAGATGTTTTAATTTTTGCTGACAGCACGGCAGATGAAAACTTTGAAAGAGTTTTGTTTTATTGTATTGAGATTGAAATTAGATCATTTTTGCTAACAGCTACCGTACTCAGAGCACGTTAGGCTTGGGCATGAAATTGGCGTATTTATAATATGCACATCTGTGGACCTGCCTAACTAACCAAAACTGTTAGGCCATCAAAAACGCAGCGATTGTGAAGTTGCTGTATTACTGATGGTGCAGGTTTGCCATGTCCGATGCCTTGGCGACTGTCTACAACTACGATCTGACTCCAAACCATGTTCCCACCAGGAACATTGCCAAGTTTAAGTCTAAGTATGTCGCAATTGGACAGAATGAGGAACAGGTAATTTTGCTTCCTGTTGACGCTTTTATATATACATCCTTGATCGACAAAAGTATTATAGCAAAAATGAAAAACTGGTCCATGTTATCTGAAGACAAAATTATTGCCCAAATATTTCAATGGAACTGTGATGCTTTATTTACATTCAGAGTCATTAATTCAATTATTTTATACACATCTTATTAGTTACAAGATGAGTGATTTAGTGCTGTCAGTCAGTAAACTACTAATATTGCACTGTATATAGACAGATTAAGATATAGTGTTGTAACATAGCTGCAAATTTTATCTCTGTTCGATTACAACAGATTTTATTGCCTTTAATGTGCTCTTGGATAGTGATGCAATTTTTGCTGTAATTTGTGCAGTGTAATGTTATGTTGATTGGTTAGCACTGTTGTAGTGATTTTGCTGTTAAAGAGTGGCACGGCGATGATTGGATGAACTAACATCCCCACCCCATCCCCATCGTTATGTTGATGAATATAATTGCTGCTAATAATCTGCACATTTTACTACGCTTGGTTACTAATGTACTGCAAAATAATAACATTTTTACAACACCCCACGCTATCAGTGTATATAGACACAAATTATCCACATTTTGAAACATGCACTGCGATGTACCAGTATTAATTAGTGAAATATATTATTCCCACATATATTTTTGCAGCAACTACTGCAGATGAAAGTTGTAGTTGTCCCCATTACCGCGGGCATGCCGCAAATTTTATCCCCATTCCTGCGGTATTAATAACATTTTTACAACACCCTACGCTATCAGTGTATATAGACACATGACTTTTGTTTTCATTCCCACGGGAATACTGCCATTATTGTTCCCATTACCACGGTAATTATCACAGTTACCGTGGTATTACCGCTATCCCCATGTCACTCTTTTTTGCCATGTTACAGCATGTTATAAATTGTGCTTGTTATTATAAAATATTATTGATTGGGTCTTTGATATAAGTTAACTAATAACTTTGCTTTTTGAGTACAATGACATTGCTTTGCAGGAACTGGGGTTTTGGAGAAGTCTAGAGATATTGTATCTGTAGGTGCAGTTTACTCAGCCAGTTGTCAGCTTCGAGTTATTTACTTTTCTCATGGAGAAGGCGCTAAACTCTTAATGCAATCCCTTTAGCCTCATATTCGTTGTCTCGTAGTGTAGGCTGGTGTCTGGCTGAGGGCTGAGGAACTGGAGATCAGTGCCACTTCATAATCCGCATGGTTGGGACTGGAGTTCACTAAACTGATAGCATTGATGAATGATAATGATCTTGATGATGAATGTCATCTGATGTTTGTTGCATCTAGTTGGTGCCTGAGCTACGCAGACGACTGCCGGCTGGACGTGGATGCTCTGTTGAATCGGACGATCGGTTCCCTTCGCGTGACATACGCTACCATAACAAAGATGTAAGTTTAGCTTCCGCACGTCACTAATATATAACTGGGTATAACTGGCATGTTGATGTGATACATTTTCTTTGCAGTCTGTCTGTCTGCAAAGGTCTCCCAATAGTTCTTTGCTGATTTTAATGATATTTTCAGTTTACGTTGCTAGTGTGCCGGTAACCGATTGATTAGCATTTGGAGTAAAGGTAAAGGTTGTCAATTTGTACAGCGCATCATCGCGAGCATGCGCTTGCCTCTAATGCGCTTTTCATCACTAATGAAGTAGATCCTGATCATGCGGTTGATCCTAGTGATCATTTTTAGCCGACCATACTTAAGTAATGGTCGAGCTGTTGTCGTGGTTTTCGTCCATTCATCTGTCTGTCATGTATGAACTGTGGCTAAACGGTGCAAGATAGGGCCTAAGTTGCAATTGATCATTGATAGGTAGTCACAGATTGGCTTTCAAATAAAATGGAAATCATCGATCTTGGATGACCTTGAAGGTCACTGGTAATCAGTGTGGTCGGCTATCCTAGCAACAGCTGGTCTTCTTGTCTTTGCAGTGTCTCTGCGCAAAGGTCTCCTGAATAGCGTTGAGCCGATTTTGATGATATTTTCAGGTAGGTTGCTTGTGTGCTAGGAACAGATTGATTAGCATTTGGAGAAGATCCCATTCATGTCATTATCCTGGCGATCATTTTTTACAATTACTAACCTTTGGAAGATAGGTTGTAAGTTTACGTTTAATGGTAATAATAATAATGAAAATAGTAAAGTGAATTTATATGTGGTTAAGGTTAAGGTTAAATTGCTGATAGTCAACAGGCCCTCTCACAGCTCTGTGACTGATAAGAGTGGTGCTCATCTCCGTTTCCAAGGCCCTGAGCTGGCAGTGTGCCGCAGATGCCTCACCTGCCATATGGGATCACACACCTGCCACCCGATACAGGCGAATCCATCCCTGCCTAATATATGGGAGGAGGGCTAAACCTCCGCATATTACTGCCGTAACCTTCTCGGAGGTGAAGCTGGTACCCATTTGCACTGCTTGGTGAACAGAGGCAACTGTGTGTGAACAACTTGTCCAAGGTCAGTACCTGGCAGTGCCTCAGCTCTGAATCGAACCTGCAACCTCAGCGTTACAAGTTTGGGATGTTACCGTTATACCACCAGACTTTAAAGCAAAAGTCACTAGGCGTTGCAGCCTTAATCAAACAATGTAGTCTAGTGCAGCCAGTTAATGCTAGACTTTAATGGTACCTTAATGAGATATTAGCAGTATATGGTAGTCGGTATGTTAATTTGGAAAAGTTGCAGATTTTGTAGACCATCGCATCAGGGTGGCATTGCATTGAGGTGGGCAAGTTTGTTGTCACGACACATTTTATGATGTCGCATCACAGTTAGCAAAGAATATTAAACTTTTGGCCACATTTTGTTCCAGTATCTTCAGTTAGTATTTTTTCCGATACATTTGCTAAAATTTTGTCCGTATTTACCGTTATTTGCAATAGTTATGAAAAAGAGAAAAAGCACCTTTAGTTTTACTGGTGCATTTTCACATGGTAGCCATAAATCTGGTATATCAGGAATACTCGGGGGATTATTTGAACCTGGAAACTCAGGGAATTATTGGAGAATTTTTTTGCAATCTTAGGGAAAAATTGTGGCAAACAAAATAGTGTCGCTTGATGCCATTTATGGGGTGCAGAGATATTCTAAAGTACACAGTGTTTCATAAAAAAGGCACTCTTTTTCTTTCTTCCATAATTCAGTCAAATGATGATCAATTTGCACAAAATTTTTACCAGATGTAGCTGAAGAAATACTAATTGGAAATATTTGGATAAAATGTGGCTGGTAGTTAAATATTTTCTGCTAATCGTGATGTAATGCTGATGTCATAGTGTGCCGTGAGTACAAACTGGCTTGTTGCAACCGGTGCTGACAGAGTTGCTGAATAGCTGCCCTGCATCAATGGTGAACTTTATCTGGTATGTTGATGACAAACTGTTGAAGTTTTAACATTGTAACCACAAAAATGCCCAAAACGATCACTTTTACACACTTGTGGGGATAGCTTAACTTTTACATCTTTTAGCAGGACTGTGCACCAGCACACTGTCTACTCTGCTTATGAGATGGACGAGTTGTTGGATTGTGAGACACCTGATTTTACACCTCCGTGTTGCTAAGTGCTGACAAGATGAACATTTTTTATCAGTAAACCAGATAAAGTTCACCATCGAAGCAGGGTAGCTACTGACAGAACCAGTTGAGACAAGCCAGTTTGTACTCATGACACATTATGACGTCAGCATTACATAATGACTAGCAAAGAATATTAAACTAACGGCCACATTTTGTTGAAATAATTTGAATTTGCATTTCTTCAGCTACATCTGGTAAAAATTTCATGTAAATTGATCACCATTTGACTGAGTTATAAGAGATGGCCAATCAAACTGATCTCCGATCAACTTTGGGACTTGATCGGAGATCATCTCAATGATCGTTTTTCCATCACCAATTAGCGACTAATCGTCCATCAAATCTCCCATCAAGTTGATGGCCGAATATTGGTCGATCAAGTCAGACGATTGACGATTAAGCGTGGCGATCTGCAGTTCGTTGCTTATTCGCACCAGAAACATTGCTTCACGTCGCTGGTCAGAATGGCAATTCACGCATTAAAATAAAGTTCCAGGCATGGCGATCAATCACTACTGATAAATTTATACTGTGTGTAGTGTTTTGTGAAGAAACAAAATGGATAGACGCTCCCGTATTGATTTGCGATAGAACGTATTTTTGACAGCAGACGATGTGGACGGTATCGTTGATATCGTTGCTATGACAATGTTTACTCACTACGGCGTCCACTCGCAGCGCATGCTGGGTAATTTAGCACAACACTGCAAATGGAGGTCAGCTGTCAGCCAATCAGATTGGCTTAAAGTAGGCTCAGTTGACGGCGGATCAGCTAATCGCCGATCACGTAATTGGAGATCGAAAATCCATGGAAAAACGAAACACAGTTGATCGACGATCAATTCTGAACATTAAGTTAATCGGAGATCAGTAAATGGGAGATGAAATTTTATTTGATTGGCGATGGAAAAACCGGACCATAATGCTGTCTATTGGAGGACAGGGGGATCAACTGAGGTAGCTCACAGTGCTTCCCCACATTACTATTATTACAATTACTTTTCATTGTGATGCCTGTAGAATTTTTTCTTTTGCTTTGTAACTACCATTTTTATTTTATTTCATTTGTAACTATCACTTTCAGTACAGTGCTTAGTACATGTAAACATTAATGTGCATGTGGTAGAGATGGAACTCGGCTGAAGAGGATGGTGCGGTCGGTGGTCTTCCCATGTCAGCTCCCATCATTCCAAGTCAGTTGTTTCTTTACTTCAACTTCTCGTAGGCTCCAGCAAAATCTTTGGCCGGCTTTGATGCAGCGTAATGGTACTATTTACAGTCACAATTAATGTTAAATGGTTAAAAGTGCTATAGTTTTTCATAGGAAACCCATCTCTCTGGGCTACAGAGCGTCACCTGCCATATGGGATCACACACGACACACAGTGTTACCTGCCACCCGACACAGGTGAACGTGCCCTGCCTCAACACCAGTCAGATAGGCTGGTACTCAATTCACCTACCCCGGAGGGATGAAAGGCTGAGTTGACCTATGCGGCTGGTTACATACCAAGATGGTTTACCTGCTTGCAGGCAGTCACCCATTCAAGTACTAACACTGCCTGGCATAGAGTAATAGTAATAGTTAAAATGTCTGATTTCCCTTTTCTTTTTTTCATAATTCACTAAAATGATGATCAATTTACACAAAATTTTTCCAGTTGTAGGTAAAGAAATACTTATTCAAAATATTTCATCAAAATGTGTCTGTTGATTAAATATTCTTTGCTAGTCATGACGTAACAATGACATCATAATGTGTCATGAGTACAAGCTTGCTTGTCTCATCTGGTGCTGCCAGTTGCTGAATAGCTACCCTGCTTCGATGGTGAATTTCATCTCGTTCACTTATGACAAATTGTTGCAGTTTTACCATTGCAGCCACAAAATCGTCCAAAACAATCACTTTCACGCACTTGTGGGGATAGCTTGACATTTGCAGTTCCCAGCATTGTGTGATAGTTGAGTTTCTAGCTTTCAAGACACCCAATTTCATGCTCACATATCACTTAGTGCTGACACGATTAACATTTTTTTATCAGCGAACCATATTAAGTATGGTCAGCCCAACCATAGCAACAGCTGGGCTTGTTTGTAATTTGACTGGGCGTGGTCAGAATTCGGATGCTCTAACTGAGCCACCTTTTCACATAATTGTTTAGAATCATCTGCACATGTTGCATTGAGCTTAAGATCATGTTGTGTCTGGCTCAGGCATGGAAGCTGGCATTAGAAGCATGTCCTTGTCTGGGCAGCCAGTGGCTGAGCCATCCAATGTTGCGCCACCACTGCGTAGTCCCACCGTGCCAAACACCGCAGTCTACATTCGTCCGCCGCCTCCGCAAGCCACTGGTCCCAGAATTAACCCTCCACCGGCATCGGCAGTGCCTGCCCCAGTCAGACCGACGATTTACCCTCCAGCAGCGGCGAGCAGATATCCGACCACGACGTGTAGAGCAGCGGCGCCACTGCATTACCCAGCGTTCTACCCACGCGATGACGACGATGACACGGGCACTTTTGATACATCGAGCGTCATGACTGCCGTAAGTTTACTGTCTGACTGAGTATTTTTAAACCTCTCTCACAGATGCATTATCTTTATTTGTCATGTGATCGACATGTAACAGCCTCGATATATCGCTTGCCTGTTGTAGTCTAGCAGTGGGCTAACTTACTGTTCCGTTACTATGTGTTTGTGTGCATTCTGCTTGGAAAGGTTGTCCTCGAAAATGACCTATACTGTGTCGGGCGAGACTTTAAACCCTACTCACTCACTCACTCACTGTTATTGTTATTGTTGGCCTCAGTGGTGGGTTGTTATATGTAAAAACATGCCAGGTCTGTTGTCTGTGCTTGGCTTAGTTGGAGTTTACATTTTCCACCTGTCATCTCCGTCTTTGGGCGATTACTTGCAAGACATTTTTCTGCTTGGGATACTAGCGTAAACGGCAAAAACTGCAATTAATATGCAGTGCCAAAATGAATTAGTTATAATTTACTGCCAGTTGCTGACTTCACTTTTTGACCTAGACTTTCGTAACTTAGCCAATTCGCTGATCAAAACTTAAAGCCAAATGCCAAAGTTTGTACTTTGGCCAAAGTTGAACTAAACTTCAGTGTAAATGTGTACTTACAGCATACTTTTGGATTTAGATTTTTGCTGACCTTTTTCACTGAGCACGACCTTTGGACTTTGACAGAAGTTTTTCCGCAGCGAAAGGCTCAGCGAAATCGCTTCACTTTTTGGCTGAAGCATGCACTTAGACCGAACTTTGACATGGTGAATTGGCTCAGCAAAAATCCATGTCAGCTAGAAATTTGGGACAGTGCCTAATGTGAGGCCACCCAGCGCTCTAAGTATGATTGGAGGATTCTTGGTCCACAGCCACTGACGATTCGTCAAGCCGTTGATCATAAATGTGGCAAAATGCCCTCCCCACAAAACCCCTCAACCGATCTCACTGAAATTTGGCGTCAATTCCTTCCACCTGAGGGTCGTCCTTCCCCCAATTTTGGTCTCAGTTTCAGAGGAGTAGTAGAATTAAAAATTAAGAATAAAAAAGTAGGAAAAAGGAAAGTGAAAACATAAGGCCTTCCATTACTACATGCAGGACTACGGGTGGTCTAAAAAGTGGACTAGGCTATATTGGCTAATGTGTGTTTGTTCTGTAAGGCTACCGGAGGCGGAGCATCATCATGCTACGTGCCTGGCTACGGCGCACCAGCGGCCTACAGACTGCCAACCTATGGTGGAGCGGGTATCGGTCGCGGTGCGGGTTACTCTCACATCCCTGCTGCACCGCCGTCAGAGATCAGCGTTGACACGTCAGTGTTTGTG
>Ga0209671_1004342_pt1 | contig 14025 bp, 9 predicted proteins | sample WorMetHERISLAND2_2_FD_187401 | JGI IMG/M metagenome (GOLD analysis project Ga0209671, IMG submission 187401) | Marine gutless worms symbiont microbial communities from Max Planck institute for Marine Microbiology, Germany - Olavius geniculatus... | ecosystem: Host-associated > Annelida >... | reverse complement strand
ATAAAAATGTCAAGTCTAAATTTTCGTACACTTATTTCACAATAAATTCGTGAAGCGATCATTAAATTTCGTTCAAAAATTTTATTTACTAGCGGAGTTATTAATTATTGAATACTGATAACAAAATATTTGCGTTACCAGTATGGCGTTACATACTGCAGCCGCTCGATCTAAAATGACGTTTGTTGATGCAATCAACATAAAGAATAACAAGTCGTATTTTCTACAGACGATCGTGTTTTGTGTTTTAATTAAACTGTTGAAAAAGAGACAAGATGTGATGCTAAAAAGTTTATCGCGTACAGTTTGACAGTTAGGCCCACATATCCGTGCGGCTGCTTAATACCGGACACTTTACCTTTTGGGATGACCTCACAAAAGTCGCTGTAACTATTGTACGCGATCGCAGATTTAACTGAAATTTGGTATTTTGATTGCCAATGAATGGCGCATTGTTGACGCGGAATTTTGTGAGAAGCAGATGTTGTTTGTTGGAGTTACGCAAATGTACAGATCACAAAAAAGTTTACTTATGTAACGGAGATATTTTGTTATCGATAATTAAATTTTTAAAACTAAATTTGGTGGTCGCTTTAAAAATTTATTGGAGATTATGTGTACGAAATTTTATTTACACCTGTTTGGGTTTGACATTTTTATTACTTTTTCCGCACACAGTGTATATGTATTGACAAAGTTGAACGTTTAAAATACAGTTTGTTCGAGGTATTAAACTTTTATCCTACGTAGAAAGTTCGTTTTCGTTAGCATTTTATCGCTAATTACAACTTCATTTTTTTGGCATTGCTAATTTTAAAAAAGCGTTAAAAAAATTTTAAAAATGGTTTATACGCACTTTTCTAAAATACACAAACAAATGTTTTTTGAAAATTTTATCAGTAAATACAAATACAAACGTTTCGACACGTTTGTATTTGTAAATTATTACAACTAAGGAATAAGGACGCTTACCGAACACTTCGAACCTAACACACTTCGAACCTAACTTTTAGGTGTCTCAGCCACTTCGGACCTAAATGCTTTTGACTAAAGTCAAAGTTAACTACTTACTTACGCACCTAAGCTTACGTCCTGTTATGTGAGAAAGTGATGGCTTGTTCGAGCTATGATAGAATGCTAAAATTTACTACGCGTGCATTTAATGTAACGCCTGACTTGAATAGGCCTCAGAGGCCTACGTACGATATGGAATATGAGAACGTACACTGAAGTACAACAAAACAACAGTCAATCCATTTTATTTCAGCATTATGATTACTGGACTAAAATAGCACATTCAGAGCACATGTTGTCGAGATTTTGTCACTTCAGCTGACAGTTTATCCAGTTGTCAAATTGTCCTGTAATTAAGCCTACAGTACGTGTTCGAAATTACAGTCTTGTCAATGTTCTGCCTCAGGGGCGTAGAGATGATGAGTGCTCAAAATTTCAATTTCACTTCTAAATTTTCCCAAAATGAAATTGCGACGGCGGTCGGCTTGAGCTTCACTTGTTACGCGACTGATTAAAATTAGTTTTCACTGTGCTACATACAACAAAGCGACTTTAAACGCGTCGGCGTTCAACTATCAGTAATTAGCGACTCCATCCAGTCGAATTTTCAAGCCTGTATCACCGCTTTCATGTATGACTTCACATATACAGCTTTTATTCACCAAAGCGTTTTGTTAGTAACAGAAAAAAACAATAGGTCCGAAATGTCTCATACTTTTAGGACCGAAGTGTCCGAACACTTCAGACCTAAAAATCAGGTCCAAAATGTTTTAGGTCCGGAAGGTCCGGTTACCATAAGGATTAACGACGTGAGTTCGTACTGTGAGCAGCGGCGTTGTCTGCTGTAGCGGCGTGTATAGGCGGCACGATCGCCGCAGCAGGTACGCCTACTGTATTGAACGTGTGGTCCGTCGGTGATGACGCCGTTGACGACGTCGTGTCACTGTGTCCACCGCTGGACCCGACTGACGACCGCGAACCTGTCAGTAAGTAAATAAGTAGTAATGATAATGTGATAATGTATCAGCAGTGCCAGTTGTACGTGCCTGCCCGCGAGTATACAACACACTGTAGAGCTGGTAATCATTGAACATTCTTTTAAAAAATAGCCATTAGATAATCATTAGATTATTACTAAAATGGCATGTTTTTTGTTTACCAACATTAAAAGTTATTAGGCTAAGTTAGCCGATCTCATAATTCACTGAGAGGCACTATACTAGAAATTAGCCTTATGCTTGCTTGCTTTATCCATTTAAATCTCGTAGACCGACTATTATGTCCACATTCTCCGCAGAAAGCGATTATCGTATTTCAGGTTCTTATCATGTATCTATTGTATGACTCTGTCTTACTGGCGTAATTTAAATGAAAAATGTAATGATTAAAATAATATAGTATTAAACTGCACTATCGCAACTATTAACCAGTTTTGACCTGGGGCAGTGGGCTGCGGTGGCATGGCGTTGTTGCTGTAGATGAACTGTGTGAAAGCGACAGATGACGACGGCATCATGCCCGCCCCTGCTGCTGCTGCTGCTGCCGTATGCTGGTGCTGCAGTGCTACCGGTGCGGTACGCGGACTGACGGTCGCCGATCCGCTGTACGCGCGTGACGGACTCAACACGGCGTCCAGCTGCGAGAGCGTGGCGTGATCGACGTGCAGCGGACGCGCCGACGCACCGACCTTCGCGACGAAGTAGTCGACGACGTCAGCCAGACACGACAGTACGTCGTGCTGCAACACACATCACACGTCACTCACTCACTCAGCCTCCTACCCTCGGCGGCACGGGTAATGAGTTGTGACTTACCGGCAACGGGGCATGTGAGATTGTCATAAACTGCCATCAGGCAGAAGACGGACAGACGTCAGTCACGGCACTATGCACATTCATGTCAATGGTGGTAGAAACCAAGATAATGTTCATACGAACACGAGTCTGTCCAATGCATTTCGATAGTTTACAGTATATGTCCGTATAAATATAATCAGTGAGCTGTTTAAACCAAAGGAAAAAAATCAAAGAGTGTAATTTCAAATTGTACAGCAGCAATGATCCTTTCATCCTTCTCTATTACTTTAACTAAACAATAGACATTGTGAGTCACGAGACGATTTGATTCGTCAGCAGCGCTTTACTATAAAAAGTCCATCGTCACCATGCGTCTATCTTCCATCGTTATGGAGATATGGCGCCTCAAAGATAATGGAGGTCACGAGTTTGACTTTTTTGGGGTCACGTGACGTCATCGGTCACGTGACCATTCGACTCCCGCGAGTCGACTTCCTGTCCGTGGTCCATGGTGACCATGCGTCTGTCTGGCACCGTTACAGAGATATGGCGCCTCAAAGATAATGGGGTCACGAGTTTGACCTTTTGAACATTATCTTGTTGTTATTATTGTTGTTGTTGTACGATGAACTGACCATGTCTTGGACATCGATCGTGAAACCTTGCGGGTGTCGAATCACGGCATAATGACGCACTTGACTGGCACTGAATCAGACACAAACCAACATAACGCACACATAATTCAAACGTTTAAAATTTAAAGAGAAACCCACCTCAGAACTACAGAGCATCACTTCTCATTATGAGATCACACAGTGTTACCTGCCACCCCATACAAGAGAACGCGCCCCGCATCAACCCCAACCAGACAGACCGATGCTTGATTTACCTACCCAGGAGGGATGAAAGACTGAGTTGACGTTAGTGTTGGTAATATACTGAGATGGCTCACCTGTTCGCAGACAGTCACCCATCCATGTAGTAACCATTTGGCAGCGATCCGACTGGGATTCAAATCAACGATTTAGCGATCTCACTACCATAGTCACAGCTAATAATAACGAAACCTAAAGTCACGTACACAGCGACGTAACTGAACTGAACTAAACTGACGTGGCTTAGTTTTTGACAAACTGACCAATGAGCAAACAACAATGCATTACAGTAGGCACCGTCTAACGGCGTTGGTAAAACGTGATGTTAAACCTATGTGCATAGTTTTAGTAAATAATAATAAAATAACAATTTTTAGACACCTTTAAAATTTTCCAAGGGTTAAAAATATTAACAGTCACGTACGCGTCAGCCAATGACCAATGGGCTTGCCCTGCTCGCTTATTGGTCAGTTCATCAAAAACTAAACCATGTCAGTTCAGTTCAGTTCAGTTACGTCGTTATGTACGCGCCTTGAGTTAGACTGTTCCTACATGTAAAAATAAAAACAAAACTCGCGTGAGATGTTTTGGACCGTTTGGGGCAGTTTAAGACAGACGTACCTAAGCACCGCCAAAAAAATCACGCAGGCGATCTTTGAAGGTTTATACCTTCTGACACATAGCATCCACAATGCTGGAAGACACACGTTTTAGTCTGACCGATTACTGCTGCATTGTAATGCTGAACCTTTGAATAAAATAACGTCGTCGTCAGCACTGACGGCTGAGCTATCAGAATTACGTAGACAATCTTTATCAATCTTCAGCCACTGTCACACCATTTCTTGACCTGGACTTTCATTCACCCTGCATACACGCATCAGGCCACACTCCGACGCCATCCGTGTCTGTCAAGAGTTGTCACCTCTGCTTCGTCACAGGTGAACCCCATCTTTTGCAAGTCGTTGTTGACTATGTTCCGTTGGATTATAGAAATTAAATACAAAAAGTTTAGTAATTAATAATTAAACTAATCTGATCACAGTAACGACTGAGATCAAAAAACGTACGGTACATAAAAGCATGAAGCAGTATTTACATGTACACCAAAATAAAACACCGACGTACCCTCCGCCTTCGAGTCGGTAGCTGAGGGCGTATTTGTGGTTGGGCTCCGAACTGACTGGTCGCAGGAGCAGACTGCCGTACTGGCGAGACAGACTCAGAATAGCTTCCGCCTTCTCACGAGAACACTCCACAAACCAACTGCCATATACACATCAGCCACATCAGCACTTTGTCATCATCATCATTATCATTTATTTACCAGCAATGCAAGCACAAAAGTACTCATGAAAACACAGCTAACAAGATATGCCAGGCTCATAACAGTTTTACTAGCAGCCTACATTACCTGAAATAATAACTGTTCGTGCAAGTTGAACTTACATCAAAATGCAGCAAAATCACATTGCACAGTAGTACATTTCAAATATTTAACAAAACCAACACTACTAGATGAACTCCTAAAAGTCAACAGAAAATTAATAAAACTACTCGTAGATGGCAACATATGCCATGCATGAAAAACTCTATGTCCTTGACCTTGACCTTGATTTATCCCGCGTCTAACTGGACACATCGGGCCACACTCCGATGCCATCCGTGTCTGTCAGAAGCTGTCACGTCTGCTTTTACCCAGGTAAACCCCATTTTTTAACTCTATAGATAAAATATATTCGACGAACTGCATTTGGAAATCACGACTTAAAAGTAAGTAAATTTAATTTTTAAAGCGCACAATGTCAGCGAGAAACTCACTGAATTTGAAGCGAAAGTTATACAATTTGTGTGGGTGCCACTTTCGCGTGAGCTGAAAAACTAAATTAAACTGTGGTCTAGAAGCTATAGGCCAATACTCACAGTGGCGGCTGGAGGTTGCGAGCAGGGTCGTTGTAGAAGTGATGTGTTGCTTGCATAGCCTAATATCACACAGAGTCACAACGTCACACAATTCGTCATCAATAATTTCTAACATCACGACTGCAATTAGATATTATCAAACCTACGCTCATCTTTATAGATCTTGCGTGTCCATTCGTTTGTCCCGTACGATGTCGTGACTCGTGCAAAAAATGTAGAAAAACGAAAGTTGATTAGAACGTTTTACACGGCACGTGCAACCAGTGTGCCAATTTCAGTTCAAAGTGTCTAGGGCCAAAATTACCAAAACTCAAAAACATCCAAAAATATTGCACAGGCCTAGGCCTATATGTTGGACATGCCTTTTCTAACTACTCATCAACGTGGTCAATTGGTCAACACCGTGAGTGGTGTAAAACAAGGACCATAATAATTTGGCAAAAGGCAGAATCGTTCGTTTGCATTCGCCAGGTGACAGCATATGACCGATGGCATGGCTGCAATTTGCAATTGCATCTTTTTGCTGTGGGTTTAAACTCCCAAATCCCCCTTCTCTTGGGTATCAAGGACCCCATCTAAAACACTGCATCATTGGACGCCACAGGGGTACCTGCCAAATGGCATATAAATTTGTGCAACGGGCTAAGCAGGGCGGACGAATGTGTAACAGACAGTTGGGTTGGTGGCTCGGCGCAGCGGTAATGCGTTTTATCCGATCAACAAAGTTACTTTATGCCAGGCCGGATTAGTACTTTTATGGGTGACTGGCTGCGGGCAGGTAAACCATCTCCATATGCAACCAGCCGCCTAGATCAACTCAGCTTTTCGTCCCTCCTGGGTGGGTAAATCGAGTACCAGCTTATCTGGCTGGGGTTAAGGCGAGGCGCGTTCACCTGTCTCGGGTGGCAGGTAACATTGTATGATCCCATACGGCGGGTGACGCTCCGTAGCTCTTGATAGGTTTCCTATGAAAAGCTATAGCATTTAACCACTTAACCATTTTTAACCAGACCATCCACGCTACGGAGAAATGTGTAGCAGTGGGCAGAATCACTCGCGGTGCCGAAGCGATTCCGCCTGGCGTGGAACGGTACGTCACCTTGGCAGCTGGTGGACCACTCGCATGATGCAGTGCGTTGACAGCAGCGGCAGACGATGAGATCGGTGCGGCACTCAGTTTCATGTCGCTGCTGTGTGGAACGCTGTGTCGTCTGGAGTAGTTATACTGCTGACGCGTCATGTCACTGTCAGACGCCGACACGCGAGGTAGTCCAGCTGCGCCGCCACCATTGCTGCCACCTGGGGGTGGTTGTGATAGTTTCAATTGAGCTGGTGGACCACTCGGTGCGGCACTGAGTTTCATGTCGCTGCTGTGTGCAACGCTGTGTCGTCTGGAGTATTGATACTGCTGACGCGTCATGTCACTGTCTGACGCCGACACGCGAGGTAGTCCAGCTGCGCCGCCACCACTGCTGCCACCTGGGGGTGGTTGTGATAGTTGCAATTGAGCTGGTGGACCACTCGCATGATGCCATGTACTAACGCCGGATGTCCGCATATCTTGCTACACAATCCACCACAGGCGAAGTCTTTTAGAAATTATTACCTTTCTTTTCTTCTCTGCCCTAAAACTAAAGAATCCGAAAATCCTATCCTAGATCCAGATGCTAATCGGGATAATCACAAAACCCCCTCCATAATGCAATTTCCACCAAAACAAAACCCCTCCCTCTTCTATGTCCCCTTTTCTCGTCTCTACTTGTAACTACTGCGTAACAGTATAGGCATTAGCATTAGACTATCACTTAGTCAAAAAAAGTTTGTTATGTCATACAAGTCCACATTTCGAGTCTAGACTATATGCAAAATGCTAACCTAGATTCCTTGTACTGAGATCTGATTAGATCGGACGCTGAGATGCAAAATATATGGATCATTCTAAAAGTTCGCTTCCTAAATCAAACTACCATAAAGAGAAATCGGCGTAATCTATTTCCCACCTCGTGTGGAAAAGTGGCATGTATCTGTTTGGGCAGGCGTAAGATGAAAAATGCAGGTTAGTAAGAAGTCGCGCAGAGACATCTATGGCCAACTGAGTAGTGTGAAGTCACGCCACAAGCAGAATTACTCAAAAGATTAAAAAAACATTGTTGTCATTTACTGAACACCTGCTGTGCGCACAACAGTCATTACCCATACAGACAGACGAACGGACAGACAGACAGACGTGGTCACAACAGCGCCATTCAGGCCTACCTTGCCCTGATGTCGTGTATGATGCCTGCATGACTCTGCCGCGGCAACGGCTGATTGCCTCATCGCTTCACGCACTCTGTTCATTACGTCACCAGGCAGCTTCGTACCCGCTGGTATCACACCCTGGTGTTGTACAAAACGCAACAGCGGTACCGATATGTATGCGGCTGTCCGCCTAGTGCAGTGGGCGAGTGAGCTTACGCATAGCCGGTTAGCCGACCAGCGCGCGATCCGCCAGTTGTAAGAAAACATGTAAGCGAGATATCCGTCATTTTCTGGAAGTCTACGTCGGATGACTTTTGGAGCTGAAAATTGGCATTACATGATTTAACCTACTTCTGCCCTGGGCCGATAAACGTCTACGCCAATTTTGATTTTCTCCCGATTGAGTTTCAAGTTAGGGTCCTATATGCGGCAAAGACAAATGGACAAACAGACGGGCAGACAGAAGAACGGACGGACGGAGAGACAAAACTTGTAATGTGGCCTATACTAAGACTGCCGCAACAAATAACCATACAACGCTCGCAGTTTCATTGGCATACTCCAAAATTACATGTATAGCAATCTCATATTATCAGTTAACAGTAATGCCTCTAGGGGCCTAGACAGTGTTAAAAAGTTGAAATTTTATAAAGATGCAGTTTTAAACAAAGTAACATATTTTTGCACATTTGAGGTGAAGAGAACTCATCAATGGACTATAATCGTAGATGGAAACAACAGTATGGACTTACGTGTGAAACGGCGATAATGAAGATTTCCCACAAATCGCGTTCGTTTCGATTTTCACACTACAAACAACACGTGCTTGTTACCAGTTGCCACTGACATTTGTCACACAAAGAAACACGTGTTCTTAACTTCTCTCAACTTTCGATTACAGTAGATAAGTTGATTTAAGTGATCGAAAAATAAAAATACGCTTTAAATGTACTCAACTCCTAAAGCAGAGTTTCCATTAAATGCAACGCACGCAACGTAGCCTATACGCAGCAAACGCAAAAAAAATGTTAGGCCTACTTTCGTGACAAGCGTGAAAAGCAAGAAAAGTAAGCAATAAAGCAGCTGACGCAATGGCCAAAACTCAAGGATATACGAGATATACGACATACGAGAAGCAGTTATTGTGTCCGTTACGTCAGTTGCGTTTGTTGCGTTGTGTGCGTTGCGTTGGATAGAAAACACGCTTAAGTCGTAAAAAACACGTCATGCAGTCAACTGCAAACATCCGCGTAATCTGCACGCGACTCATGCGACGGCTGAATGGTGAAGCAACGAGGAAGTTTCTCACATGGGATCATAGCCAGCCATAAATCAGTTTATATACGAGTTGAATGTGAGGCGTTCACGTCGCCATCAACAACACGCAACGCCACCAGCAGCAAAGTGGTCTCGAGATTATGCATGGTTTCATGCTTTCACGGTTTTGCTTTTGAGACCGGTCGTAAGACCAAACGTGGCGAACTTGCAGTCTTGTGCTTGGTCTACAGATTTCGATCCAAGTATCGGTCTTGGTGTCAAATTTTTGGACTCGGGACTGACGTCTGCCAGTCTATAGCCGATGTCAGTGTTGTATAGTTGTAAACGTAAAGAAGCTATAGGCCAACATACTGGGTAAAGTGCGAAATGACATTATTCATATGCATCAGTTTAGTGATTTTTTTTGTTCTGATCTTCAGTCGTCGATATTGGTCACTCACGATATAGTCCCGAGTCTTTGGTATTAGTTTACAGAGGCGCTGAAAACATCATCATCATCATCATGACGCGAAGCGTTCAGCCGTAGTAGCATTCCGCCGTTGCGATTTGTCGCCAAAACAAGCGATCTTCTGCCAGCTGCAGAGCGTCGGTCACTGATATTCCCGTGTCCCGGCAGATCTGATAGATTCAAGTGATGTGAGGTCGACCACGAGCGCGTTTCAAATCAGGAGATGGCCGGGCACCGTCTTGGGCTTCGCAGCAAGTCCAAAGGATTTGGTTTGCTGGAACGTCCTCTGTGAGTCTGGAAACGTGACCAAACAGTCCGACTCTTCGCTTGCGAACGATGGAAGAGGCTGCCAGGAGACCGGTCCGGCGTAAGACTTCATTGTTAGATACTAAATCGTACCATCTAGTGTGAAGTATCCGCCGCTGACGCTGAAAACGCGGGAGTGAAAACGTGGCACCGGACAAGCTAGCAGAGGCTTTCCACACACATCTGCTAACTGGTATTGCATTTTCCACTCCCGCGTTTTTAGTCGCCCCAGCAACGCACCATGAAGATGTTCGTTTTGACTTCGCCTTTGTCGGTGACTGTCTTGAGCTCGAAGCAGTAGCCGATATCTTCAAGGTTCTGCCAGACGTCGCGCACTTCACTGCTCGGCCCCAGGCTCAGAGTTCCTACCATCTACATGTATATTCAACACACGCAACACATCAAGGTTGTGCCACACGTCACGTATTACACTGTGTGGTATACCAGACTCATTGGTCACATCAACAGATTTGTAAGCTATGGTATGCCGTCTTGGTATTTGACCAAGTCACTCAGACTAACTCAACCTGGCCATCCCTCCGTGCGCAAAATACTGGCGATTATTACGACCAAAGCCATAAAAACGGCGAGTTGTGTGTGTAACAGTAGGCCTATATATAGCCAGTGACCAGAACTGCTGGCATACTGAGTTAGCCTACGTGATCTAGTCCATTAAAGTCTCTACATAATTGTTAATAAAGCATGCGATCCAACAGACTTGGTAGTATGCTAGATTGGTTTAACTCTCGCCGGCTCAAAGCTCTACAAAAGAGATGAGCTCCCACGCAACGGACCTTTATCTATGCCTAAATCTTCTGAGCCAATATCTGCAATGACAGCATCAAGTAGTTGCGATTTCTCACCGTTTCGTTAGACTTCTTTTCCGATGAAAACATGATGAGAACGTTGTTCCTTAGCAGCATTCGATAACGGGTCCATTTCTGTCAATCACCACCAGTTAACTACAAACTAACCAGTGATCACCCAGAGTCATTCGTACATAAAGGTAATAGCAGGCATAACAAACCAATGGTGGATCAAAATCAAAAACAAACCTATGGTAACCAAATTTACTGGATCGCAACTGCCCAGCTATTTGATGGGTACTGAAGCACTGTTTGGGATTTGTTTTGTATTGCTGACCTATTTTCTGCTTGTCAATGCAGTTCTGTAATAATAATGTAGTTAGTTATCAATTTTACTGTATTTAACATTAAAACCTAACAAAAAAATAAATATGCTTATATGCAAAGAAAAGAAAATAAACAGTAGAATGCAAAGAACCGAGCACGAATCAAGTATTTAACATTATTATGTCAGAAACCAGAACTCAGTATTCAGCAAGCAAGTGCTGCACGTATAGACTATAAAATTCTATACTTTCGTGCCGCTGTCCGGCTGGTTGCGAGAGACCTGATGGTGCAGCACCCAACCTTCATGACAGCCTTCCATCACTGCCCGTCACTACGTCACTGATGACAGCATTCAACTATGCAATGTCTCTACAACGTCAAACAACCATAAAGTTAGTGCTGAGACAGCACAAACCTCCGCCGTAAATGTTGCTGTTACCTGGCAAACACAACAAACTCGATAGGCCTACAGCAGCTCTGTGCTCCGATGGTGAAAAACCTGGCTCATTGATAACAAATTCTTGAAGTTTTACAGTTGCAGCCACAAAAAACGTGCAAAGCGATCGCACTTAGCCTACCTGTCTGCGGGGATAGTTGGACTTTCACACGATTTCCTAATGGTAAAGAATCTTTGACTTAAATCCAACATCTATAAAATACTATGGATCGCCACCAAGATTTAATCAGTTCCTAGTTGGGCCACAAACAACATTTACACAAAATTTAATTTTAAAAATCTGCTTTAACCGACTGTACTTAAGTAACAATCAAGATATTAAATTGGGTAAATTGCAATTGCCTGGCAATATTTATAAATGAATTGGTGCCTTTTTATCGAATCGGGACCAGATTTGTCGCTACAACGGTTTTGTTTCAAAGTCGGCCACTTGTAACCTAGGATTTGTCCAAGGCTCTGGTCGAGGACCTACTTTTTTTGTTGTCGACCCCCATGGGGAAGTTGGCAGTCAACGTGTTAAGTCGTAGAAAAAAACTTTTTACACGAATCATTACCCATGTACCATAAACCTAGGCATGCAAAATTTCAGCAATGTATTGCAAGAGAAACATTTTCAACTTAAAGGTTGAATGAAAGGGTAAAAAAATTCAATTGAAAACTTGACATATCCCGAAAACAATGAAAGATAGAGCCAAGGCTACTATTAATCACTAATAGAAAGTGGCATACGCCCTTTTAATTGAGATAAAATTATCGACTTTAGATGACCTTGAAGGGTCATAACGCACTAGCCTATGGTATACCAATCAGGCGGTATTGTAGCTAAATGGTAAGTCGTAAAGAGTCAACGATGTTACCATTAAATACGGCGGTGGCAACTTTCTATAGGCTGTCAATAGTAACCATGTCTCTTACTGCAGCGGTTTGGCCGCAATTTTCAATGAGAAGTTTTAAGCTATAAATAGCCTATGTCGGAAACGGTGAGAGATAGGGCCTAGGTTGATATCGATCACTAATAGGTAATCGCATACGCCCTTTCAAATGAGATAAAAATCATCGACCTTAAATGACCTTGAAGTTCACTAACAACCAGTACGATCGGCTGTCCTAGCGACAACTGGGTTTCTTGTTAACTTTTGAATTAGGCCTATTCAGCCATTTGACTCGGTCGGACAGTAAAACAAACGGACGTGAGATGAGCCCTATCTACTCGACCAATTCTGGCGAAAGGGAGTCGCGACTTGTCTCCATTTTAATCAGCAGTATAGAGCCTACAGTCCTGGATATTTTCGTGTTACCGGTATGCACTTGGCATGTCCACAGCCACTCAGGAGTCTTCTACTTGCTGAAATATGACCAAAAGAAAGAAACAAAGCACAGAGAGAGAGACAGACAGACAGACAATCGGGCAGCCTCACATAAGTTCTTCGGCAGAGGCAATCACTGCGTTGCGTTTGTCTGCAACATTCACTGGGCGTGACTGGACGTCTTAATCGTAATATTCATATCATAAGCCTGCTAAATCTATACATCATAATATATACTTTGTCTTACCGTCTTCCGGCTTGTGCTCCCAGCTGATTGACACAACAGTCTAAACTGGTTCGTGTGTAGGCGACGCGATCTGTGGTCGTCAGTAATCTCTGCGACGTTCAACGAAGCAGGCTGAAATCGGTGAGAATATTCTTGCTGAACTGAGCGTACGAATAGCGACGTACAGTGCGTGGTGCTTGCTATGTCGCGCGTGCATGCATGGCTGTGATGTCGACCGGAACGTTCTCTTATTATACGCCGGCCAAGCTAGCAATGTTGATATATCAATGGGATTTAAGCACAACGGACTATTATGGTGCATAGTCGCAGGGACGGCGTCACAAGCAGGTGCTACGATACTATGATCATGGCTATAGCACTTTTTTGCCGTGTAGAAAAAGGGTGACTTGGAAATCAGAACAATCCCCATTGGCGAAAAATGCAGCAATTAAAGTTGCCGCAACTTCTGGGCTATACGTATCCTACGCCATGAACTGTAACAAGAAATTCGAGATAATGCTCATTGGTCATGAGACGCGCGACGCAGGTTGTCTCGGTCTATCTCTAGTAATTTCGACCAAACTTCACTAGTCTCTTTAAACGTGCGTCGTCGCATAAAGTAGCGAACTCGAAAAAAATTCCTTTATCTAGTGTCATGACGTTTTGGCACAAGAAAAACTAAAGACTCCACGTTATCATACGGTGAAAACTCGAAGTCTATCTAACCCGGGCTTGAACTGAAGCCGGGCTCTGACAGACGGACAGACAGAATTACGATAGCTAATACGCGCTTAGCAATAGGCCTAGGCCTAGTGAGTCGCGCGTATAAACGTGTCACCAAACTTGTCTATAAGCTGAACTTCGCCAAATATTAGTCGATTCTAAGAATTTTTCACTGGCCACTTTCGTGGAACACTGCATGTGTGGAAAATTTCGATGAGACGATGCATATATAGGCCTATTATTAACCACGTTTTAACTGCGTCGTTAGTCTATATATATATATATATATATATATATA
>Ga0209671_1004340_pt1 | contig 14028 bp, 10 predicted proteins | sample WorMetHERISLAND2_2_FD_187401 | JGI IMG/M metagenome (GOLD analysis project Ga0209671, IMG submission 187401) | Marine gutless worms symbiont microbial communities from Max Planck institute for Marine Microbiology, Germany - Olavius geniculatus... | ecosystem: Host-associated > Annelida >... | reverse complement strand
CCACATGCTTTTGGGTGGGCAGTTTCTCTAGCGACGAATGCTTTCTAGTACTTTTCTCTACTTTAAGTACTCTGACCCTGCCGCTCGCTTTTGAGATATTTAGTTCGTGTCGTCTGCTTTACTTTGACTCTATTTTTGACCTCGATCACAAATTCGTCTATGATTGGTCTGCAGGGATGTGGTCTTGGTCGAGACGTCTGAGCGGTCTCGAGACGTACTGAGGTCTCGTCTCGGACAAAATTCTCAACGTCTCTTCTCGGTCTCGGAGCGATATGTCTTGGTCTCAGCCCAGTAGGTCTCGTCTCGGTTCGTGGACAATTGCGTGTCGTCGAGACGTTTTGTGTAGGCGCGCGCCGTGCATACTGTAGCTGCAGTTTGAGCGATAGTAACCAGCATGACATTTGAGAGTCTCGGGATCTTCAAGGTCTCGGCCAGCGTCTCGAAAGCTGCAACGTCTTGTCTCGGTTTCATCTCAGACAAAATTTTGAACGTCTCGGGTCTCATCTAGTCTCGGTCTCAGCTTAGAAGGTCTCGTGCACATCCCTGTTGGTCAGCAGAGTGGACTGAGTAAATTTATATGCCGCATCTTTAGGCTTATGGAGATAATGGAAGGGTTCATACCACTCTTGACATTGTTATATGCTTTCATTATTCATGTACTTAACTATAATAAAAGAGCAAAAGCTGAGAATGGGGAATAGGACACATCACTGACCAATGCACCTCTAGAAAATCTAACAAAATTGTACTGGTGTTGTGGGCTCAGCTTACCAGCGGGCTGAGTTTACCAGAGGGTACTGAATGAGCTGAAACTTTGAGTTGTTTTTGCTTTCTGACAGCCCAAAAGACTGTTTTGCAGCTTATTCAGCTATGAAAATTTCCAACATTTGTACTGAATGAGTTGCAACATTTAGTTGTTCATTATCATAGCTGAGTAAGCCGCAAGCTCGCAACACAGTCTAAAAGACTGTCTTGTAACTTATTCAGCTATGAAAATTAACAAAATTTGTACTGAATAAGCCTGAATAAGCCGCAAAACAGTCTTTTAGGCTGTCAGAAAGCATAAACAACTCAAAGTTTCAGCTTATTCAGTACCCTCTGGTAAACTCAGCCCGCTGGTAAGCTGAACCCGGGACACCAGTAATCCGGTACTCAAATTAAATTGTACACAGTGTTTCATAAAAAACAATCTCTTTTTCTTTCTTTCGTAATTTACTCAAATGAATCAACTACCATATTTTGTTTAAAATATTTTGAATTAGTATTTCTTCAGCTACAACTGGTAAAAATTTCATGTAAATTGATCATCATTTGAGTGAATTATGAAAGAAAGAAAAAGGGGTTGTTTTTTATGAAACATCGTGTATTTGCAGAATGCTAATTGGTAGACTGCGCTGTGTCTGCGCCAGGATGCTGTGCATGCGCTGAACACTCTGCAGTCGAATGCAGCCGTGCTGGAAATTGTCAAAGCAACTCTCGATGCTCAGCGACACTTATCTCTTCCGCAGACCATAGAGATGGCTCATAGAGCTGGTGTCACGGTCAGCTACCATGCACCATTTGTAACTCTGCTATATAGGGGCTCCACACTTGCTCGGTAGTGAAATAATAAAACTTTTTCACTTACTTACTTACTCTGATAAGCCCAGCATGTCTTGTTTATCAGAGCAAATGTTTTATTGCCTCTTGTTCTTCGGTGTCATGGTGATGCAGTAGCATGCTTGGACAGCCTCTTATATCTCTTCCATCATGGGCGTTGGAACAGGGGGAGCAGAGGGAGCAGCTGCTCCCCCAACTTTTGGCACGGGAGAGCAGGCCATAGCTCTTGCTCCCCCAAAAATTGCCAACTCAAACTAAATATATAATGACAATGTTATCACATCCAGTCACCAAGATATCGAACAGCGTCACTCAATAGTCCCAATAATTGAAGAGCTGGAACTGCCAAAATAGTAATCTGTTATCAATAATTTAAGAGATGGCAGAGAATGGAATGGACTCGGGTCTTTAATACATCCAGATACTTTGGATCAGCTGGAAGACGGCTACAAAAGTAAACAACAACAGATGTGATTAAGACAAAAATTATGACAATGTGCATTTGAAGATCTACAAATGACACAAGAAAAAAGCAGATACATAGAAATCGGAATTGCCCTCTTTGGATCCAATTCAGAGTGTTTTCCAAAGTGGACACCAATTTACTACTGCCAGGGACCGACAGACCAAGCCACGGTAACACCTGTAGGAATAGGCAGAATCACGCCAATGCCACCAAATAAGTCCAACACAAGGCACTTCCGTGGCATGTTGTCTATCGTACTTGTATTGTACTTGCCATCAAGCTGCTTGTTTTGTAAAAATCTATTCATTTTCGGATGGCACGCCAAATTCGAACCATAGACACTATATTTTGAGAGTAAACCTGTACCATGTCCCTATTGAACACTTTGCTAAAAACTGACAATGGGATAAGTTTTGCCGCTCCGTGGGACGTTCAAGAACCAAAAAGCTTTCAGCTTCAGGGGGGCAAAGCCCCCCTGACCCCCAACCAGGGGCTCTGCCCCTGGACCCCACTGGGGGCTCTGCCCCTAGGCCCCCATTATAGGCTCGCGCTCCACGGGCTCGCCATGGCCTCAGCCACTGCTTGCTCCCCCAACTTTCAGACACTTGCAACGCCCATGTCTTCCATTGACCTCTGTTTTCAGCTTCGTGTTACTTGAGTGAGTGTTTTATTAAGCACATAAAAAATCATGTAAAATGATTTTGCACTTGTCAAATCTGTGAAGTATTTACGAGATGCTGTCAATGATTTTGAGTTATCTTTTGTGCATTATATTGGATTTTTCTTATTAAAGCTGATGCGTTTGTGATGTGATTAGCTTGAGGACATAGAACGGCTGTCTGTTATTCACGTGAGTGGAACTAAAGGTAAAGGCTCGACTTGTGCATTTGCTGAGAGCATTCTCCGAACTCATGGATACAAGACTGGATTCTTCAGGTAACCCGGAAAGCCTTGATCATAATTTATTCGTAATGATAACAAATGCCAAAAATCTAATAGGTGTCATGGTTGTTATTGCACTTCAGTGGCATATTTATTATGCAAAACCATATGTTTATTAGTGCTGAAATTATTTTATTTTACATCCTAATTAAATCTTCTTTTTCATACTCACCCAATTTATGTTCTATTAGAATTCTTCTGAGTGTATCTGAAAGTAAAATATGCTATTATTTCATCAGCAGCACTTCTGTTGTTAGTTGTTGTATAGATATTACTTAGAATAGGTTCATGATTTTACTTGTTATTTGACCGTTTCTTGGAGGTTTGTTTTGCTGTGCATTGTGGGTAAATTTGATTGCACCAGTTCTCCGCACCTGATTGAAGTTCGTGAAAGAATTCGTATCAACGGTCGTCCGTTGTCTCGCGATGCTTTCAGTCGATATTTCTGGCACTGCTATCACCAACTTGAAGACTCCAAGGTTCTTTATTCAATAATCACTGCTGTTACTTACTTCAGTTTTGGCTGAAAATTTTGTTCTTTTTTAGAGCTGGTAATGATTAATAAATTATAGTAGTTAAACTTTACAAACATTAATAATTAATTGATGATTGATTTTGATTAAGGCCAATGATTACGGTACAGCACATTATGCTAGAAGTTGTTACAAGAATGTTATGTTTCATTTTACATTTGTCATATGGCTTTAATTTTTCAGTGACAATTTTTGTTTAGAAGGTACGTTTATCTAAAAAAAGTTACATTTGTTAAATTGTGTTGTTTATGTCTGTGCAAATAATAAAAATTAGGAAAATTGTTGCTGGAGTTAAATGATGAAACCAGCGTCATGTTATCTTTTTGGATACTGATTAGTCCAATCAGAAGCGATAGCTTGCGGAGAGGACTTATGTTTTACTCGAGATGTTTTTTTAATTAATTTTTTTATTCCAACGCAAGATCTCCGAGATGTGTCGGTCGATTGGCGTGAAATTTTGCACGATGATCAGCAGTAGGCCATATTTCATAATGCCAGTCCAAAATTTCGGGGGCCCTTCCCCAAATAATTTCATGGGCCAAAAACAAAATTTGGTGCGATTTCAGATGACTTGAAAGTTTGGCGGTGAATATATCTGGAATGGATGAAGATATTCAAAATCGGTCAGTATTTGATTTACCGCGGTTCCTCTGGCGTTCAGTGAAAAAGGTCGGGTGAACTTTGGTCCACCAATTGCGGAGATCTCGATGTGGAATCACACCCACCCACATCAACTTTTTTGGAAGACAGTATTTCGGTCCATAGAGGGTGCTGTGCTCCCAATTTTTACACACACCAGGGAAAGGCCAAGTCTTACTAGTGCACACCCCAACGGGGGCAGGGGTCTCGCTTACAATTTTTTTCAAAGGAGAGTTCAAAATTGGCTTAAATTTCAGCAATGTGTGCCTATAACTTTGGGGGTAGTGGGAGTAGCCCCATGATACTTTGCCATTTGACGTGCCAGTAGGTTGGGGTGATAACATGGGTACAACTTTTGGGGGGGGACCGCCCCCTTAAAATTTTGGAGGGCAAAAATGTCCAAAATTTGGTGTGATGTAGGAAAACTTTTGACTTTAACCGCGAATATCTCTGAAACGCATAGAGATACTGATAAGCGGTAAACGGCATTATCAACGGCGATTCATCCCCCCATTGAACAAAAAAGGTGAACTTTGGTCCACTAACAAAGAAGTTATAAGTGCACACGTTGACCCGCTCTAAGTTGACATTGGGCGGTACGCTAATGCATTTGAGTTCGGGCCACGTAAGTTTGCCACTGGGGAATTTCACCCCATTAATTTTTTCCCCAAATCGGACTTAGGGCGCCGGGTGGACTCACGTTGGGCTTTGCTCCAAATTTATAGTTATTTTAAGGTCCTTTTGGGTCAGGTTAGATTAGAAGGTCTGACCGATCTGTTTGCTACAGGAAGCGCACAATGGAGCAATGCCGGCTTATTTCAGATTTCTCACGATCATGGCATTCTATGTGTTTCTACAAGAACAGGTTACATCTAGTCTTTTTCATGGCAGTGAAATTTACTGAAGTGAATTGTTGTTTGTTGTTAGTTATTTGTTATTCAGTTGCTCGTTTTCCAGTGTTTCAATGCTTTTGTTTGATTACAGGAAAGGTACCTGGTCTGAATGAAAAACTACTGCACAAAGTTTTCCAGAAATGTAACAAAATTTTACTTTGAATGTAACTTAGACAGTAGGCCAAAGCTGTAGTAAACTGTTCTGTCCAACCAGCCAAAAGTCTGCGTGTATGTGGCTAATTATCTGAATACAACAAATAACAGTAGTGTTGGACATTTTTGCATGTTATTGTAATGTCTTTAAACTTCTGTTGGTATGCTGTCAACTACACTGGTAACCATGCGCTGCCAGAACAATCTGTTTTCTGATTCTGAAGCAGGGATTGCAATCCTGGGATTCTGAATCCTGGAATCTGTGTCGTTTTCGCCAATCACGAATCTTGGGATTGGCGGTGTCCCAATCCAGGGATTTAGGGATTACAAAAATTAGTTAAAATCGTACTTTTCCCGTGTTAAATGATAGAAATAAAAATTTTAGCCATTTGGTAAACAGGATTTTTATGTGCTATAGAGTCTGACTCTTTGCTGTGCACTGTAATTCGTATTCTGACAGTCATTGTCACTCCCTGCAGTTCGGATAGGTCTATACTTTCGTTAGGGGCCTATACTACATCATATGCATAAAATAAGTCAGTTAAGGATTTCATTATCAAAATGACGACTAGTCCGTAAGTTTAATCTCGAAATGGGATCCCGAGATTACAAATTTCTCAATCCAAGATCCCGAGATTGAAAATTCAATCCCGGGATTGCAATCAATATTCTGAAGCCCTGATGAGATGAGTTGGGTCAGTTTATTTTTCCACGGTTGATAGAAGCTGTCCAGATACTTCATTCTCTGACATCCCTTTGGTTGTCCTCTTTTTTTCTGTCTTTTTCATCAACACCAAATTCTCTAGACCATATCTTCTCAAGTTATATCCCGGGGTTACCAATGTATGCACTTGGAAGCCAATGTAACTGTGATTTTTTTATTATGGTAGGTGGACGTTGCTGTAATTGAAGTAGGCATTGGTGGACAGTACGATTCTACAAATATCGTCAGGTATTTTTTGGCTTTATTAGTGTTTGGATTTAGATATTTACAAATATTGTCAGGTGACATTTTCCGTTGTTTCTGCTTTCTGATATTAAAAGCTGGAGAAAAGAAAAGTCTACAGATATTATCAGATAAGATAATTTTTAGTATTACTAATGTCTTCTGTTTCTAGCTGGTATCAGATGTATGTATATCAGGTAGTTTTTGGATCTTTGCAGTGTCTGCTGTTAGAAGATTTGGCATATGGAACACATCGTGTTTTTTTGCTTTTTTCTCATTTGCTAGGCAGTGTATTATTTTGCAGACAAAAACATTGCCTTTATTGCTCTGACCTTGTTTTTTGAAAGTATGTTGTTTGACTAAATCTTTTTACTTCAAAGCTCTTTAATTTACTCAAATTCAAATTCGGACGGGACAACTTGAAAACTCTGATTTAACTCGAAAATGGTTATTAGAACAGCATATATCTTAATGTTTTACTCAAATTCTAAGTTGGCCAGAGTGTAATGATCAAGAAAGTGGATTATTTGTTAATTATTGTTTGTTATTTGTTATACGTGTGAAATGTGTGTTTCCGCCAGTCATCCAGTTGTGTGTGGGGTCTCCAGTCTGGGCATAGATCACACCAATGTTCTTGGCAACACCATAGAAAGCATTGCCTGGCACAAGGCCGGCATATTTAAGGTACACAGCTCATGATTGAAACGTGTGTCTTTGTTATTATTTCCGGTATGTTTAATTTTTCTGCAGTAGTTCAGTATTTTTTTTACTGTCACCCACAGGTTTTCAAGTTGAACACAAAAGAGCATCCTAATTTTACATCTGGTGTGGGCAGGCTGCTTCACTTGCCCAGCGCTGAGGCCGTATCATTTTGGCCCAATGCGCATCCCCGAATGTAACCACAAGGTTACAGGTAACGGCTATAAAGCCGTGGATGGCTGTGAAGCCGTAAATAAATGATTGTGGCCCGCCATAGCCAAGGGCTGTCATAGCCGGGGGCCGCCATAGCCAAGGGCCACCATAGCCACAATGCCATAGCCATAGCCAGGGGCCACCATAGTTAGGGTTACGGTTAGGGTTAGGACCTCACTAGCCTTAACCCTAACCCTGACCCCAACCCTAACCCTAACCCTAACCCTAGCAGCCTATAGGAAAGTGTGGCGGAGCTAGCCATTCGTACCATCGATTGTGGGATTGTGGCTATGGCAGCCCCTGGCTATGGCGGGCCGTCACCAAATAAATGGCTGTGAAGTAAAGTCAGAAATTAACCAGTGCCTGAGCACTGATAATGTATCTGGTCATTTTGGTCAGCTCTTAGTTGGCTCTTACGCTCCAGATTTTAGAAATTTTCCATGAAGCCCCACCACCATGTCAAGATGTCGGACCAAGTTAGGGAAAAGGGCATCATAGAAAAGCCAAAATTGGTGTCACTGTTGCAATTTCTCAGTTCAGAGGTCAACGAACTTGGGAAATTTCTGGATAATTAATGTACGTCTTATCAAAGTGTTTGCAGTTACTTAAGGCTTAACTGTAGGCCCATATGTTATCTGCCTCTTTCTGGTAGTTTTTGTAAAGTTTCTGATGGCTTTGGTATTTTTTCACTTTACATTTTCTGTGTATTGTAATATCAAGTGTTCACTTGCAGGTGCTATTGCTATATGTGATTAACCGTTTAATTTCCAGCATCTTGTTATCATAGTTACAGTTTTAGCTGACCGTAATTAAGTAATTAAGTAATGGTCGAGCTGTACAGTCTGTTCATCTGCCCGTCACGGATGTATTGTGGCTAAACAGTGCGAGATAGGGCCTAGGTTGCTATTGATCATTGATTGGCAGTCGCATATTGGCTTTTATATGACACGAAAATCATCGACCTTGGATGACCTTGAAGATCACTGACAGCCAGTATGATCAGCTGGGCTTCTTGTGACACTAATGGTGCTATACAAATCTGCTTTTAGACTGCACAGTGTTATGTAAGTAAAGTAAAGTAAAGTGAAAATTTATATAGCGCATACTCAAAAAGGTCTCTAATGCGCTTATGTGTATGCTTGTGAAGCTTAGAGCCTAGATAGATGGCTGAATAATACGTTGACACCACATCAACATTTTGTTTTGTTTCTGTGTAAAGTGAACATTTTGTCTGTTTGTCTGACAGCCTGATTTCAGGGTCGTCAGAAGGGGTAGAGGATAACTTACTCCAGACCCTGCGATATTTAGGAGGCCTGCCATCGCTCAGAAATAAAAAGTACACCAGAATGCGCCATTTTAAGAAGAACAAAATTCAGAAATATTCTTCCCAGAGGGCCCCATGAGAATGTTTCCCTGGGCCCTGCTGTGGCTCTTGTCTGATCAACCTGTCTGTCTGTCTGTCTGTCTGTCAGCCTGGTGTTCCTGCAGTTACTGTCCCCCAGCCCACTGCAGCGTTGCAAGTTCTTAAACAACGGGCTGATGAAATCGGGGTAAGATTTTTATTGCTTTACTGTGGTAGATATTATTATCAGTATTGTCATTTGTTTGCTGTGTTTTTTTGATATTTTGAGTGTCAGTTTTTTTTTGCCATTTCTGTCCTGTCCATTGCTTCTGGTCAAAAATTGTTCCAGTGTTGTGGAAATATTGGTTGTACTTAATATTTAATAGATGCACACTCTTCCACATGCACTGCTTGGTACCTATATCTTCTGTGACACCGTGTCCACAGTGATGTAAAGGGTTGATAACTCTATGAGTGTATTCAGTTGTGATCGGGCAAACAATGGTGTAGGCTTCGCAACTCATTTTTGGCCAGCGTAGTATAAGTGTCTGAAAACAGTGTCTGAAGTGTACTCTATAGGTTGGTTTAACACTCACTTGTACCCTTCCAGACCAGACGTTGGTTTAACGCACCCTTGATAGCAGTATGTCCATGTACTTGAACATAATGGAAATGGGATAACGGCTTGATGGGGTAATAGAAAGGTGTCACACTTTTGATCGAGGGGTCGTTGGTTCAACTTCCTGTCAGGTCGCTATCAAGTGGTTAGTACTTGGATGGGTGACTGTCTGCAGGCAGGTAAGCCATCTCGATGTATAACCAGCATCAAGGTCAACTCAGCCTGGCCATCTCTTTGTGGTAGGTGTGTCGAATACTGCTGACCTGTCTGGCTGGGGTTAAGGCAGGGCACGTTCACCTGTGTCGGGTGGCAGGTATCACTGTGGCAGCAGATGCTCAGCAATGGGTTTTCGGTAAAGTAAGTAAGTACGTAAAGTAAGTAAGTAAATGATTTATAAAGCGCCAAAGTCTCAGAAAGAATCAGGGCACAACCGTTAACCGTTGTTTGTGTTGTGCAGTGTACGCTGCATATAGCCCCGGCGTTGAGCAGTTATAGGACTGATTGCAATGACTTGCTATCACTTGGCATCCCAGGAATTCATCAGGATTTCAACGCATCACTCGCTCTACAGCTGTGTCACGTCTGGCTTGACAAGCAGTCCCACTGTATGTTCATCTACTGTTCGGTATAAATAACAGGGTGACTTCAGGTCCCTGTTTTCCAATAGACAGCATTATCAGATTGATGACTGTCTGGAGGCTAACAGGGAAGATTATTAGAACTGCCGTTATCGATACGTATGCACAATTGCAATCAACAGTTCTTACAATTTTGCATTTAGGTCGTTCTGTGCTCTGTGTTTCATAAAGGTGAAGTATTGAAGTTGTATTGCAAATGTTTTTGAGCATGTCATGTCTATGTATTTTGCTGCTTCTGTGATAATAACTGGTAAGCCTTGATAGTAACTTATCTTATATGTTTATAAATGTAGTAAGAGATCAAAAAGAAGTACAAGAAATTTGAGCTAAGGCTCACAAGACGTGCAAAAGCCTATAGCAGTTCCTGTTCGCAAACTGTCAGTCTATCTCCAGCTGTTTTCACGAAAGACTGGCCAACAACGGTAAAATAACGACTTTTACGGGGGTACCGCTCTTTGATGCCCACGTGTGCAGGTTTCCTTGAACCTAGAAAATCGAGACTTAGACCGTCAAAAGCTATGTTCAATGCTAGAAATTTCACACACAGCTTACCTATGTCTATCTCAATTGGTTTTAGCGTAATTCGCTTTTGAAAAGTGTCTCACAGCCGAAAATCATCAAAAAAGTCTATAAACACCTTTATTTAAGCATTCAAGGTGATCCAAGGTTATTGAAATCGGTGGCAATCAAGAGCCATTGTACGACTTCCTATTAGTGATTAATAGTAACCTAGGCCCTATCTCACACCGTTACTGAGATACCGCTACTTATTTACCAAAAATCGCAAATTTTGCCCACCCCCCTCTCATTTAGCACCCTTGTTCGGGGTGACCCCCTTTGAATTTACGGAAAAGCTTTACGGTTCCTGAAACTAGAGTTTTCCGTGCAGCCGACGGTGAAGATTTGGTAACTCTAGCTTGGACCGTTTTTGACTGTTGCCATTTTTAATGAAACACCATGCACTTGTGTGTTATGTTGAACAGCATCAACTGTGAACGGTTTTTTTGATGACAAAGCTGATGTTAATGACGCCGTCGTCCTGGAAGCAAAACCTTTTACCGTTGACCTATCCACAGCTGACGGTCAGTGATTTGTTTTAATTTGATTTAAAGTTTTGTTTTCTTGTAATCGGCATGCTGAAATAACTCTTTAATATGATACATTGTGTTACCTCTAAGAAGTAATAGTGATGGCTTTGTTTTTACCAATTTGTTTTTGTCTGTCTGTTTATTGGCAAAAAGTTATGAACAGATTTTGGTGATTTTGGGGAGAGTTAAATGGGCATTTTGGTGATTTTTGCTTTCTGGACATTATGACGTTCATGTTCGATCATTCCTTGACTGTCTACACAGAAGTAAAGCATCTCATTATATAACTGTTACTCAGTTGTTGTTTTTATCGCTTCAGGGCAGGATAATCAGGTGATGATGCACTGTAGCTCAGAGATGCTTTCCTATAAACGTTTATGGATGCCTTTTACTTTTTTTGACAAAGTTACTACTACCACCATGACCACGAAGTCCACGAATACTACTACTGCTGTTGCTGCTGTGTGCTGTAGGCTTGAGGGCGTGCAGTTGGCCAGGTAGAAGTCAGATCATTAAAGGTCCAGGTGTGACATATTACCTGGATGGCGCCCATACGTCAGATAGTATGCAGGTGAGTTCACAGGTCATATACAGGTGCTACAACAGTGTGTTTTTGTGTTTGTTTTTACATGTATGTTTTGTGTTGTTGCCACCGAGGTGAAATAAAGTTTTCAGTAGTTGGCAGGATGGTGTATTTCTAGCTGCCATTTTTCAGCAGGAAATGATACCGTGATGAGGTTTTATATAGGTCAGCTGCGGTTAATTTGTGCTAATGTCGACAATTTGTCGTGCAAAGAAATACTTTTATTTTGCTTTAGTCTTTTTTGTTTGTGATGCATTTTACTGCTGTTTCAGTTAGAAAATGCTGCTATTACCTGGTTTTCGGATAACTCCAACTATTTTGTCTCAGTGTCAGAAATATCGACACTGACAGGGTTGAAGTTGAGCTGGTTTTTTTGGCTTTTTACTTATTAACCACTTAGTTTAGTTTTGCCTTGCAGTAACATTGTTGGTCGCATCAGTACAGTTACTCAGCGATCTGATGATGCGTTCAGTCACTGTGGTTGTCGTAAGTACTGTAAGTACGAGTTTCCGAGTCGAAAATTTTGTTTGGTTTATCTTCCGACTCGTATTTACTACTCGGAAACTCGTCGCTTTCAACAGCATGACGATAATTCTGACTTTGCGACCTTGACCTTTGCAGTATCATCTGCAGCAGATGAACTGATCTGTCTGACCATTGTCTCACGGTAAAAGATGGCTAGAACATTGCAAACGTTTGCTAGATGCGTTATCTTCAACAAGACTGCCGATTATCTGTATATTAGTGACATTTACCACATTGATACGTGCGTTCCGGCGGTTTTGGGCCTACTTTCAGGCAGTATATAGGTCAACATTACGGAACGCATTCTACTTGTATTTACCAGTTGCAAATTGGTATATACCTAGGGATGCTGGTTATATGAGAATATGCGATCGCATATGCGATCTCATATTTTGCTAAAACTTCCATATCGCATATTTTTCTACATAATGGCATTTTCAAAATTGCATATGTGAAAATTATGCCACATATCATAATATTCACATATATTCGCACATGCGCCGCATATTTTCACATATGCGATTACATTTTTCAGCATTTTCCTTGTCGAGCGTTGTTTTAAGACCGTTAAATATTTTTGGCGGCTAACGATTATTAGTATTTACAATTAGTCATTGAACAAATTAAGTTGAAAATGTCAAAATTGCTGAATAGGCCTATTAATGATCACGATTATGATTCTCCGTCACTCGAAGTTGCATATGCTGGAAATATGCGGAAAAATATGCCGTATATGCAGCATATATGTTGCATATATGCGCCGCATATTTTGCCAAATTCCGCATATTTTCCCGCATATTTTGCCTCAAAAAGTTCCGCAAATTTTAAGAAAATTTTCCACTATAAACCTTCATCCCTGTGTACCGTAATTATGAGCACTGCTGAATGCAGCATTAGTGTTGAGATGAGATGGGTGACTGACTCAAGCATTCGCTAGTATTGCATATTCATATTCCACTAAGCCATATTGGCCATCCAAGCACCTTGCCATCTCTTTCTGTCGCTAGGCAAAATCAGTACTGGCGGTGGTTAAAAGATATCATCGTTGCATTGCCTTTCGTATTAGAAGCAGATATTTGGTGTCTGGAAACTGTCTTAACATTCATGTCTGTATGTGGATATGTGCAGATGTGCGTGGATTGGTTCAATAAGGAAGCAAACGCTGAAGAACTCAGTCTGCGGTAAGTTATTTCTCATAATCTCTTTCTCTGTCATTCACACTACTCTGTCCTCTGTTTTGCATTATTTTAGTTTTTCTATGAATCTATGAATCAGTATCGTAAACAAGAGCATGAACAATTCCAGCTATTGCAACACAGATCACAGTATTGCGGTCTCTCTGTTCGTCTGTCACACTTGTGCACCCTACCGATGCCGCTGAAGAAAATGAGATGCCATTTGGCTGGGACACTTGGTTATCCCGAAGTAGCTGTGCAGTAAACAGGAGCCCTTGTCCCCTCACGAGAAATGGAGATTTTAGTCAGAATTTGCATTGAAAATTGCAGAAAACGGTTATATATAGCAGAATGGTTGCTGACCTATAAGGTCTCAGCAATGCCTTATCAAGTGATGTCATTTCCAACTCACGCATGACTATTTCTTCTCCCGAAATTAGTTTTGCAGTGATGCTCTTACTGCCAAATGACTGGTCTATGTCATTGTTGTTATTAATCTAATATCAGTAGACAGTTGTTTTAATGGTGGTCATAATGCTCATTTTTTACTCCTCGTGTGTTATGTTCCTAACGTAGCAAAAAGGAGTATATGAGATCAGTGTAATATTGAAGACCGACCAATGACCGACCTCTGTTCCTGGAAGAGACTTCTTGGAAGAACTTCTAACGGCCATCACAGGCTGAACGGTAGTTCAAGCCCTGTGTTAACTGCAACTTTTCTTTCTTATGGGAAAGCCAAAAGTTCAACCCCCCACAGAATCAAAACCCCTGACCTGATTGAGATAAAATTTGGCACGGTTGATTACATCGGCGAATTTTATGCAAATTCCTAGAAGGGGGGCTTCTCGGCAAATGGGTGAAATATACGCAAAAATTTTCCTTCATATGTGCTTTTTTTTTCAACGCACCCACAGGTCAGACCCGTTAAGGGATTTTTACGCTTAATATGTCAAACAGCGCGGTTCTGCACAAGGA
>Ga0209671_1004336_pt1 | contig 14032 bp, 3 predicted proteins | sample WorMetHERISLAND2_2_FD_187401 | JGI IMG/M metagenome (GOLD analysis project Ga0209671, IMG submission 187401) | Marine gutless worms symbiont microbial communities from Max Planck institute for Marine Microbiology, Germany - Olavius geniculatus... | ecosystem: Host-associated > Annelida >... | reverse complement strand
GTTTATATACAGTGTAAGGGTGACATCGTGGTTGTAGATATAAAACAGCACAAATCACAATTTGAAAATTCAAACATCACCATTACACAATGTCAGAAGAACTTTGCTGACGGTGTAATGGTAATGTTTGAATTTTTAAATTGTGATTTGTGCTGTTTTATATCTATAACCACGATGTCACCCTTACACTGTATATAAACTGAACAGTTTTTTACGTAAATATTTTGTGAGTTATAGTAAGTGTCAAGAACAATGGCGAACATAATTATCGACCATCTTTTCAAATAAAAATAATCTGAATGATCTTACAAGCTGTCAAAAATACAAAATTTAGGATTAAATCTCACCTTTTCGGAGTATTTTATGCCAAGAATTAAAATTAAAATTCTGAGAACGCAATCTTCTCTCTCAGAAATCTTTAGCTGTCTAACGACAAATCGACAATTACCTGCCCCAACTTCTAACTTGATGCATATGCAGTTACTGTACATCATGCCAGGTCATTACTGACATGGGTTAATACAAAAATGAATCAGAATGCTAAAAAATATTCAGCATCAACACAAGCAAACTACTCTAGATGAAGAACCAAAAACAAAGACTAAGATACCATTTTAATCGCTGTCCAGTCTTAAAAACACGTTTACAAGATTGCTGCCACAAAACGCAATTTTCACATAAAATTGCCAGTCACAAAGATACACCGGACCATTATTATGTCAAAAAGACAATATAAAATACACTCAAAGTAAACACACATACAACAAGGTGTACTTAACAATATACGTCATGACTGAGCATACACTGAGCTTAGTACCAAAATCATAAATTAGATCGTTGAAGTCTCGTCATGCTTTTCATGTTTCGGCATTGATGGAATGATTTTTCTTTGCCAGAATTTGTTCTCCGTAGCGATACCCATCAGCAACATGAAAACGTTCTGAAAGAAGGCAAAATACCTACCACATTATCAACAATTTGACAAATAAACATCCTAATTTAATAAATTTATTGGCCTATAGGTGTCCTGACAAAACCTGGACAGACAAAACCGGAAACGATAAAACCGGAAACAGTGATATAGGCTTAGGTTTAGGATATAAGGTTAAGATAGGGTTAGAAATTGGGATTAGGGTTTGGGATAGGGCTAGAGATTGGTATAGGGTTAGGGATTATGGATTATCAATAAGAATAGGGTTAGGGTAAGGGTTAGAGTTTGTGTAGTGGACTAGTTTTGGCGGTCCAGGTTTTGACAGGGATCCACTTAGAAGTACGTCTTGCACTCAAGTGGCAAATTTCTCCAACGTGAGTTATTCACTTTGTCAGCTCGAAAAACAGCTTACAACTAAAAACAAATAAATGTAAAACAAAAACAATAGTGATTATAAAAATGACACCTACAACATAATGCACCATCGCATGCTGCCATAAAACTATAATTTCTGAGACAATAATACACAGCTACAAAGTGAGACACTGTTAGAAGACATGGATGGATAGATATAGATGTCTAATGGATTTCAGAACTGTATATACTAAAAATAACTATGGAGTATACATTGTACAAAATAACATATTGTTATACCCCAACACATATACCTGCACGTGATTAATCGAAATGCACATTCCGTGACATTAACAAAACACGCACTGTTGCCTACGCATTGTTGCCCGGACCACATTGAAGTTGTCACAGCTTTTTCCTAATAGTTTACTTGTAGAATTGTTTGGTTTTGAGGTATAACAAAACAAATAATGATTGGTGTCTCCATTATAATTAAAATTTTCTTTCCTCAGTTTGTAAAATGTTGTCCTCGATCTTCGATCTCCGGCAACATTTTACGAACTTCGGGTCAACAATTTTCAATGATGACCTGGACGCCAGTCACTATTTGTATAATGATACAATGGCAGGCACGATATGCACAGCTCAGGGCAACATTTTCGACTGAAAGCTATCTACATTCAGGAAGTCATAACTTATATTAGTTTACTCCTTAAAGTTTTGGCCATCGTTGGTCGCTGTTCGTTTTCAAGGTAAATGAAAATCAGCGGCTGCCAAAAATTCATCAAACTATCTAGTAAATGTTGTAATTTGATGAACTCAGAATTTTGTTCAAAATTTAGATGAATTTGGGGTTTAGATGTTTACCGTCCTCGCAAGTTTACAATGAGTTTCTTCTAGTTATCTTTGCTAAGGCACATTTTGCAAACAAAAGTAAGTTTAGCCATTGTAATGTGCAGATATATCATGATATGTTGATATACCTAAGTAACTAAGTCAGTATAAAATACTTCGTTAAAATTGCAGTCACTGCAAACAACTGATAACTATTGGTGCAGTGCAGCACAACGCTACAGTCCCAGTAAAAACCTCTTCAGGCAACTTATGCCATGGAATGATACTAATCTCCACTTCTTCAGCTCTCAGCCAGACACCAGTCTACACTGCAAGACTAAAGATATATATGGGGCTAATGCCAGGGTTCCTACAGGTTTTCTGCAGCAAAGATCCCTGACTTTTCCAGTCATGGTATGACAATTTCCCTGACATTATCAAAACAATAACTCTATTTCACAAATGTCATAATTGGTATTAAGTAATGAAACGGCAGTAATAGAGCAATATGCAAACGACAGAAGCCCTGGTCGGGAAAACAGGGAGGCAAAGCCCCCCCCCCCTGAAGCTGAAACACATCTAGCTTCTATACATTCAATGGAAGCCGCAAATTTGCCTGCTTTTTAATATTTGGAGATGCAAAAAAATCACAGTTATCTGCAGTCTGAATGATCCAAGATCATTTTCCATGACTTTTCCAAAATAATACTTTTCTCTGACCTATTCCTGACCACATAAATTCCCTGACATTTTCCAGTTTTCCCTGACCCGTAGGAACCCTGTAGTGCATCACACCGTGAGCCTCTTTGATCCTAATCTTCTGCTTACATCAAGAAGCGATAGCTATGCACAAATGAATGGCCTGACTATGTTTACTCCTGATGTTTTACCGAAGGCCATAAAAACCGTTCTTCAAAAGCTGAATCCGGTGGGTTTTTTTGGGTTGCAGGTTTTCTCAGGCTTCTACAGATTATACTCGATGGGTTTTAAAGCTTCTACAGTTTTTCAGTTGGTTAATTCCTATGTTTGCTCCTCACGACAATAATGTACCAATATTTGAAAATTTTGAAGCTTAAATGTTTCAAAAGCTTGGCCATAATAAAATATTTCATTATTGGTGGAAAAAGAAACTAAATTTGGACTAAGTTTGGGGTGAGTTTTTTGAGTGCATTTTAGGTAGATTGACCGAAAAAACCTGTATCTGCCTAGACGTCTCAACCATGCTTATACCGATACTCTCTGTGTATGTTCACAAAGAGATTGACAAGCTGAGCTGACTATCAAATCCCCCTTTTTGCTGATGCAACAAATGAATGGCGAGGCCAGTTAAACAGCCATCACAGTAACATACCAGTAACAACATCGTTACTTTTCGACTTCAAGGCACAATTCTGGTGACACGTCAGTAACAAATTTAACGCTGCTGTCATAACGTCCATGGGCGGAGGACGACTGGACAAGTCGATGACTGCGTAAAACCATCGCATCTGGTGCTGCTAAGCAGTTGTCCGGCAAACTGACCGGAGATGGAAGACTCGAAATCCCCGAGTCCGGAGATACCGAAACCCTAACAGACAAAATAACAGCAGCGACCACTAAAGACGTTTTAAAACTAGACAACACTTAGAGTTCAAACAACAAAAACACTAGCAAATTTTTTGGGACATGGTGTATAACAACTATTGCTATCACTGCTCCTTACAATTACACTAAGTTCTGCTGTCTGTTGGCAGACAGGGAGCTGTCCCACCCGACACGGTATAGGTCATTTCGGGGATGGCGCCTTACCATGCAGAATGCACACAAACACATAATAATAAAACAAAAAGTTTAACCCTTTACAACTATATGTAAGCACTTGCACAGTTTTTTGGGACATGGTGCTATCGATTAGACTAAGTTCTGAGTTGGTGAACCATCGGAAACGCTGCAGCCAATTATTACTCTACAGCCAAATACACTTCGTCCTGCCATATCAACAGTGCTTAATCTTGGCCATCCATAAAAGTGAAGAAGTGCGTACCAGTAAAATTTTAAGTACTGCTCAACATTATTATTATTGATCACTTTAGATATGAGTCTTTCAAGGCAATCACTTGCACTGGTACTCACAACAACAAAAAGCAGCAGCAAAAATCAAGCAAAGAGGTAAAAACCTACCTACAAACTCAAACTCAAAAAAGGATCCTTTCAAAAAGTCATTGGATCCCTGAATCCACAGCCTAATCCAATCACCACCAGAATCTAATTAATTTTTTCCCTTGGGATAGAAAGTATTATCAAAATTTGTCAGAACGTTCAAAATTAAACGTGATTTTCCTCGACAGTGCAGGAGTTCGGCTAGCTGTTCACCAGAACTTTTCCGGGAAATACTGCCAGAATTTTTTTACTTTCTGACACTAAAACTGACATTCTCAAAGCCAGCAGTGAACAAGGCTACAAATTCCACTGACACAGTAAACAAATTAATCAAACGAAGAACAACCACGGCAAAAATATAACAATTTTACGATAACAGCGTAGTTAACAAAGTACAGTTTTCCAGTAACTACAATTTAGATTATGAATAGTGCTACTCTTTTATGTTACGACAACAGCTACAACAACACTATGAAATGATATAATAAGACTTACGTGTCGGAAGATCGAGTCTTCGTGAGAGGCGGAGTGAACTTATGCTGGAGAATGTCATCATACTACAGTCAACAACAACAACTACTACTATTACTACTACTACTTCTAGTCAGAGGCCCTATTTCTTTCACTGACATTCCAGTCAGCTATCTCCCGTCATTCTCATTGCCGGTCACAAAATGGGGGTCATCGCCTCAATCCACTGCAGAGGCATCAAGGATCGGTAGTGAATTGGTCTCCCAGCCAAATAAACCTCATTCGCATTGACAATAGTAGTTTTTTTAACTGTACCAACAATAACAACGTAAAGGCTCAAAAAAGTTGTATGAAAAACTGATTTAGCAGCAATTCACAATAAATCAACTTAAACACTGCTGTGGCGCAGCGGCTAAATATGTACAGGGTGGGCCAAAAAAAGCGGACCTGTTTGAGCATTGATAACTCAGCAACGGTTGCCAGTAGAAAGGCGTGCGATATGTCAAAAGTTTTAGAATGTTGTAGACAAAAAGGGCCAAACTTGCATAACAAATCACTTAAATATTCTTTGCCTAATTTGCATAAATCTTCATTACCCCTGAAATTAGGCATTTGCCTGCACTCCCATGTGCCCGAGTTCAATGAACTCAAAAATTAACTGCAAAAAGTCCAGATTTAAATTCTGTGAATTATGCAGTGCGGGGGCATTGCAACAGATAGCACAGTCACAAAATTTTAGTAACTGACCAGCTAAAACATGTGCTAATTGAATGCTGGGCTCAGCTGATTCTGAACACATTGACTCCAGCGATCGATCAGCTGCCTAAAAGGACAAATGACGGTTATGAGTGCAAAAGCTGGGCAACTGCCTATGTCGAATTTCATCTAAACTCAACGTATATGTTAATGATTGTTGATATTTCACTGTATGCTGAATGAAAATCAACTTAAATTCATGTGTTACTGCCAATTTAGCATGATTTTAGGGGTAGGGCAGATTTGTGTAAATCAGGCAAAGAATATTTAAATGCCGAGACAGGCAAGTTGTACACTTCTTCGGTACACAATTTCGAAACTTTTGGCATATTACGTGCCTTTCCATCAATAAACATCGCTAAGTTACAACAGCTCAAATATCCACGATAAATCAATGTGTTACAGTTGGATTTGACAGAATTTGGGGGTTACGCATATTTATGCAAATTAGGCAAAGAATATGTAAATACTTCAGTATGCAAATTTGTCGTTTATTTTTTACAGCATTCTAAAAATTTTGATGCATTACACGTCTCTCTATCACTAACCATTGCTGAGTTATCAACGCTCAAACAGGTCCGGTTTTTTTGGCCCACCCTGCATAGTGTTTTACTTGTACTCACCAGAGGGCGCCACTATCTCGCTCTGGCAACGCCGTATAGACTGGATATCGCAAATTTTCCCTACCCCCTCTCATTTAGCACCTTCATTCGGGGTGACCGCCTACAAATTTATGGAAAAGCTTTACGGTTCCTAAAACTAGAGTCTTCCAAGCAGCCGATGGTGAAGATTTGGTGATCCTAGCTTGCACCAATTCTGACTGATCCACCCATGTGACAGACAGACGGACGGAGAGACGGATGGACAGAATTGTGATGGCTAAGACGTGCTACAGCAGTAGCTGCTGTTGCACGTAATGAACTAAAAATAAGTGAAAATGGAAACGAATTAACATAAAATCAAACCTAAAAAGGGTGAGAATAGAAGGTAGGATAAGTGTAATTAATCCGAAAATTCACGTAACATAACAGGTATTTAACGATGCTAGTAAGAACAACCTGGTAATGACCTGTTAATAGTTAGAAGCAAAATAATTGACAAATCAACCTGTACTAGAGAAGAAAGCACAGGAACTGTGTCGACACATGATGGCTGGAGAGGCGACAAAGGCAAAAAAGAATCGATATCACCTACAATTGTAATATCACATCTGATAATGGCCTAGTTACATATAAACTAATTCAGTAGCGAAAATGCTTTCTGTTAAATTTTTAGCAAGTGTCTGGTGATTACGGTAAGAAATGTTACAACATTTATCAAACATTTCACTTCAACACAAAATAATCACAGCCAAAGACAGCAGTTTAAACCGTTACGAAAAAAATTACGCCATCTCATAAAAAGACTATATCGATGAAGCTAAGACAGTCATCCTATAAAAATCATGCAGAAGCTATCTACAACCAGCGTATATGTTTATTCTCAGACATATACAAATATCAAATGCTACGTTATATGTACTAGAGACTAAGGACATGGCATGCTAAAGCTGTTTGTCATGAACATGATAGATGGTTTTAATGGCATAAACAATTAGAGCTGTCAAATTAACACATTAATTATCGTGTTAATAAATTAACATGCGTTAAACAAATTAACGCACGTTGAAAAAATTAACACTTATACAAAAATTAATGTTAATTTACTAAATTCTGTGAAGCAAAAGTTTCAATATTCCGTTAAACTGCGGTTATTTAACAATCAAATGAATTCAAGTAACTAAACTGTAGTTGGCATTACATCACTACTGTAAATAAGTAATTATTCCCACGAGAGGCTAATAGATTTCTATGCTAGCTATGATGTCAGTTATTGTTCATTATATGCTTAAAATGTGTTTTTAACTTTGTATATTCTACAGGTGGAGCCCCCAAATGTTGCGGGACCCAGGTTAACTTACTCCCCTACTCTTGAGAGGCGTGGGTGTGTTAATAACGCGTTAAAAAAAATTAACGCAGTGCGTTAAAAAATTAAAGCTTCGACAGCTCTATAAAAAATACTTCTTTCAGAATTTATATCTATACATCTGTAAAAAAAGCTTCTCTGTAAAAAAAACTTTTCACTACATACACTGAACAGTAAAGTAAAAATTTATATGTATCACTAAGAGGCAATAACGAGAATCAACTGATGCTAATGCTGCATTTCATTTCTAATAATGGCATTATCCATGAACATCCCAACATATCACCAAACAGCACAACCGATCCTAAATGCAAAAATAATAGCTGCAGTTAAAAATTGCAACAAGTTCTGAGACAAACAAACCTGCACTGAGCTCCTTCTTACAGAGCTGGTACTCCGCTTCGCTGATGGAAACGACAAAGTCAAAATTCCGCAGATGGTATTTAGCCAGCATGGCATCTGTAACAAAGTCAGTTCGTAGCGCATCGCGGAGACGTCCCGAGCGGCAGAGAGTCCACAAGTCGGTGAGAGCACGAACAGTCCGACAGCGAACACAGAAAATGACGCTTCCTTCGAAAATATCGGTGACCTCACGGCGGTAGCGAGTCAACTGACGGATGCTATGGAGTATGGTCTTACGACGCTGGAGGCTTCGCGGTTCATAGCCAGACAACGCAACCTTCAACACAATAATATTAATAGGTAAATGTAAAGGCTACTGTATCCTACAAAAAAGTGTATGGCCGATGACTAGCCTGTAGGTGGACAGACCAATGAGTCCATGACGTGTGGCCAGTGTGACTCCAGACCTATGGTTACCTTCCCAGCTGTGGGTCATCACCATTCACCGCCCTTCGACGAGTACCAAATCATATTGCTTAGTGAACAGCGGCATGTCATGTGTGAACAACTTGCCCAGGGTTGTTAGCTGCCAGTGTACCGGACAGGAGTCAAACCAGCAGCCTCATGATCACTAATCCAACACACTAACATTACACGACCAAGCCGCACAATAATGATAATACTGTGCAGTGTCCCAACAGCTGATAATGATAAAGTTAATGTTAACCCATTCATACAGTTCTAAACAGTCACAAGTATTCTAATGATATGCACTGGTTAAATAGTTTCATTTTAGGTCACAACAAAATAAAAATAAGTCGGCAGTTGCATATTGGGCCATTGGCAGGCAGTCACTTCTTACTGATCGATTAATACCATAGATGTGAAAAAACGTTCCAGAAAAAAATAAAAAATGTTAAAAGACTTTAAAACTGTAGAAAAAAATTAAAAAAAAAAACATTTTTAAATGTTGAATAAAAAACATTGGGCATAATTTGTTTACCATTTTACCTAATGCCTAATGCTGTAGGTGCAGTATACCTGGAACTATAGTCTAGATAAAAAAAACTTTATTTAATTTCAATTTAACCGTGTGGTCATGAAACCATAGCACTAGACTAACCAAATAAACTATATAAAAAAAACTTTTTATTTGGTATATTTAAACTGACTACCATCATTATGACCTATTAATTTGTTTCTGTGGTTCCAAAAGTGCTCGGCAAAGTCCTTGATAGGCATTTCAATGCACGTTTAAAAAACGTTGGAAAAAATAAAAAACTTTAAATAAACGTGGCAAAAATAAAAAACGTAAAAACGTTTTTTACATCTGTAACTAGTACTGTAGAATGTGCAATAAATTTATACAGCTCAACACAAAAGAGGCACAAAAAAATTCGACTGCACAGTAGCATCAAGGCCAATAAAGAATGAACAAGAAATTTTAAAGTAGCACCAAACAGTGTCCGAGAGAGTCGGATCTCTCAGAGTGTCAAACAATGTCTTCCAGACACCGGAAAGAAGGAAGCACCTTGCGCAGATTTCGGACTTCAATCAACGTAGTCTCCAGAAGTTCAACGTTGAGCTGCTGGACAAGCTGTTTTTCCCGGATGTTTACAGTAGTCGATCGTGATTTACGTTTCCCAGTAGAACGTTCATCGACATCGGCTGAAGAGACAGAGACCTGGACTGTGCCAGCTTACACACAACGCACAACTTAGCCTTCAAAATGTAACCAGAAATCACTGAACTAATCTAATCTACCTTAAGAACAATTTAATACTGGTGGTGGTGGCTTGGCATAGCGGTAACACATTTCATCCGATCAACGAAGTTACTCTACGCCAGGCCGGGTTAGTACTTGGATAGGTGACTGCGGACAGGTGAACCATTTCAGTATGTAACCAGCCGCCTAGATCAACTCAGCCTTCCATCCCTCCAGGGTAGGTAAATCAAGTACCAGCCTATCTGGCTGGAGTTAAGGCGGGGCGCGTTTACCTCTGTCAGGTGGCAGGTAACGCTGTGTGATCCCATATGGCAGGTGATGCTCCGTAGCTCTGTGAGGGGTTCACTCCTTTAGAGCTATACTAACTTTATCTCTACTTTTAATATAGCACCACTGCACCAGCTGTTGTCAAAGTGTTACTGTGAATCAGAAGTGCTGTGTTGGTGATGACATGTCCTAGGTGTGGTAGCCTGAAGTAAACAGCTGAGAACGAATGAATAACAGCAAAGAAATAATGGGGAGAAAAGCACACAAATTCATGCAAATACAGCTGCAGTAGCTTCTTACATTTTCGAAATAAAATTATGTGATCATCTAAATATGGCCATAATCTATCAGCCAATCAAAGCTGATTTAAAAAGACATTAACAGAAGGACGACAGCATTGATCAGATGAGCGACTGTTTCAACTGCAAGCTGGTCAAATATTCAGGTCCAGCAAAAAAGTATAGCAAATAACTTCTACGGCTATCGTCGGCTAACCATCAGCTATAACCACATGCATGGTATATTTTTGTCTAACCAGTCTATTTGTGTCTAGCAGCCATAATCCAGGAAGTTAAGCTGCATCCCTAGGTACCCAACAGAGAACATCTGGCAACTCTTTAGCAGGATTTTTAAAAGCTGGATACTAGCCTTCCGATTTTGTCATGAATTGTCATTTGTGATTCGGAAAAGATTAATTATGCGCATTTGTAATACAGCATGAAATTCAGGCCAATTAGTTCTTCACCATGCTTTTTACTTACAGAATCACTAAGAAACACATGATAAGGGAACCAGAATCTGATCTCATACATGAGTCAACAACATCACAATGTGCTAAATAAATTTCTTGAACATAGATCTTTGTACCTTTACGCTTTCGATTCTGGCCAATTTTGAAGTCGCTTTTTGCATAGTTTTCGCTGAACTCGACTAATTCATCTCGATCTTGTTCATATTGTTCATAATCATCATGACGATCATCATCATCACTGTCACTGTTGCTATTATTCTTCCCACTGCCACTGGCAACGTCATTATCATAGCTGGTCCCGGCTTTTCGATCGTCGATGACAGAACCCTTGCGCGATGGCTTCTTTACATTTTTGTCGGCTGAGTGCACATCACCCAAACAGACATGCAAGACAATTTACCTAACAATAACGAATCTCCTGTCTCCCGCATTTTATTATAAGTTGTTTCTAATTAGGTCTTAATGATGGCTGCATAAAAAATGCATAAATGAGTAGACAAATAAACAGACGAACTAATGGAATGAAAAATGCACAGACAAATAAACAAACAAGCATAAAAATAAACAAAAAAATGCGTAAACAAACAATGAACAAACAAATGAATAATTAGTCAGTCAATCAACTGATCCGTCACTCAACCAACAAGAAGCCCAGCTGTCGCCAGAACAGCCAACTGTACTGGTTGTCAGTGACCTTCAAGGTCATCCAAGATCGATTACTTGCAGGCAATTTAAAAGCCAATAAGTGACTTCCTATTAGTGACTGATAGTAACCTTAACCTTGGCAGGGCCGTATCTCTAACCGTTTCCATTATATGCCGTTGGAAAACGTACATTCAACCCCCAATTTAAAAATGTTCCCCTTGCATTAGATGACTGAAATTTTGCATGCTTGAGTTCAACACCCATGGCTAATTATTTGTTTAAAAAGTTTTCCCCTATGCCCTAAAGCTTAGCCACGATACATCCATTACAGACAGACAGACAGACGGACAGACGACAACCATGCCAATAGCTCAACCGTTACTTAATCTACGGTCGGCTAAAAATGAAACAGTCAAGCAAGCAATGTAAGAGATAAGTGCCAAACTTTAAAGGAAACGTTTCAATGCAGCTTTGTTCAAGTTGCTCATCTGAAGAAGGCTGCCAAACAGCCATAGAACTACGGAATCTACTTTAAAATCAGCCATGTCACAAACCTTCGAGAAGTTTGGCAACATGTGTCTGATCGGTCTCAACAAGAGAACTGATCAACTCAGCAAATGCTCTGTCAGGCTTCCTCATCAATGTGTCCAACAAAAGCTCCACCTACATCGAATTGAATCAGACTTATTTAAAAATACGGAAACTCAACTGCCAAAGTGGAACAATTACTAGTATCAGCATTTAAACCAGCTGCAGTGCCTATGAACTTCTGAAATCCCGATCTGATGGCATTATAGAAATTATTTACATTAGTATTGATTAATACACAATACATAATTTCAGCACTGCACTGTGATATAGCGGATCAACTGGTTGACTTCGGCTATATGCTAGCTTAACTGGATCTAGCTAGCCCTCAATGGCCCAATGTGCTGACAAAGAGATTTCCTCAGACACAATGGACTCAGCGATCTACATAATTTTCACCTTCTTCTGCTGTACAAGTGCAAATATTCACTAGGCAGCTAACAATTAATGATCACGAAAACAGAATGTTGTAAAACCTAGAAGTTTCTAGGTGGGTATTTGAGATATAGGACACATAATCTCTAAGGTCTACAAATGCAATCTGAGCAAAAACAGATAATGTTAGCACTAAGCGAAAAAAACTTTTCACAGAACTGCTTACACAACATTTGCAGTTAATGATCAGCTAATAAGGAAAATTAAACATTTAAGCAAATAATCTAGTTCAGTTCTGATCAAAAACTTTTTTCACCATTTTTAGCTCACCTGGCCATCAATCTGGGTCTTGTCCCTGATCCGAGACACATCGCGGGCATTCAGTACTTTGCGACTTTGAAGTCGATTAAGCACGTCATCAGGGTACATGTTTGCCACGAGTTTGTCCCTAAATGCGGCCAGCTGCTCTTTGTGTTTGGCCGACATCAACTCGTCATCTGCCCAACACAGTTTAGAAATAATCGTTATACAGGGCAGAACACTGAGAACAGCAAAATGTCATTTCTACAATCTTCTAGCGAAATGTTCTAACTAAAACACAGTGTTGTACTGATGAATTTATTACTGTAAAATACAGTGCTCCTCTAATATAAAATGAAATATAGCAAACAAGTATGCATGTTAGTTAACCTGTATAATAACATTAAAAACATAGCAACATGTAAAAAGTTTTCTATGACTTTCTTAAAATTTCATCAACAACTGACATTCCAGCATGGTTATACTGCACAGCTGTGTTACTTCAAATGTCTCCAACTCTGCATGAAGCTTTATGCACAAGATAGATTAAGCATGGATTCATGTGATTTGCAACTTCAGCAACTTTTTACAAATTCTGTAGTTTATGACTGCTTTTTAGTTCTTAAAATATGTAAGTACCAGTAATCTGGTATGCACATTCTGTTGCGAATAACTAAACTAGAGGGCCTACCATAACACAAACAAAGTCAAAACTAATTTCACAGTTCACACTGACGATGCTATGGTCGACAAGAATTATGTGACGTAAGCGCCTCTGCATCTTCGGACTTTATGGCGCTATATACACTGTGTCTCAAAAAAAACCGGACCCCTGCTACCTTTTGCAATAACTCCAACAGTCCTGGTTCAATAGCAATAGATTTTGACAAAAATAATCATTAGAGAATCAGGACTTCATAGCATGCGTTATTTGCGAGAAATTTCAAGAACAGAATACCAGCTGAGATTTTCCTGTGGCACCAACAGTAGAGGCAACTGCACTGCAGTACTCCAAACGTCAGCTACGAAATCATTAAATGTTATGACGCCAACGTTTGAAGTTGAACGAACCGTTGATTAGCAACATCATAGTCAGAAGTTACAGCAGATGTTCAAAGTGCTGTTTCTTTACTCGAACACAGGCCCGGAGACGTCTTCTCCATTCGTCGACTGCGTCATCGACAACAGTCTGAGGTAGGCCAGACCAGACCTCCACCAAGCGCTGCTTCAGTTCATCCACATCTTTCACCGGCTTCTGGTACACACACTGCTGTACACGGCCAAAAATGCAGTAGTCAACAGGGTTGAGGTCGGGGCTGTTGGCCGGCCAGAGGTCAGACGGGATGAACGCTGGTGTCTCACGATGCAGAAACTCAATCGTCGCACGTGCCTGCTGGAAAACGTACACGTCACCTGCCAGCTGTTCAATCGCAGGAAGCATCTGCTGTCGAAGTAAGACATCTCTATAGTATGCCCCGTCCACCTTTACACCCGGTTCCACAAATATCAGGTCGGTGCATCCTAGCTTTGATACTGCAGCGGAGACCATGAGCGATTTGGAGAATGTCGGCCGGGTACGCAGCAGCAG
>Ga0209671_1004334_pt1 | contig 14034 bp, 9 predicted proteins | sample WorMetHERISLAND2_2_FD_187401 | JGI IMG/M metagenome (GOLD analysis project Ga0209671, IMG submission 187401) | Marine gutless worms symbiont microbial communities from Max Planck institute for Marine Microbiology, Germany - Olavius geniculatus... | ecosystem: Host-associated > Annelida >... | reverse complement strand
ACTCTAGCGCAACATTATCAAAGTGTCTAAGTCCATCCAGAAACTTCAATCTCCACATTACAATGAGCATCACCATTATGCATTGGTTTTTTTTTCTTTCAAACACTTAATAATGAAGAGCAACTTAAGTTTTTCGTCTGCAAAAAAGCCTACTGATACATGTATTTACTGATTTTCACAATAATTATGTAGTACTCCATAAAGGCTATTGTTCTGTTCATGTGGTATTCTTTAGAAATTAATGTTAAGGATTTTTACGGCTTCGACTGTTGCATATGCTTTTAACTATGTACACACAGTCTGCCGTATGCAGCTAGGCCTCACTGATGATGGATGGAGCGTATGCTGGCTGGCTGGTGCCATGAATTGTCAACGGCAGCAAATTGGCCGCCGAATTCACGACGTAACTGCTATGCCCATCGCTGTTCTGTCCCTGACATGTTAATGTTGTGTGCTCGACTAATATCGCGTCCCTTCCCCGCCCGGGGCAATAATGCAATAATATTCACATATCCAGAACGCGATTAATTCGGTCGGTCCAATCAGCGGCGAGCGACGTTGTCACGTGACGACGGCCGGACAGGTGCCTCATTATAGGATCGCCTCCTAGAAAAGTCTCCCCCGGCCGACAATTTAGCGGTAAAAATCCGCCCCGCACGGCGGCCGCACGGGTGGGACGAATTTTTGCCGGTAAATTGTCAGTCGGTGGAGACTTCTAGGGGCGATCCTATAATGGAAAAAGACTTTTTATGAGGCCGGCGATATTTTAATAAAAGGGAGGGGTCATATCAATTCCGTGATTATCTTTCCCCAGGCGGTTTTTCTCATGGGGAGGCATTTTAATGCGACACCGGCGACGACGCTCAATGATGTCGACACTAACCGTCGGCAATTATGTAGCTCCGTGATGAACGAGGCGACCGGCCAGCAGCAGCAGCAGCAGCAGTCTTGTGTCCTGCGTGTGATACAGACCGGACCGGTGAGGGTAACGGGTATTGAGACAATTCGTGCACTGTAGCCTATGTTCCGGTCTTCTAGGTTTTAATACCACTTTGTGCGAAATCAGGCCCGACTAGAGGGCGGTAGGGGGTAAGTTACCCCGGGCCCCGCGACGTTTGGGGAGCTCCGCCGCCGCTCAAAAATATAAAGTACACCAGAATGCGCCATTTAAAAAAAAATCAAAAATGTTCTCCTCAGAGGGGCCCCGCGAGAATGTTACCCGGGCTCCGCTGTGGCTCTCGACGGGCCTGTGGGAAATAGGCAAAAACAGAAAATATACTGCATAAAATTATGACTTGGTTCTCGTCATATACGTCGTCTAGCTATCTGTTGACTGAAAGAATAAAACCACAAAACAGCACTCTGGCATTCGCTGTCCTGTCTTATTGGTTTTTCTAGCGCCCAGTGCACGAATCTTTCTCGTACAGCCGCCAAAGGGACTGTGCGAATCGTCCCACGATCGCGGCGAGGGCTGCGTACCCGTTACATCCGGTTCAACTCTCTCTCCCTTTCTCGCATGTTGGTTGTGACGACTGCGCACACGGGACGGATGTCAACCTACAGCGCTCGCAGCCGCACGCAGCATCATCAGCGCCGCCACGTACATCAGTTTGTCTGTCTCTGCAGCAGCTTCGTCCGATCTATTCGCAGCTCAGTCATTATTGCTGTCGTTCGTTTTTTCCTTCGTGACGCGAAGAACGTTTGCATCTACTGCTGCGCTGTACGTATTTGTCTTATTGGCTCGCTACGCTTCGAGCTATATAGTGAGTGACACTTATTGTCAGACACCGGCCGTGTCTGTGGCTGTTCGCTGCTGTTTGTTCGTCCGCAGACCATCGATAGCATTGACCTGTCATCGTCGCTTTGCAGCGTAGCGAGCCATTTTTTACTATGCGTCCGTCTTATAGGCCGTATTACACGTTTTACCCGCCCGTCCGTCCGTCTCTCAGTTTGTGTGTCCGTCTGTTTCCTACGGACTGGAAACTAACTGGAAAAGAGCATAAAAAACCAAAATTGACGTGAACATTTTAAATTGTACAGTATGCAAATTTTCAGTTCAGCAGGTCAAAGGTCAATGTCAGCGGACATTAAAACCTCAGGATAATAACGCATCTACGGCACATGGTTACTAATGAATTGCGGGTCACGCGCTGCGGCAGTTCAGGCGCGTCCGCAGGCGGCTCCAGTGCCTACTGCAAACGTAGGTTAACTATTTGAAGACCGAGTTACTACACCTGGCAACTTCAGGGACGGTCATTGCGTAGCCATATAGGGACGCAGGGAGCACGTGCCCCCTCCTTAGAAGCCTACACCGTTACTCAAAATAGTGTCAAAATGCACCAAAACACTTTATTTTACACCAAAAAATCCGAAAATTGTCTGGGCTTTTCTTAGATCCCTTTCCAGATGCGGAGAGGACACCCCTCCCCACACTGTTACCCTTAGGTTCCCCTATATCCAGATCCTGGCTATGCCACTGCGGGCGGCCGCATGCATATTGGCACTATAGACGATGACACTTTTGCTTGTGACATGTATATTCATTTTTGGGCCGACCGCTAAGCTGTAAGCTTATAAGTCAGCCGTTTGTCATGGTTGTCGTCCGTCCGTAACGAATGTATTGTGCCTAAACGGTGCAAGATGGGGTCTATAGATTGCTATTGATCACTATTAGGAAGCGGCATTCGCCCTTTCAGATTAAATGAAAATCATCGACATTGGATGACCTTCAAGGTCAGTGACAACCAGTACGGTCGGCCCCACCCCACCCAGCGACAGCTGGGTTTCTTGTTTCTCGCTGCTTTTGTCTCTGAAATTAAGCACTGCTGATGTTGATGCTTTATTGCATCTATAGCAAGCTATGTTGACGAGCTTTGTTAAAAGCGATTTGAACTCCGCAAGACGAATCACGCTTCTCGCGCTGGGATCGCAGATAATACAGATTCTTGTCTATTCGTCCAAATGGACAATCACAGACGAACAGGAAACCAGACAGGAGTTTCGGGTATTGTCCGTGAAACGACATGATATTGTTTGTAAATTTCTTAATAGTCTAGACGTGATCATATTGTAACGAATTGTCTTTTATGTGTGGCTGGCTGATCGATGTGCGTAGGCCTAAATGCAGCGGGGGGCCATCGCGACAAGGTAGATCGTGGAATAAAAATTTTATCGTTCACGATGACCGACCGACCGACCGAACCCCTTCTAGGTTCATATACCACCTCGACGCTAATTCTCATAAATAGCACAGCTGCCTTAGCTCAAACTTGCAACAGTTCGCGGCCATCCGGCTTGCGCCGTCATCGCTAACCAGATGGGACACCTATAGAGCGATAGGACAAGAAGTCAAGGACATTTATTGAGGGGCACCGTCGGCGTCAGCAGGCGGATAGTGGTGTGTAGTGTGGACGCTCTTTTGTGCCAATTTTGCCCCCTCCCCTGTTAATTACTTTTATGAGTAACACAGCGCCAATTACTCACACCTCCAAAAATACTTGATGCTGTGCAAACATTTTACGCGCTACGTCCGTCCGTCTTTCTGTTTGTCGCGGATGTATTGTGACTAAACGGTGCAAGATAGGGCTTATGTTGCTATTGATCACTAATAAGAAGTCGTATATTAGCTTTCGAGTGACATGAAAATCGATGATCTTAGATGACTTTGAAGGGTCATAACGCACTATGGTATGCCAGTCGTGCGATATTTTGGCTAAACGGTAAGTCGTAGGGAGTCGGCGATGGCACCATTGGATAGGGCGGTGGCAACTTCTTATAGGCTGTCTACGGTAACTATGTCCCCATCTGCAGCGGTTTGGCCGCAGTTTTCAATGGAAAGTATTAAACTATAAGTGACCTATCACGGAAACGGTGAGAGATAGGGCCAAGGTTGGAAAATGTCATAGTGGCTTTCATATGACATGAAAATCATTGACCTTGAATGACCTTGAAGGTCAGTACTGCAACAGGAACTGTATAGGCTGTAGCGCGTTTTCCCTAGCGACAGCTGGGCTTTCTTGTTGGCTAATGCAACAGTTTGAACGCCGGTTGCTAAGTATTGTGTATTTCCGTCCTGCATTCAGTCAACTGATATTCGGTTTCGACTAATATCTACTTTCAGTACGAAAGATCTGCCATCCAAGGCCGAAGGCTCACCCAAGGTGTGACGTCATACCGGCCTGTATGTCATAGACTGCCGACATCTAACTGTATGGTGGGACTGGACTTGCGAACGTTGTCACCTATCCAGTCCACATCCGTCGCGTGGCGGCAGAAGTGCCGGTGGGGCACTGCATGGCGTGCAGGATGCTGGACGGATGCATGATGTCACTCCGAGACACCAACAACATAACATGGATAATGATGGGATTGGAATCCTCTACGGATGCATGATGAATGAATGCGGGCGTTTTATCTCATTACGGAACGTCGAGCTCCGAGCGCACGTCGTCTGCATGTGACGTCATCTTGCTGCGTCACGTGACACGGCGCACCGACCAATAGCAGCACGCACCCAGCCCGCCATGACGTACGATCCCGCACCCTGTCGACTCGACTCGGTCCTGTCCGGCGTTTCACCGGATCGTCGTTGCCGTACTAGTGCGGCGCGGTTTAAGAAATTACTGATGTATCGCAAGTAACGGAGGTATACCGCAGTTTTGTCTACAGAGAGAGGTCCAGGTCAAAAACAAATGCATAAAATAGCAAGCGTGCATGCACAGACGAAAAGTGGTAAAATCCACTGCAATCAGGTCAAAACGAGCAAGCAGTAATCATTCCAGCAAGAAAGTTAGCACAGTGAAAGCAGTCATGCAAAACAAATTTTAATCAAGTTGCAAGGTTGTTTTTAGGCCAACTCAACCTCTCACCATCAGCGCGTGAGACGAACAATGTGTGGTATTTGGTGTGGATTATCGCTCGAACGGCTATGATGTGATTCAGTTGGTCGGCGGTGGTATGTCTGATAGCTGCTCCGTGGGTTCAAGATCTGCAATGCGGTCATATCCGGAATCAGGCTTAGAAAAACTTAGGTCATTTGAAACAAGTTAATAAAATTTTAGCTTTTGAGGTTTTATAGTTTTAATGGTTTTTTGCAATATACAAAGACTGGACGTAAATGTTAAGACTTATGAAAGTATGAAGCGCATTCTATACACCGTTCTTCGTGGCACATCGTTTTTGTTGAGTGCATGACGTGACGTCGGAGCTCATAGTGCAAGGTGCAAGTGGTCTTGTGGTTAGTGTCGACTCGTAACTTTCAGGTTGCGGTTCGATTCTCACTGCCGGTCATTTGCAAGCAACCTTGAGCAAGTTGCTAGCCTACTGCGTGCTCATGCCAACTCAGCCTCCTACCCTTCTTGGGATGAGAAATGAATAGTAGCTTACGGGCTGCGGGGTAAAGGCCTACTGTGGCTGATTAAGGCGGTGGTATGTCTGCTTGCTGCAAATCGCGGGTCCAGTTGTTCGCTGACGCAGGCGATGGTTGGCCGCATTGTGCGCTGCGGACTGCGGTATCATTAGCTCATGCCAATCAGTTGCCAATTCCGAGATTGTAAAGCGCTTTTGGTCTTGAGATTGTCTCATGTATAAAAAGCGCTATAGCATGTGTTGGATTTTACTTTTTCATTTTACTTTTTCCAAAAAATTATGATAAAAGTATGACATTCATTTTTCTGCCAAAAATTATCAAAATCGGTGGAAATTTGACGCAGTTCTGGCAAAAACAAATCTGCTTAGTTTTTTTGGGACACGGTGTAGGTGGAAGGTAACAGTGGTGAACGCGCCCTGCCTTAACCCCAGCCAGATAGGCTGGTACTCGATTTATCTACCCCAGAGGGATGATGGGATGGAAGGCTGAGTTGACCTAGGCGGCTGGTTACATACCGAGAATCCGAGATGGTTTACCTGCCCGCAGCCAGTCATCCATTCAAGTACTAACCGGGCCTGGCGTAGAATAACTTCGTTAATTGGATGAAACGCGTTACCGCTACGCCACACCACAAACCTTGCAACAGAAGCAGAAGAGCGGTAATGTTGATGTGGCCAGCAGCCGAGAGTGCATTACGTTTCGAACCTAGGCGTGCTTTGGACGCGTGTCTTGTCTGTAGACCGGATGCACTGCTTAGCCAGTCTATTCGCCGTCTGCACGACGTAGGCCTAGGAGTAATTAGCGTGGGATTCTCTCTGTGGACGTCTTCCGAGTCACGCCCAACTGCATGCGGGCGCGCCGCCCGTTAATTGAGTGTGCACGAGACGAGGACCTTCTTCCGGACCGGACTTGTCGTCTGGACTGTGCACGGAGTGTGGAGCTGACGCGGTCTCCTCGCAATTCCCGGTTCCCTCTCAGCTGAACTACGAATGCTTCTTTGATGTCTGCCGTGTGATCTGCAATGCATGCCGTGTAGAGATGAAAATGTCCAGCTGAAATTTTTGCGTTAACAGCTTCAATGAAAGTCTCGTGTAAGTTTCATTGGGGCCGGTCTACGTTGAAATGTGTTCACGTTCTCACGTTTATCCCCCCGCCCATAAAAAGAAATTCTAAACACGTGCCTAAATATTGTATAATAGAATTTTTATTGAAACTTTTGAAATTTCAAAGTTTCAAACATTTCATGAAGTTGTCAAAAGTTTTATTTTGTCTGTAAAGGTAATTTTTTTTATCTCATTACATTTATTTGCGGACATCGACCATTTCATCTGTACAGGTGAGACGCTAATCCGTATTATGTTTCGGAGAGGGCTGTCAGTGTTGTTTCAACCTTGCCATTCCTTTTCGTTACTGGTAACCTTTAAAATGTCATGTGTTTCTCTGTCTGAAGTTCTGAATGAATTAAATGATAACGATGATGTTGATTAGCAGCGCCATCTCATGCCGCTGCAGCAGCGCTCGTCGACGCTATCGCTTGGTGCGTAATCACCCACGCGTCGTTCGTGTATCTCGGCCACGGACCACACGCGCATTGTTGGATGATTGGAACAGTCCGCCATCAGCTGTTCGTGACGTCTCAATGATGTCGACCTTCCGCCAACGACTGAAGACTCACTCAATTATTGTTACTTACTCGTAGCTTTTACTGACATCTCGGCGACAAATGTTCAATTCTGCCATACACCTAGAGTGTACAGTGTTTTTACAGGACGTCAGCATAGCTTGCCGTCTTCGCTATGGCAGAGACATCTGTCCATCCGTCCGTGTGTCTTGTCACACTCACACCCTGGCTCTGTGTCAAAAGGACGCAATCTAGGATTTTTACTGTCTTTAAAGTCAGCTCCGCGAAATACTCTAGGCTACTTCCAAAATTATAAGGGTTACCAGAAATTCGACAGAGCCACCCCGATCATGTCGTTAAATATACACGGATATGGAAAATTGGCAATAAGTGGCCGAATCTCAGAAACGGCGCCAGATAGGGGCAAGGTAAATGTAGTCCTATTGATCACCAATAAGAAGTCCCATGGACGCTTTCAGTCGGTCCCAAAATGAATGAACTTGGATGACTTTGAAGGGCCGTACGACACTCGAGTGCCTATAGGCCTACTACGGCGTCACACAATCGTTTTAACTCGACCTATTCGACGTCTCAGCAAATTCTGACTTCTGACCTCTAGTAGTACATCAGCGATCTTTCCCGACGCCCAGCTTGGCTTTGTTGAGATCTTATCGCCGTTGCAATTATACACGTCTGCACGGTAACTGAACGGCACCAATGTTCTGAAATTCATTGCTTATTGCGACCACTTTTAGTCTCCGAAGTCCGACTACGTTTGGGCCAAACCAAACTTAATTAGCCTAATAATGCTAGCGCAGATTTTTGACACTGTAGCTACAAGTTCTTTTATTGTATGAGACTGTTACTAGTCGATTTTGCTTTCTGATGTTTTCGTAAGTGTATTTTCTACCGCCGTTCGAGTTCGATCGTAGGCCTGCTGTTGAGAATTTCTGAACTGGTCAATTTAATTACAAAACCGAAACTTAAAAAGCCGATATAAAGGTCTCGTTTGCAGCAGAACGCGATGGAAAGACGACGGAGACACGTACAGACGTGCTGCCACCTGTCAGATATGTTTGATATATTTGGTAGTCGGCATTTGACAATCTACCGTATATCGAACATGTCACGCGGGCGCACAGCCAGCACGCTCACGACGCCACTCGTCTAAGACTACACGCGAACCAGACACATTATACAAATAATGACTTGCGTCGAGGTCATCGTTGAAAATTTTTGACCCGAAGTTCGTAAAATGTTGCCCAGAGATCGAAGATCGAGGGAAACATTTTTTCACTATCTGTTTTGTTATACCTCAAAACCGAACAATTCTACAAGTCAACAAGTAAACAATTACGAAAAGGCTGTGACGACTTCAATGTTGCCCGGTCAACAGTGCGGGACAATAGTTCGAAGGCAACAGTGCGTATTTGTTAACGTCACGTGATCCGACATTACCAGATAACCTGAACTTAATGCACTCCATCTTAACGCGTTATTAACGCACCCAGGCCCGTCGAAAGGGAGAATAGGGGGAAGTTACCCCGTACCCTGCGACGTTTGGAGGCCCCGTCTATAGAATATAAACAGTTAGAAAACAAATAGAAACACATTTTTCAACAATAGGCCTAACTGTCGTCACCGCTAGCATAGAAATCCATCTGCCTGTCAACTAAATACAGTAGTAACGGAACGGCAACCGTGTCTCAAAAACAGTCAAAATTGTTTTTTGCATAACTTTATCAAATTTCCACCAACTTTGACAATTTTTGGCACAAAGACGGCTAAAACGATATTATTATGTACAGTGCACTCATTTACCACCTCACGTAATATATGTCAACGCACTACGGTGTGAAACACAGATGCTCTAAATTGTTACATCACGTGGCGATTACTTGCATCAGATGGCTCACTCTTGTATCATCAATTCGAGAGAGGGTGCGACGTGGTTTAATAATTTTGAGGTATTAAATATTTTATGCTGAAAACAGCAGACAACAAAATAGCTGGCTGATGAGCTTAAAACATGTCTAATCGATGAGTGAATGCCTTTGGTCAGTCGATCGTTGATTCTGCTATCAGCCATTGACGTTGCATCTAAGCCATTGCGTCGTTGTATGCGGAGCACACTTTGGCATAAATTCTAATTTGCAAGCGAGTTGTTATACAAACTTACAATCCTGTTAAATAATTTACACTTTAGTGTATTTTGTGCTTAATTAACTCGTTACAACGTTTACTGGAAACACAAACTCAGCATTATGCAACAATTTGCAGCATCTATGTTTCACATTATAGTGCAGCGACATAAATTAGGTGAGGTGGAAAATGAGTGCACCTTACTTAATTTCGTCGGCTTAGCCACCAACGTGCCAAAAATTATTTAAGTTAGTAAAAATTTGACAAAGTTATGACAAAAACAATTTTGACTGTTTTTTTCTGAGACCCGGTGTACAGTTTAGTTACTTGAATTCATTCAATTGTCAAATAGCCGCAGTTCAACGGAATATTGAAACTTTTGCTTTTTAATTTTTTAACATGCGTTATTAACGCATTAACGCTTTAATTAACGCATTTAATTTGACAAATCTAATTATAAACCTACTCTAGGTAAGACCACATAGATCAAGAACAGCTTATTGAAGATGTTCTGACAATTTTCCGACAACGCAAAATTTTAGGGGAGTGGCTGGCCGCCGTTGTATATAGAACTACAGCAAAGACGCCACACAGGCCTAACTAAGTATTTAAACCGTCGACAGTTGCTTTAGAAATTAAAAGTCAACGTTAAGTAAACTTCAGTTTAATTTTGAAAAAATCAGTCATACAGCATTTGTCTGCAGAAGCAAATTCCATGTGTATTTGACCGCAATATGTTACTAGACTGTAAAAAAATAATAAACATAATAAATTAAATAACTAAAATGAAAAGCAGAAGAGTAGTTAAAAGTAAACTGATAACCAATATGGCTATAGGGGCTACTATACGTGATCCATTGTGACCATACGTCTATCTTGCATCGTTGTGGAGATATGGCGCCTCAAAGATAATGGGGTCACGACCTTGACCTTTTGAGGACACGTGACGTCATCGGTCACCTGACCATTCGACTCGCAGTGGTCGACTTCCTATGGGTGGTCCATTGCGATCATACATCTATCTTGCACCGTTATGGTGATATGAAGCCTCAAACGTTGGACGAACGCATAGATGGACGCTCAGGTGATTTTCCAATGCCATGCATTGCATTGGACAGACAATAATACATATGCAGCATAACTTGCTTTTTAAAAGTTTAACGGCAGTTTTAAGTAACAGGCAGTAGAAAACTAATCACTGGTAGCTGTCAATGATTATGATCATGAAAAATTTATAAGCTTATGCATGGAAATGTGGCAAGTAGAAAGTTTGTATATTAGAAATGCTATTATTTTATATCAGTGACATAACAGGCTAAGATAGTGTACACTGTACATATATTTCGTAAGTCTAAAATGCTGCCTATAAAGTTAAACTCAAGTCAAAACAACAAATTTTCATAACAAAAATCACGTGCAAATCTTACTCAGCAGTACAAAACAAGCAATTTGAGCTAATGCTCACGAGACATGCGAAAGCCTATAGCAGTTACTGTTCACAAACTGTCAGTTTATCTCCAGCCATTTCGTCGCAACTGAGGATCACAAAACATCGATAAAACCGCTTATTTTGCAAGTTCAGGGTCTTTCAAATTCATCGATTTTGACATGACTGAAAAGCTCGTCATTAGTGCTTGTTGTGATAGGAAGCATGCCTACGGTGATCTGCAACCGTTTTCACGAAAAACTGGCCAACAACGGTAAAATAAGGACTTCTACGGGAATACCACTCTTTGATGCCCTCGTGCGCAGGTTTAGAAAATCGAGACTTGGACCATCGAAATCTATGTTCAATGCTGAAAATTTCATATGCAGCTTCTCCATGTCTATCTCAATTGATTTTGGCGCAATTCCCTCTTGAGATGTATCTCGCAGCCTAAAATTGCCACAAAATCCATAAAACCCCTATTTTGGCGTTCAAGGTCATCCAAGGACATTAAATTCGGCGCCAATCGAGAGCCAGTGTACGACTTTCTATTAGTGATTAATAGTAACTTAGGCCCTATCTCGCACCGTTTCTGAGATACAGCGACTTATTGGCTGAAAATCGCAAATTTTTTCCACCCCCCTCATTTAGCGCCGTCGCTGGGGGTGACCCCTTTCGAATTTACGGATCATGAAACTAGAGTCTTCCAGGCAGCCGAAGGTGAAGATTTGGTGATCATATCTTGCACCATTTTTGACTGATCCATCTGTGTAACGGACGGACAGACGGCCAGACAGAATTGCGATGGCTAAGACGCGCTACAGCAGTAGCTGCTTTCGCGCACAAAAACTGTACAAAACATACAAATGCCTGAACTACATGTAGGTTTGCACAGAACAAATATAAATTTTAAAATATATCCGTCGCCATTACAATATGTGCATACAAATCACAAATCTATCTATCTTGTACTGAGTACTGAATACTGGTGAAAGCGACAGTATATCCAGGTTGGCAAAAAAGTGACATCCATTTCAACTACGTCAGTAGAATGCCATATAAACTGCAAAACACCAAATATTTATACTGTTTGAACAACTGAAACATTTGCTATTAATTATCCACTGTTTAAATGTGTTCATTTGGTCAAGTCAAGATAAACAAGACAAGTTGTTTAACGCTGAGCCCAGTTATTACTGGGTTTGGTAACTGCTGGCATGCAAACAAACCATCTCAACATGCTACCCTAGTCAACTCAGCCTGGCCAACCTTCTGTGGTACAGTGAAATCTGGAACATAAGACACCCTAATGTAAAATCCATTCTGACTGAGGGCACAGTAGCATACTACAAAGGCTGTGCTTCACAAAAACTGCAAGCTACAAATAATATTTGCAGCCACCTCCTACATTTGCTAGATGAAACATTTATAGATTTTAGCTGCAAATGACCAGTAATGGTATAAAAACAGAGGCAAATGGATTAGTTGCAGAGCCAGTAGCAAAAAAAATTAAAGTGGGGCCCTGCTTCCGTTTCAGTTTAGCTGACACAACAAAGTTCTCACTTTTACGATTGAAAAATAACGTATAATATGCAATTTCTCAATCTGTAAAAGTCTTATAGTGAAGAGTTGTGAGAGAAGCACAGTTGTAACAGAAATAATAAATACTGGGCTGTAACTAACAGACTGGTAGCATTTGCTACTGCTGTTATACTAAAGTCAGGCCAAGATCTAAAACCACCAGTATCAACAAAACAGCATCTACAATGGGAGCAGTAAAACTTCAGTTGATGCTGAGATGGTCCGCTGACGAGGTAGTGTAATGTGAAACAGCCGATGATGACAAAGTCTGTGATACGTTAGCGACAGTGTCATTGGCTGAAGTCTGACGCATTGGATGTTGCAGTTGCTTCATCGATGCCGACACAGCAGCACTAGACCTGGTATGATTCAGTGGCTGAGGTCGCACCGACATCCTCGGCTTCGCGGAGGCAGTGGTCGATGTCTTCTTGGCCGGTTCTTGGTATCCAATGAGGGCCTTGATGCGGCTCTGTACGCGGGCCTTTTCCTCCAGCGCGCTGCCGAGGCGGGCGGACGTGGTTCCGGCGGAAGTGGTTCCGGGTGGGTTGGTGCTGGTGCGTGGATTGGAAATAGCAGACGGTTTGTCTGACTGGTAGACAGGGTCGCTGAGCTGCAGCTGGTGCCACATCGCCAGCAGAGAGTCGGGGTTCTCAGGGACAACATGGGAGTCAGCGACCGCGTCACCGGCCGGCAAGACAGTCTCGTCTGCAGTTGATCCGACCACATCACACCGCCCAACCCCGACCAACGCCACCTCACCCGGCAGCGTTGAACACGACATGACTGACATTTTCAGCGCATCCGTGTCGGCCGTGGTCCCACCTGGCAGTGGTGGCTGCTTGATGCCCGAGCAATCACCGGCGTGACCTCCGGACTGCAGACTACGCTGGACCAGTCCCAGACGCGCTTCCAGACGCGCCAGTTCCGCCTCGCGGACCAGGATCGTCTCGCGCTGGGTGGAGGCAATCGCTCGACTTGCCTCCAGTTCCATCTGTGCGCTACTCAGCTGCTGCAACATGCGCCGAATTTCGACCACGAGCGCCGCCTGGCGGTCGCCGGCGTCCGACAGTTGCTGCTGAAGCAGCGTGACGTCATCGCGGGCACCTGTCAGCTGCCGGCGAAGTTCCGTCGTCTCGGCTTGATGCTGTTCGGCCGCCGTGCGACTGTCAACGGCTGCAGCCGCCTGCAGTCGTGACCGCTGCTCCCCAGCTTCTGTACAAAACACAGTTAATGAACCATTATGAACGCTGCTTTACAAAAGAACGTTGGGTGCATCAACGTCATAAACATGATGATTCAAAACAATTTTACACCAAAATATGTTAAATATTAGCAGTTGCTATATTACTCTCGTGACCGCTGGTCTCCCGCTTCTGTACAGAACACATCGATGCAAGTAATCAACCTTTAGAAATGTTTTCTACGTAAGAACGTTGAGCCAGTCTACATCATAATGACGGTGATAAAAAATGATTTTACGCAAAAAATTTGAAGTGCTGCCGATTAAAATACCGGCAGCTTCTGTATCACACAAACTAATGCTTGAGAGCTGTTCAAGTGAGACAAGCTTCATAAGCCAGATGCAGATACACTTCACCCATCTCCAAAATTTAACAGTGCAAAATTTAACAGTGCACATGCATTCAAAATAAGCAGAATGTTTAAAAGTATAGTGAAAAAATAACAAACTAGAAGGTGCTCGCAAGAGTGCATATCTCCGCCAAGTGAAGTAATTTAAACATTACAACAACAACTACTACAATTACTACTACTATTACTACTATTACTACTATTACCTACCACAATGTGACTATGCATCTATCTGGCACCGTTATGGAGATATGGCGCCTCAGAGACGCCACAGACAGACACACACACACACGGACACAACGACGG
>Ga0209671_1004333_pt1 | contig 14034 bp, 7 predicted proteins | sample WorMetHERISLAND2_2_FD_187401 | JGI IMG/M metagenome (GOLD analysis project Ga0209671, IMG submission 187401) | Marine gutless worms symbiont microbial communities from Max Planck institute for Marine Microbiology, Germany - Olavius geniculatus... | ecosystem: Host-associated > Annelida >... | reverse complement strand
GCAATGCAGTGTAAAATAACATTGCTCAGTACCTTCCACTGTTTTTAACAAATAAGAGGTTGAAAGATGTGTCACTCGCATAACTTCTGTTACGTGTGTGACTGTTAGGTGTGTGACACATTACAAATTACAATTGCAAGTGTTTGTTATTCATTAACTGCAAGAAAGTGATTTGAACACAACTGAACAAACATACTTTCAGTAGCTGTGTATTTATTTATTTGCTTTATTTATTCGTTTTATATTTCTTCACATACCTCTGTTGCAGCATGCACTGGATTGTGTTCACTATAATTGTTCTGTTGTGAATGCACAATTTTACAACTTATATGCCGTTTGATGAGTGATACTTAAGCGGGTATTGCAGACAGTAAGTACATAAAAACAAAACATCACGTTAGTGGTACATAGCTTTGAAATATGTAAGCGTTTTGCGGCTGCATTCACATGGATCACACACGTAACGTTTTGGTCACACACATAACGCCCATTTGCAAATCAACCAATAAAACATATATTGATTTATTCAAAAAACATGTAGTCTGCCACAAAGCTCGAAGTCTAAGCTACTTGTATGACCATAGAACATCGTATTACTCCTTTACGATTCGCAGAATTTTCAACAAGACTCCAGTCACCTAAAATTTTCTTAATTTCTGGGTCACATGCGTAACACAGGCTTCATGACATCACAACTTAAGTTAATATTACACTGTGCTGATAAAAGCTATTCCTTTACATTTGGATCAATATCTTGCAGAGTTTTGTGCATCAGTCTGGTTTAAGAAAATTATCTGTCTATCAGGCTATCACTTAAAACATGTTTTTTGATCCAGACGTCACACACGTAACAGTGGAATCGCCTATTCCAGCGCTTGTCAATCGCTATCAAACGCTTCAACATGGCTTGCCTAGCTGACACGTTCACAGTTTCTGAGTCCACATCGTGACCACCGCAAACATAACTTCTGTAGTTTAATATTTCAGCCCTGGGGTGGTCCATAAATGACGTCACACTCTGAGAGGGAAGAAAGTTTACATTATTGTGATGACGCGTGACGTAAGGGAGGGGAGGGTTAAAGGAAGTGTGACGTCACATGCGTCACATCTGTGGAAAGGCACAATAGACAGCCAAATTCATGTTGCCAACTCGCCGTATGTGTCAGGACGAGGAACATTTAGGAACACTGTGCTTAATTTCACACAATTTTATGCATTAAATTGACAGTAGACATTTTTGATAATGGATATAATTTTATAAATTAGAATTAGGATATGCTGAAACTCATCTCTGTACTCTACACTACAGGCTGCCGGGGGGGAGGGTGTTAGACGATTGTGACGTCATATTTGAAGGGAGGTCCAGGGAAGTGTGATGAAGGGGGGGTAGAGGGTAAATTTATCCCTAAAATCCTGCGACGTCATTTATGGACGACCCCCCTTAGGAATTGAGTAGAAAGTTGCCTGTAATTGAAAATACTCTTTAGTGTCCTGAAAGAAAGCCTAAATAGCATTACTACAGTACAAGAAACAGTAAACTTATCGAAAGATGCAAGACTTATTAAGAAATATCACGGAGCGTTTTATCAAAGATACCTGATGAGCTCACGCTGTAGCCTAAGCCTAAGGGGTGGTATTGGCTGCCTCGCCCTATGTGATAAGTTGCAAATTGAGAAACAACAGGACCAGTTACTTACTGCACAGAGTCCGATCGCTCCCTGAGCATGTGCTGAAAGGTATGCTGATGTCATCGCTGATGACTGTACACAATACAATTAGTAAGCAACGATAATGACAATTTATGTGAGTCACAATGTAATGTAGTGACACTTTTCAGCATCAGTGAAAAGCGCATGAAAATCGGTCAACATCAGAAAAATACGAGCAAGAGTTTAGTGCTATTTTTGACTCACAGTGTATACAGGGTGCGGCAAAAAAGCAACCCCCTAAAGTTTTTTGCTGTTTTCTCAGCAACCGTTTGGAATTTTAACGTAAATTTTACAGTTTTATTTCGCAAAATGTTCTACATCTAACTGCCAAGTAAAATGTGATTCTGTTGAAGAATGACAAAGTTATAGATTTTTTTAACATGACCGCCTACTGATTTTTCAGCATTAAAAATGTTCAAGCTGAAAATCCTATTTAATTTTCCAAAATTGGTTACCACGTTACTGCCAATGACGTCACAGTGACGTTTTGATAAACAGTTATTTATTTTGTTCATACATTATCACTTAATTATCGTTCTTTTAAAGCAATCGCCGGCTGCCCACCAGGTTCATCTTCCAGCAGGATGACGTGCCAGCACACACAGCACGAAGCGCACAGAACTGGCTGCGGGCCAACTGTCCAGATTTCATCACAAAAGACCAGTGGCCTCCAAATTTGCCGAATATAAACCAAGTGGACTATTGCATGTGGTGTGCAATGTTGGAGGCGTACTTCAAGCTTAAAACAAAGCCGAAAACTATCGCCGAAGTCAAGGAAGCGCTTCAGGTTATTTAAGACAACTTGTCACAGGGACCGATCGACAAGGCTGTGAAAGACTTATCAAAGTAAGCGACTGAAGGCTCGTGTTGTAGCTTGGAGCTAATGGTGGACAGTTTAAACATTCACACTGACAATGAAATTCTGGCATCTGATCATTAGTTAACTGTGTTGTTTCAACGATGTTATTGCATTGGTGTAGTGGAGTGATTTTCAACCGGGGTTCCATGGAACACAAGGGTTTCGCGAGCATCTGCCAAGGGTTCTGCAGCTGGTGTGTAAACATAACATAACGTGCGAAATTATGCCAGACAAAGTCGTAGAAAATCAGCACCAAACACTTTGTTTGAAATTGTGCTTCTGTGCATATATTTTTGCATAGACTTACTGTGTAACTGTGTTGAATCATTTTTGTTCTTAGTAGGCCTAATTTTGGCATATCTGCATTGTAGGCCTATATTATAACGTAGGCCCCTATGCATTGCGTGACATTACTCAACTCCAAGGATTAGTGCATTATCAAAAATAAGAAAAAAAACGTATTGATTAAGATCATGGTTACAAAATCGTTTGATGATTTACTTAGTCAATTCAATTCTTTAAACACTCTGCTAAGGAAAAAAAGATGCGTAGGCATATGTCTTAAAGCGTCCACGTGATAAATTTTCTGGATTGGTGGCGGAGGCTAAATGGCCGTCGACGACCGCCTCGCCCGTCGTATTTCGTTAAATACAATACTGCAGCCTACTAATGCAGTCAAATATCATATTATAATTGGTCATTTTTGCCTGGAGAGCTCAGCACTGTTAGGGAAATGACACCCTGTAGCTTCAATCTCGTGTACGTCGCTAGACTGATGGATCAATGCATGGGTGATCTTCACGCTCATGTGGGGTTCCGCTGCAGCAAAAAGGTTAAAAAAAACACTGGTGTAGTAGCTTGAACATTTTTCAATGCTGAAAAATCGGTAGGCGGTCATGTTAAAAAATCTATAACTTCGTCGTTTTTCAATAAAATCATACTTTACTTGGCAGTTAAATGTAGAAAGTTTTGCTATATAAAGATGTGAAATTTCAAACTAAAACTTAAAACGATTGCTGAGAAAACAGCAAAAAACTTTAGGGGGCTACTCTTTTGTCGCACCCTGTATATGAAAACAGTATTTAACCTGCTTGATTGATTTATGATATGTGATCTGACATTGACAGAAATGCAGCAATATATAAAGCATTAACAGACCATGATAACTTTGAAATTTTATTTGACTAGACTGCTCAATTTATCCACAGTAAACTGTGTGCCAGAAAAGTAAACTTACAAACAGAAACAGAGAATAAGATATGTACAGAAACAGATCAAGAGACACACAAAGAAGCATACAATATCATACATACACCTATAAATGTACAAAACATCAATTTATACACTTGTTGACGGCAACATTTAAGAACCAGTACATCGAAAACAGCAAAAATTACAAAAGATGATATTGCCTGCATTACACTAACTGTGTCAATTTGCTGCTGAATAATATCACATTTTGTAATTTTTGCTGTTTTTGATGTGCGAGTTCTTCAATGCTGCCGCTAACAAGTGTATAAACTGATGTTTTGTACATTTACATTTGCTATTTCACTACTAAAATAACGTTTTCCTACTAGTGATCAGTTACAAAGATATTCCGCTTCAGATATTTTAGGGCCACGATCTTGATCTTATGGGATCATGTGACATTTAACTTGCTACGACAATTTTCTGTGGACTGTCAATTATGACCACGCATGGTTATGTAGATTGGACAACTGACATTTGGGGCTATCTATACTACTACTGCGCAAACCGAGTTCTAGACAGTTTGTGTCCAAATTTTGCAAATTCGTTGCCATGGCAACCTGTGTCGGTGTGTGTAAAATTTTATTGGCAGCATTCGATGGCCCGACCCCGAAAACCCCCTTATAGACACAAAGATCTTGCAAATATCTCTTACAGAAGCTAAGTTATAGCCCATTTTGTCCCAAATTTTGTTGCCGTGGCAACCAGAGAGTGTCTGAGGAAAATTTGAATGACAACATTTAAAAAACATACCCTACAACCAAAAATTACAACTCTATCTTATACACAGCCTGAGCTATAACCGTTTAAAGAATTGTTGAATTGTCTCCATAGGTGCCATTGTAATTGTTTCAAATTTTAAAATAAATAAATTAAATATTACATTTTATTTTTCTAACCCCAAAAAGACACATCCTTGCCTGATACCACATCGTTTGAGCTATTGCACACAAAAATCCGCTGAGTGGTCTGACCTGTAGGCGATTTGAAGAAAAAAGGTATATCGGTATCAGAAAATTTTTGGATATATTTTACTCACCTGCCCAGAAGTCCCCCCTCCTCCCCATAGATGGATTTGCATAAAATTTTGCACTGGGTGTTATCTCGCTGACGTAATCAACCGTGCCAAATTTTATCTCAATTGGATTAGGGGGTTTAGATTCTGTGGGGGTCAAATTTTTGGCTTTCCCATAAGAAAAAAAGTCGCCGTTAACACAGGGCTTAAACTACCATCCAGTCTGTGATACACAGAAAGAGATGGAGAGAGAGATAGACAGGCAGACATACAAACAGACAGGCAGACAGATAGTCGGAGAATTACCATAAAGGTGACGGTGTAAAGTTGTGCAGATTGAGATGGTAAAGTGGAACTGCTGGAAAAGCAGATTCCATTCACCTTATGTATCATAGTCACAAACACACTACGCATATACTGACAACACAAGTCATTGGTTAATGATAACTCAATAAAATCAGAACAGATCGACTAAATAGATAATTAATAAAGCCATTAATCTCAATCAAATACTAACAATGGCTACCATGCAAGCAGAATGCATGTCAATATTAACTTTAGATGTTATTCACCAAACAAATGTCGCAAATGCAGGAACAAAAATAGGTCTACAGGGCGTGCCAAAAAATGACCCAACTTGTTTTTGTCAGAACTTCATAAAATCTTCACCAAATTTGACAATTTTTGGCATACAGATAGCCAAGATGATAGAAAAATGCAAGGTACACTCACTGTCCACCTCACATAGTTTATATCAACGCACTACCATGTAAAACACAGATGCTCCAAATTGTTACATTACACGGTGATTATCAGTATCAGATTGCTCACATTTTTATTATCAATTTGACAGAAAGCGCCATGTGACGTAATAATTTTGTGGTAGTAAATATTTTACGCTGAAAATTGCAGACAACAAAATAACTGATTGATGAGCTTAAAACACATTTTATCCATGAAAGAGTGCTGTGCATTTTGATCAGGCCCGTCAAGAAAGTGGGAAAGGGGGGAGGTAAGCTACCCTGGGCCCCACAACGTTTGGGGGGCCCTGCCGTCGCTCAAAAATATAAAGTACACTAGACTGCACCATTTAAAAAAAATAAAGCATTTTCTCCCCCGAGGGGCCCCACAAGAATCTTTCCCCAGGCCCCGCTGTGGCTTTTGATGAGCTTGATTATGATCAGTTGATCGTTAATGCTGCTGTCAACCGTGGCATCACATCTAAGCCACTGTATACACTTTGGGCATAAATTCTGGTAATTTGGAAGCAAGCTGTTACACAAACTTATAATTCTGCTAAATAAATCACATTTTAGTTTACTGTGTGCTAAGTTAAGTTGCTAAAACTTTTACAGTGACAACAACTGAGCATTATGCAACAATTTGGAGCATCTGCATTTTACATGGTAGTGCATTGACATGAACTACCTGAGGTGGACAATAAGTGTACCTTACATATTTCTATCGTCTTGACTATCTGTGTGCCAAAAATTATCAAATTTTGTCAAGATCTGATAAAGTTCTGACAAAAACAATTTGGGTCATTTTTTGGCACACCCTGTATATTATCATTAGTAGAACCTAGGTGCTGGTTTTAATCCAATCACGTTCTTTCAAGAAAATGGTTAACAAGCATTCGCAGCATTTATCAAATGCTTGTCACTGTTCCTACTTTATAGTGCATTCTTGGTAATGTAAGATCAAAAAATTAACAATAAAGATTGTATTAACTGCTACAAATTTCAACGATTACTTGTGCGATTAATTGTTAATTTGCACAGTTCTAATCATTAACGTGCATAACCTCAGCAACAGACGATGCTGGCATGTAAAGATATTAACTAACAAACCCCAAAGTCATTAAATTTGTCACTGAGTGGCATCACTGCGACCCCACCATAGTCTGCCAGTTTGACGTGGCGGTGAAGCTTAGTGCTCCGACGACGTGAAGGATCTGTAATCCGGGAGTGAGGAATCAACTGAGAGCAAACAATACTGACTGCCTACGTGCCCCAAAGGTAAAGTATGTCAGGTAAAATACGGCATCATTGCAATCATGTTATTTTCAAGTTAATGGGAAGTTACTAGTATATAGGGTTGGGAATATAACTTGGTAGTAAAATGGTAACTTACCAAACTTGCAACCCTGAAATTGCAGGTTCGACTCCAAGCTGGGGCACTCCCAGGTAACAACCTTGGGCAAGTTGTTCACACACACATGTGCCTCTGTTCACCAAGCAGTATAAACTGGTACCAGCTTCACTGCTGGGAAGGTTACGGCAGTAATATGCGGAGGTCTGGCTCTCCTCCCATATACATATAAGGCAGGGATGTGTTCGCCTGTATCGGGTGGCAGTTAATACTGTGTGATCCCATATGGCAGGCAAGGCGTCTGTGGCACACTGCCAGCTCGGGGCCATGGAAACGAAGATGAGCACCACTTGCATCGGTCACAAAGCTGTGAGAAGGCCTGTTGACTATCAGCAGCGATTAACCTTATTGGCAATATATTGTTGGATAGGGCATTGCTGAGTTCCTATATTGTTGTTGTTGTTGGCATGGCAAGCCCATCAGGTGCTGCCGACGTAAGGGGGAGGAAAGGAGATGCCCCAAAAAGATGAGAAATTCCACGAGGTTTTCACTGTCCTGGAACACATCTGACAGATGGAGTCACCAACAGTACTGTTGGCGTTCTACTGCTCACTTTGGTTCCTATATACAGGCTGGGTATAGCCATGCTAATGTAATGCTATCATCATAGCATCATACCAGAGTGCCTCCTGCTGCCTGACAGCTGCACGTGGAACTATTGACCATTGATAAGGTCTGACTGCATCTCAAACAACTGAACACACAGACAGACACAAACACAGCAGTTTATGTAACAAAGACAAAATAATTTGACAAAAAGGCAGAATCACTCCTTGTTTGAATTCTCCAGATGTCAGCTTAGGACTGACGGTCTAGCCACAATTTGCAAACTTATAACCTGCGCTAAACTTGCATGTTTTACAATCAGTCCTTCCCTGTGACCCTCATCTCACACAGCGCGTCACCAAATGGCATCTACATGCATCAAAAGATTTAACCAAAGGTCACAAATGTGACAGACGACAGACCACACTACAGAAATTTATGCAAAATCGTGCAGAATTGCTTGTGTTGCAAGATGCAATTCCACCGAAAAACAACAATTCTTCCTAAGCCACAAAGCCCATGGGGCAGGCAGCACTCTCTGTTTCCTTAGCCTTCAGCCAGACACAAGTTTACATTGCAAAACTATGGATGCATGGCTAGTGCATCGTGCAGTGTGCCTCTTTGAACCCCAGCTTTTTCTCATCTCACTGTGCCTACCCACGTAAGAATGGCCAGGGAGAATTTACACAAATAGATAGTCACCCATCCAAGTACTAATCAAGCCCAATGTTGATTAACTTCACTGATGCAACCAACAATGCTAAAAACTAAGCCAAACCGCCAACAAATAAACCACATTTCTGGAAAGCAGTGTTCAGAAAACTAACAAAGTCCAACGGATAATGCAGAACAAGCTAATTGCAAAAGTGCAGGATTGTCATGCCGGCCCACTTTAAACACTGATAAAGGTAAAAAAGGTAAAGAATATGATCTGTATAGCACATCGTCGAGTATTCACACCTCTAACGCGCTTTTCGTCATTAACCAGAACGGCCGATCGCACATCCGCTGTGTGCAACCTGCAGACACAGGCTGGCGCAGCGGAAGACTAAACAGCCCAGTCAGCTGTACAAAGGTCCCCACCTTCCGTAACCCATATAATGGGTTACTACTCATTTAACTGACCCCGGAGGGATGGGAGGCTGAGTTGGCCTTGTTGGTTGACTGATAGCGGATGCTTTACCCACAAAGTAGTCAAACAGCCATCCATCAGTCCAGCGCAGGATAAGGAATGTTTGCCGGCCAGGACCGACGTTCTAACCACTATGCTACGCCACCAACAATAATCACCAGGGGCTGTATGCATAACAACGTCCTAACTTTACTTCCAAACTAAAACCGATTTACGTCAGACGTAGTGCTAAGTCGATATGCATAACGACGACGTGGCACTATGTCCGAACTAACTCTAGTCGCTCTAGCTACCTGTCGTAAATATTTAGTCCGTCGTTGTCAATGTAAATTAACGTCGCTAAGGAGAATCTGCAATCACGTCATGCGTCGTAAATAACTTCAGGTAAGTCAATTACACTTTTGAAACTAACTGCAGTATTAAAAGTTGCTGAATAACACTTTTAGCATTTGATAATTTTCATTTATTCGCATTGTGCATTCTTACTTAGCCCATGGAGCTGTAACTAGGCTCGAGCACGCCCGAGACTGCAGCAGACAACAAGTCAGGCCATATCTATTTTTAGCTGCAGGCCGGCAGAGGCAGAGTGCGTTTAGCCAGGAAATTCCAGAGTCAAACTTACCCGATGTCAACTACGTCGGTAGTAGTTAGTCGCTCGCTATGACAGCATTTTGCATGCCGTCGAACACAACTTTCTAGTTTGGAAGTAGTTAGTCGCGACTTAGGCCTTATGTCCAAACTAATCTACGACGTTGTTATGCATACCGCCCCAGATAGAGACTTCATTGCCCAGATCCTCCGGCATAGTGGCATATTTAGGGGGCATGGTATGATGGCTTCTATTGCGAGACAATGCAAATATTGGTGATTTTCGGTGTTTCCAAGAAAAAATTTGCTACAAATTTGCTGTTTTAATAGCACATCCAACAGTCAAACAGTGCTTCAGCCTAGGGGTGCCTTTGGCATGGCAATGACAAGATGATGTACCTACTCATGGCAATGGCAACATCCGTGAGAAACTCCTGAAAGAAAAGAAAGAGCCCTATTAGCTCCACACCCAGATACCCCCTTTTCCAAATCCTAAATATGCTACTGATGACGACGATGATGGTACAGACCGTGTTTTGTCAGTGCTGGGTTGCGTAAAATCCTCACAAGTCTGACACGTCCTTGCAGCATGACCTCCAGCTCGGTAAGACCCATCCAGCTCTCTCTCCACTAAACACAATTTACTCAACAGTTAAAAGGTTAAAAGGCATGCAACACAGATCTCTCAAAATATTTTAAGAAGTCTATAGCATGTAATAATAACTTAACCATGCCGAATATGGTCAACTAAAAGCATTTAGCTCTTCCTGAGCCACGTTATGGGAAACTCATCTTGTAGCCATAGAGCGACACCTGCCATATGGAATCAGACAGTGTTACTTGCCACCCGACACAGGTGAATGCGCCTGCCTTAACCCAGCCAGACAGGCCAATACTCGATTTACCTACCCTGGAGGGATGGAAGGCTGAGTTGACCTTGGTGGCTGGTTGCATACCAAAATAGTTTGCCTGTCCACAGAGAGTCACCCATCCAAATAGAGTACCAGCCATTCGATAGCAACACAACCGAGAAATGTACTCACAAACAGTCAACAGCAAATAGTATCATTTGCCAATAAAATCTATAGTATCACAGAAAATTTAGTCAAAATCTATGGTCGTTATTCTTAGCATCTGCAGCATAACAGTAGCAACAAGCTTTGACAAGTTTTCAGACACTAACTAGCAGTATGCTTCAGATAGACAGCAGTAACGAAACACATTTAGTCTGTGAGTACTAAAGCATATACACTGTGAAACAAAAAAACAACAGAAAAAAATATTTTTAAAAGTTTGAATAATTTTGCCATCATGGATAGCTGAAGAAATAGCTTTTCGGCATTTTTGATGGTCAGCAATTTTTCACACAGTTGTGAAATTTGACTTTGCAGTTTGACCGCAAAAACTTATATCTGTGGGGTAAAAGTAACATGCAAAATTAACATCATGACTAAGTCTGAAGATATCAGAAACGGTATTCATTCTGAATGAGAAAACAACATCAGAGAATACATTAATAAAAAACAAAAAATGCATAAATCACAATATGTGTAAATGCAGATCAAGAACAGTAGAAATGTGCCATTGTTAGACTGTTTTAAGTAGGAGAAAACTTGGCTGTTTAACGTAAAAGCGAACTTAAAACACACTAAAGCATAAAAATCTGATAAACAGAGTGGCACAGAATACAGGGTGCACTGTGCAATTTTAGTCAAAGCTGCAACCAAGACTTACCAATTTTCAAAATTTCATCACTGGCAGCATGCTTATCAGTAAATTTGTAATGAACTGGTAATAACTTTATAGACTCATAGTTACGACACTTAGTTGCATACATATTCAGGGCCAACCTGCATAACAGAGCATCTGCTAAAGAAGGTTATTACGTTCTTGATATCCTATCAACGTTCTAATTGCTCTCAATGTTTGCAATATCCTGTTTGTCAGATTCCAAGTAATCAAAAAACATGTCAAAGTGATACAGACCAACAATATCGCGAGCATTGGAACACTGCTGGCATTGCATCGGAGAAACAAGTGTTGTCGTCATCTTGCACTCAACGCATGACCATCCATCAGATGATGTGCTCTATCCATGACACACAAATCTATGCTGTACAACTGAAACTCCATGCTAACTAACTTGAAAATAAAAATTTACAAAGTGAGTAAATCAGTGAGTAGAGTTCTGTGTCCCACACGACACATTACAGGTCATTCTGGACGAGTCTTTTCCAGGCAATCACTTGCACCAGTACATACGACTAAAATCAACAGTTAAAAACTGAACAGTCTAATGATACATAAAAATTAGATATGCCTGGATATAAAAAACTAACCACAAACAACATTTCAAGACACAAACATAACATTAGGCAACAAAAAATTTGGACACACAGTGAAAAAGCAAGCAGCTTTGGCCTCAAGAAAACTAACTGCAACATTAAAAAACTGCCAGTTTATGTGTGAGTCTTACCATGTCAGAAGGACACTCTGCACATGTAATCTGACCTCCATAGTTCACCAAGAAATAGAAGCCAGGCTGACATATGCAGCCACAACCTGTGCACAAAATTCAAGTTTAAATATTGCACAATTATTGCAGTAAAAATTCAAAGTAGGGGCATTCACTGTTGCCTCAACAAGGACATCGTCAAAGCACCCTCTGTGGGCTGTTTCAAAAACAGTTTGCTACAGTTCACTCCATACTGCCATAGTGTTCTCCATATTGCCACGATACCTCACTGTGGAAGTTTGCTAACTATGTTCTACATATTATACAGGGTGTGCCAAAAAATGACCCAACTTATTTTTGTCAGAACTTCGTCAAATCTCCACCAAATTTGATAATTTTTAGCATACAGATAGCTAAGACGATAAAAAATATCTGAGGCACAATATCTTTCTAACTGATCACCAGCAGGAAAACAGTATTATAGTAATAAAACCACAAATATAAATGCACAAAACATCAGTTTATATTAAAGAACTCACACATCAAAAACAGCAAAAATCACAAAAGGTGATATTATTCAGCAGCACATTGACACACAGTCAGTGTGATGCGGGCAATATCACCTTTTGTGATTTTTGCTGTTTTTGATGTGTGAGTTCTTTAATATAATTGCCATTAACAAGTGTATAAACTGATGTTTTGTGCATTTATGCTTCGTAATTGTACTTGATATACGGTCAGCAATTCTGAAAATAAAACACTGAATGTGCTGACTTAAAATTACAAAGTTCACTAGTAAAATGTTACTTCTCCTGATCGACACATTACTAATCCACATCTCACAATGCAAATTCTGATTAAACCAAAACTTGGATATGTTGGTGCAATCACAAAACTTCCCCCACCTGAATCCTAGTCATCTAACCCTATCCTTAACCCTAACCATGTTTCTAACCTTAATCCTGGCCCTGAACTTAGGACCATATGCATAACCCAAACCCTATGTCTAGTTTGCTACGTTAATTCTATTTTCAGTTCAATGAACTGATAGAAGCAATGCAAAATTTACTACTTTCAGTTCAGGGAAAACCAAAGTTGTTAGATATATCTAGAATATCTAACGTCTTTGGGGAAAATGGATAATGCCCAATGCCGCCGGGCCGCTGAGATCCTGCCGCCATCACTGTCAGAAACTGAGCTGGTCTCATGACACTTCAGCCAATGATACTTCCAGACTTACCCCGTCTGCAGTCGATGGCCTGATGGGACTAAAATGTAGCAGAAAGTTAACAAACTATCTAATAAAGCTGAAATAAATAAATCTAAGTTGCACAATAAGATTTTAGATCTATGCTGTAAGTATGCAGGCCATTTTGGCCCAATTCTGCCACTGTCCAGCTGAGAGTAAACTAAAAAAACTGTTAATCTCTTTGCATTTTGAAAAGATGTGAATAAGAATTGTGGCACTTAATCATTTTTAGTCCATCTTGTATAAAGAAAGAACATCGCTCTGCACAAGTCATGGTAGATCTATATAGCATCAATCAACACCTGCGCATATTTCATCTCAGCAGCCAGCACTGGTAACGAGGAGTTTACTAAAAGTTTAATTTGGTCTTACTCATATTTTTTTACTTTAGAATTAGTGAATCTATTCATCATCTCTAATGCAGTACTGGTGACGGTGTGAAACAAATAGCAGCGCGGCCGAACTGATTTTAGCAGCCCAATTAGCTGCACTTCAGATCGCCGAACTGCTTTTAGTAAATTCCGATTTTTTCGACTCAGTTCGGCGAACTGACGACAGTAATTTTGGTCACCAATCTTTCAATTCGCCAAACTGACCGCAGCACTGAGCAGTTTGCTATTTCACACTTCCTGCTGGGAAACTTTTGCAATTGCGCCCAATTTTTGTTAAAATGCGCAAAAATAAGTGAAAGTAAAAACCGAATTCTGAAACGAACCGTCGCTACTGACGGTCTGAAATGTTGAATTCTGTGAACAAGGCATGCAAGCCAGCTTGGTTGTGTTGAAATAGAACTGTACGCCATGTTCACGCAGTCGCTTACAACTTTCTGGACTTTCATATTCTAGCGTGTATGCCGGATTACCAGCAATCGCAACGCGAGAATGATAAAACAGCCACAATATGCACAAATTCTGAGTTTTTAGTACACAATCCTCTTTCATATTCGCACTTGTTATTTTGTTTATTAACACGATTTCCGGTTGTGCTTAGCAACCAAAATGAATACCGATAAATAAGTAAACATAAATTTTTTAAAATCCCGTTTTCCAGCTCGCAGTTTTCAGTCCCTGCGTTTTAAT
>Ga0209671_1004331_pt1 | contig 14038 bp, 6 predicted proteins | sample WorMetHERISLAND2_2_FD_187401 | JGI IMG/M metagenome (GOLD analysis project Ga0209671, IMG submission 187401) | Marine gutless worms symbiont microbial communities from Max Planck institute for Marine Microbiology, Germany - Olavius geniculatus... | ecosystem: Host-associated > Annelida >... | reverse complement strand
AAACGTCAATAAATTCTATCTGTCCTAATTTGTGGGCCCCAACAGCAGGTCTATTACAAGGTTTGACTGTCTTGCAGCAGTGTGTCTACCAGAAGAAGTTTAAGAATGTTTGTAACGTCAAGAAGTAACTGGTAGAGCCTGTATTTGTCAGGAGCAGAACATTATCGATACTGCAGCTGTTAAGTGGGCCAGTGTACAAGTGTCACAGTGGGCCAACACTTCAGGCAGTTTTACTGTAGGCAGTTGAAAAATGGATAACTGAATAAAATGTCAGCCACAGTGTCAGAAATGTGAACAAAATGTGTTTTTACGCGTTATGTTAATTAAGCAATCATGCTGCATTGAATAAAAAAGTGATATTTTGTTTGTTCTATTTTCCCCAGGTAGTGTAGAAACAGATGTTGAGCGAGATGGAAAATTAAATTGTCACTTGACGAAAAGTTGTCTCAGGAATATTTGTATCAAAAATTATCAAAATCCGATAATCCTTCTTCACGTTACAGTCGAAAATGTCAGGGATGTTTTTTTTGGGGACACAGTGTAGTTACTAAAACTGTTCCTGAAAGTTACTATAAGAACGATTAATGTTAGTCATTTTGTGGGACGACGATACATGACTGATTGTTGACTAGGCAGAGAACAAAAATGTTTGTCAATGAGACGTTTTTTAACGCTGTATATGACCGTGAATTGGCACCGTGAATTCGCCGTGAATTTTGCAACTTTTCTAAAAGTATGCTGTGATTTTTTCACTTTTGCACCGTGATTTTCGTACAGCCCTAGTTATAATGCAGGAAAAGGGGGAGGGGAGAAGGAAGAGGGATTCCAAGGAGGGAGCAAAACTTGCTGCAAACAGTTGATGCTGTACGTAGGCCTGCAACTTTCTGGCCCACCAACTTTTTAATCCACGACGCCACTGATATGTATGGGTATCTCGTTTGTGTGTGCGTCTGTCGGCCAAGGCCGTGATTTTTTGTATTTGAATTTGAGATCGAGTGCAGTCCTCGAAGATCCGATAAGATCTTTTTTCCGTCGTCAGTGTTGACTAACGAAAGTTGGATGGTTTAGTGAAAATTATAAATTATTGTATTTCAATACAGATGGTGTGTTTTGAGGAAAAAACATTCTTAAAGCATTGTTAAAACTCGACTCCACAACCTCCTGCTCAACAAATTTTGACATTGATTTCCATTTAGTGAGGGATAATACTCCCACATCATAGTTCATCCATAACCATAGTATGGCTAATGCATTAATGACTGATGATGTCGCGTGCAATGCTCTTATTGGAGGGGTGAATAGGAGGGAGTCGTGACTTATTTTGGGAGAACAGGTGTCCGTAGTGGTTCGGCGAAGGTACATACATGTACCGTCGGATAATGCATTGATAGCTTCCTATAGCTGATAACTGGAGCGGTTTGGCCACAATTCGCAATGCAAGTGTGTGAAGGTGCAGTCAGTAGGGGAGGGAGGGAGGAATAATGAGGGTTGTATGATGGAGTCCGACTTACTAGCTGTTTACATTATTTTGCAAACATTGAACTCCTCATTCGTAACAGGGCCATCTCGAATTCCCTTCTTCAAAAGAAAAAAATTCTCCGTTTTGTAGAAAAATTTCTAAAAAAACCATCGTTAGGCTACCTAAAACTAAATCATTTCACCCGTCACAGTAGCAGAAACAGTTCTTTACAAGACAAGCGCACGCACACTATCGATTGCGTCATTTCTATTTGGCTCCCACTAACTTTCTAGAATTGCTTAAAATTACTAAAGTCGAATTTTGGATTAAAGTAATCGAGTATTCGGTATAAACGTGCACCTAATTAATAACACAGTAACGGATTCAAGGGGGGGACGGCTGCCCCCCCCCTCTATTGACCGGATGCATCTTAAAACAGGCGAAAATTTTGCACGAAAATGCACTATTTTGCAATAAAATTTCAATTTTTGGTGGCCAGCGGGCATATCCCTCTCCCCAGACCCTATCTCTTACCCTTTCGCCCCCTATTCCGAATTTCTGGATCCGTCACTGTTAATACATATAACAAAAAGCCCAGCTGTCGATAGGATAGCCGGCCGTGATGGTTGTCATTGACCTTCAACGTCATCCAAGGTCAATGATTTCCATCTAATCCGACAGGGCATATGCCACTTCCTATTAGTGATTAATAGTAACCTTGGCCCATATCTCGCACCGTTTCCGAGATATGGCTACTTATAGCTTGAAGCATTACATAATTATGCGTTATGACGCTTCAAGGTCATCCAAAATCATCGACTTATATCATGTCATTTGAAAGCCAGTATGCGACTTTCTATTAGTGATCATTAGCAACCTAGGTTCTATCTTGTATCGTTTAGCCACAATACATCCGTGACGGACAGACAGACGACAACTACGACAATAATTCGACCGTTACTAAAGTACTGTCGGCTAAAAGCTGGCATGTACTGGCTGTGCCTACAGGCCTACACTTCAGTTTGATTTGTCTGATGCAATTAAAAACCATAATTTAGACTATATTCTGGATGAAAAATGCTTGGAAAATTTGGAAAAAAATTGTATTTCTGCAAAATTCTCGGGAATGCCCTTGGTGACTTCGGTGACCTCGGTAAAAATCTTGCAGTCTCTAAAATTCCAGCATCCGCACATCTCTGCTGTGGCTCTCACAGTCTCAACTCTCAATATAATATATATATTCTTTGTACGTCGTTCGTAGCAGAAGTAATTTTTTAAACGTTACGTGTTTTAAAATACATATCTGTCTTTATTTGTCATATAGCCAGATGAACTATTTACAGTGACGTATTTTCATTGACTGGTAGAGCTTCTTCATTCAGCAGGTGAGTGTTGCTGATACTACAACATATGGGCCCCCTACAGCATCATCCATGCTAGAGATGTGCGGACGCGTCAGTCCGCGGATCCAGATCCGCAGGATTTTTTGCGGACGCGGATCTTGGTCTGTGACGAAATTTGCAGACGCGGACTGACGCGGATATTGTTTTGTGACGAGTGTATTTTTTCCTAATAAAATTTAAAAACAGATGGAAGTGGTGTGTGTTGAGACGTGCGTAGCACGGTAGTACTGGTACCGGTAAATTGTAATCTGCTATAGGCCTAGGCGGGTAGTGGCCTACCTTACGTATCAATGACTAAAGGCAGGCCTATTCAGTGCGGACGCTGACGGACGCGGATCCAATATTTCTTTCTTGTTGCGGACGCGGACTGACAGCGGATCCTTGGTCAAAATCTGCGTACTGACACGGATTCGAAAATTTTAGGATCTGCACATTTCTGGTTCATGCTTATATCGTCGTCATCAACGAATATATTTGGAAGGTTAGTGCTAGTGGTAGATCGCCACTTTGTCTGTTTACATTTATCGCGTTATTAGTGTAACTGTGCAGCCACATTTCTTCACTGCATTTCCAAGACTGTGGTTGGAACTGAAATCAGAACACTGTGCTAATTAGGCTACCACACATTTCAATAACATTATATTTGTAAGTTTGTGTTTTACAAAAAAAGAAACAGCATTGGCTGAAGCTGGACTCTGATATAATATTTAATAAGCCTGATTTAACAGTGTTTTTGACGGTGTTGGTGTTGTGGCATGGTTCAGGTTCAGAGATCTTCTATGTCTACTATGAATATAAGTTCTACCATCTACCCAATAATAAGCTTACCCTATATACTCTAGCAATTTTCCAATGCTAACAGCAAGATCGCTGACCTCTTACTAGAATTATTGTATCCGGAAACATTCCACCTTTATTTCCGTCCAACTTAAAAAAATTTTTTTAAAAACTTGGATCTGGAAAGTTTTAAAGTTCTGCACAGTACTTATGCTGATTGGAATATTGTGTGATTTGTTTGTGAATGTGGCAGAATGGACTATCACAGAAAGAGAAGAAGTAGAAGTGAGCATAATAAACAGAGGAAGGCAGATGCTTTGACTACCAAAGTATTATTCATTATATATTTAATTTATTTAGTACCAAGGCAATACTGCTGTTGTCTTCAGAAATACCTTGCAGCATGATGTTGATCTACACACTTTTTCTGTTACTAACAGCATATTTTATTTTTACATGGAAGCCTGTTGTTTTAAGTCTAATATTATGAAATAAATTACCTTGTATTGTTTGTTGTGAGTATGGCTGTGGCATATATTAAATTTTGATTGAATGCTACCGTAATTTTGAGCAAGACTAGTGTTGGCTGCTTTGCCATATATTTTTGCTGTATATTTCATATAGTATTATTGCCTCAAGTATTTCTTGTACTATTGGTTAAGATGTGTTCTGCTAATGGGGGAGGGGAGGGGAGGAGGGGAGTTTGCTTTGGTTACAATTAACTCTATAGCTAGTGGCATAAAGTAGGCTCAGTTGACGGCTGATCAACTAATCGCCGATCACGTAATTGAAGATCAAAAATGCATGGAAAAGCGAAACACAGTTGATCAACGATCAATTCTGAACATCAAGTTAATCGGAGATCAGTAAATCTGAGATCAAATTTGATTTGATTGGCGATGGAAAAACCGGACCTTAGTCACAGCTTTGTGTTGTACATACATATGCAGTGATTGCATGTAGGCCTAGTGCCTACCATGGATGTAACAAACATTAGGAGAAAGGCAAATATAAAACATGCATATTGTGGCAAATATTTTTGACCAGCCTTTACAACCAACGGCTTCAATATATAGTTCTGCTCATATTTACTTGTATACCTTTTTTGTTATCATACAAATAGGCCTGGCTTAAGTAAAGAAAAAATGTTGTTATTATTTCATCATCAGTTATTGTGGGCTATTATAAATATTTTGAATTATAATAATTTTAACAGTGATGTTTGGTCATTTATTAGGAATAAAATAGCTTCATGAAATAAAATAAAACATTAAGGCATGTTTTCAACAACGTTTATGAAGGTTTGTTACAACTATTCCACGTACGGTATAGATGGACTGCAAGCGCTGATTAACAGGATATCATTATTATCTGAGGTGGTGGCATTGTGGCAGTAGGGGGCAGCAACTTTTTGCCATGCCCACATTTTTTAACCTATGACACTGATTGTGACTGTGTTATCCTTTCTATGTGTATCTGTTGTCTGTATATCTAAATTTTGTATTTGTTGTCATAGCGTCGGCGTGGATCAATATCTGCTGCGGCTGCTGTCCATGCATGGAAAGAAAAACCTGCTGTTATTACTCAGAATAGACTCACGGTTTGTACTGTATATGTCTATTCACATTGTCTAGTAATTTAACAACATGCTAAAAATAAGTGCCAATAACAATCCTGCCCATGCATGGAACCCTGACAACCCTGCAGTTATTGCACTGAACCAGCTCACATTCTGTAGCTATACGTCCCTGTCTGTGCTACCTGCATTGTGATATAAAGTCCCTGGGTGTGTTAGCATTGGACTTATGATCGTGAGGTTGTGGGTTCGACTCCCAGTTGTGTAGTAGTAGTAGCAGTCCCAGTAGTAGCGGAATACTTGTAAGGCACTGGAAAACAAGAGTGACTCTCTGTGGACATGATAACCATCTCATCTCAGTATATAACCAACACCAAGGACCAAGGTCAACTCAGCCTTCTATCCCTCTGTGTGGTAAATCAAGTATTGGCCTGTCTGGATGCGCAGCATTACCCTCCCCTTAGCTTCTGACTTATGCATTGCAGGAGTGAACATGTTGTATGCTGTGGCAATTAGCTAATTGGTAATTTAATGTCTTAAGAAGTAGTTAAATTGTTGCCACTAGATTTTGTATTTTTAAGGTGAAATGCACAGAGTTTGATTTGGGCTCCCAGATCTTGCTGGGGGGGGAGCTCACAGCACACCCCTAGATCCCTAGGTTAGTTAGTTAGTTAGTTAGAACATTTGAAGGCGTCTATTCAGAATCATAGATGCCGCAGCAACTGTTCAAAGAGATGGGTCTTGAGTCTGTTGCTGAAAACAGCGAGTGTCAGTGACGGGTCGCAAATGGACGCCGGTAGACTGTTCCATACACGTGGTCAGCTGACAGCAAAAGATCGGTCGCCAGACGTCGTTCTGGTCGGTGGGACCTCCAGTTTGGTCGCTGACGACAACGATCTAAGACCGGACCGGCAGCAGCGGATCAGGCGGCAGTCATCTGCCAGGTAGGCAAGTGCACACCCATTGAGGCACTTGTGAACCAATACCGCCAGCTTGAACAAAATCCGTTGTCGGACCGGTAGCCAGTGAAGTGACTGCAGAACTGGTGTGATGTGCTCCGTACGCCACGTACCAGACATCAGACACGCTGCCGCATTCTGGTTGGACTGTAATCGCCTTAGTTGGCTGTCAGCAATTCCATTCATAAAGCAGCGAATTGCAGTAATCTAGCTGACAGCTGATGAAGGCCTGGACAAGCGTCTGAGCGACTGTCAGCGTCAGTGACTGGATGATCTGACGTAGGTGGATTTTAGGGGGTCATAATTTTAAGAAGGGAAAGAATGAGAAGAAAAAGGGAATGGGGAGAAAAAAGGGACTGGGAGGGAGGGAAGAGAGAAAGGAAGAGGAAGGATATTTTGCCTTTTCTCACCCATTTTTTGAAGCTTAGATCTGGCACTGGTGCTGACAATAATGTGAGTTGAGTTGGGTCAGCATCTGATGCGCTAGCTGCTGATTGTAGATGAGACTTGGACTGTTCAGCCAAGCCAAGCAGTCAAAGACCATCAGTAGAACTGCAGGTAAAAACTACTCTCAGTTTTCAGTTCTATGTACCCTCGTTTTTGCACGCGAAAGCAGCTACTGCTTTCAGTGCATCTTAGCCATCGCAATTTTGTCCGTTCGTTTGTCTGTGTGTTTGTCTGTCTGTCACACGGGTGGATCAGTCAAAAACGGTGCAAGCTAGGGTCACCAAATCTTCACTGTCGGCTGAGTGGAAGACTCTAGTTTCAGGAACCATAAAGCTTTTCCATAAATTCGAAGGGGGTCACCCCAAATGAGGGCACTAAATGAGAGGGGGTGGGCCAAATTTGCGATTTTTAGCCAGTAAGTCACTGTATCTCACTAACACTGGCTCTCAATTGGCGCCAAATTCAATGATTTTGAATGACCTTGAACGCCAAAATATGGGGTTTTATGGATTTTTTGGCGATTTTGCACTGCGACACAAGTCTATATCATTCACAAGGTGGCGCCACGCTACTATCGTTATGCGATCCAGATAGAGAATTTGGTATTTGTATATTAACTTAGCGTGAACACCCCAGTTTTCAGCTAAACTATTGAACCGGAACTAATATAGGCTTTCGCGTATCTCGTGAGCATTAGCTCAAATTTCTTGTTACCAGTGTTGAGGCACCTGAGCACATACTCAAGAAGAAGCTCGACTGTCGCTAAGTTGGCCAACTGTACTGCCAGGCAACAGAGAATTTTTGCAAAAGTTGTGGCTGATTCACATAAACAGTTATGTCTAAGCTTTGTGTTGTCATGGGCTTAGGGTAAAAATAAGGGTAAATGGTTATCCCTATACCATGAAGATTTGCTTTTTCAGACAGTTTTTTTGGTAGGACGTGCTGTTTAGCCACAATACATGTGTTAGAAATGACAGGCAGACAACCACAACCTCGTATTGAAAGTGTCACCAACAGTATGATTGGCCAAAAACAATCAGAGGGTTTTTTCTGGGTAATACCATCAAAGAAACTCACATCAAACTTAATGCAGTTTTTGCGATTTTTGACTCCGTTGTTGTGGTTAATAATGTTGCACTGGCCTTGCTAACTGTAGGTACAGAGGCAAGAGTGGAAGTGGTAGGTGGTTGATTGAGACACAAGCATCAAAACTATGACGCATTGTCTTAGTGTGAATGGAACCCAGTGTGTGCTGTTGATGACAGATGGTGGTAGGTCACAGTTGACAGAGACTCAAGCTGTTGTGCATCATATCTACAATGATCTGTTGGACACGCCACCAGCACCAGCTAGAGTTGAACCTTCTACTACCACTGCTGCTACTGCTGCTGAACATTATCAGTCCAAGTTTTGGTTAGCAGGATTTACTCTCTTTCTTTATTAGTTGTCTGTCTGTTCGTCTCTTTATGACATCTCTCTACTCCTAAAGTCCTTCCCGTGTCACGAAGCCCACAGGGTGGCCTTGATGTTTTTTTTGTTTCCTTAGCCCTCAACCAAACACAAGTATACATTGCAAGACCACAGATACATGTCTAGTGCATCACGTGCATGCAGTGTGCCTGATTATGTCGCAGATTTTGCTGGTACTCATAGCACCTTCCTTTGGAAGGATGGCCAGGCTGAGTTGATCAGATCTGGGTAGCTGGTTACATACGGAGACAGTTTACCCATCTGCCAATGGTCACCCATCCAGCTACTAACCAGGCTCGGTGTTGATTAACTTTTTTGATGTGACCAATGACATTACCATTCCTGGTAGTAGTGACTGATTGTCTGGTGTGGACTGTGTGGCGTTTAGTGCAAAAGACAAGCTGCCAGTGAAGTCAAATACACCTGGACCATCAACCACAGCAGTAACTGTAGACGCGGGTCATCAACTGTCACCTGTCAGTACACGTTAATATTGACTACAATATTCGTTTAGTGCCAGAATGGACAGAGTAATTGCTTGCAGTGTTTGCAGGCAGACAGTTTTTTTGACAGACACTGCAAATTTTTGGCATAATTTAAACACACAGTTGCAAATTTCCAAGAACGTGTTCAACGTTTTAATTTTGCACAGTCTAAATGTCTCCAAAATGATGGGTTTATAACCCCCGATTTTTACACTTTTGGACAAGAAGAAGATTTTCCAACAATTTTCCAACAGTCCAGAATTTGAGCTCATGTTGTTGCAGTATGCATCAATTGCTATTCATCTAATTTGACCAAGTGGGTACTTTGCTTACTGACGTATTAATTTCGTACTTGCTGGCAGTATGGGGTGTTTGGTGCACAGAAGTATTCTGTGGTCTAATATGTACGTCTTGTTAATGAGTGCTCTGAGTGTGCTGAGACAGTAATATTATGAGTTCAGTTAGGTCAGTGACCTTTGACCTTGATTGACCTTGAGTTAAGTCAGTATGCTTGCTGGCGTGCAGTATGGAGTGTGCGTGGTTTGTGTTTAGCAGCTCAATATGACCTCAACGGCTTCGTATCTTGTGGCTGGCATCAACCAGAAGTCTTGGTTTCCTCGTGATCAAAGTAAGTTTCCTCATTTCATGGCCATTCTGGTTTAAGAGGCATTCACGCTATCTGGGGTGGCGGTGTGTGGGGGTCCAGGGGTCCGGACCCCCTAGCCTCCAACAGGATGACCCGTGAGATTTGCGATAATCTGAGCTTTTTGGATGGATGAAGGGGGCGGGGGGTAGGAGGTAGCAGCAGTAAATCGACAACCACTTCCCCTGGACCCCCTAGCTCTGAAAACCTGGCGCCGCCCCTGCACACTACAGACGTATACATGTGTAGTACGTCTGTAGTGTGCACATGGTTGCTCCAATAGATCACATTGATGTGTGTAGACTATAGACACAAACTGCGAACTATGCGTGTACATATGCACGCGCAGTACGCACAAATCGAACTTGGTTTGTGACAGAAAATGTTTTCAAAATAAGCAATGTATTCTTTATTTTAAATATTAGATAATTTTAGTAATATTAATTGCCCATGGAAAGTATATCTGTTGAATAACAGTGAAGATCTACTAAGTGCAAATGAATTGCAGAATTTTATGTATTTCACTTATTTGTTAGCATAATTAAGTAACTCATTAGCAAATTATTGTGTTTGCTGAAATGACACAGATCGCTTTGAAAGCATCAGGAAAAGGTTGTTGGAATCATTTCAGAAAAGGTAAAATTCTATAGTTTATTATGATAATGCTATAGTCATCTGTAAAGTGCACAGAGTCAGCCAGCGAGGCACCTTATGTATTAAAATATGTAATATGTATCTTATCTATATGCTGTAGTCGTCACCATGTGTGATGTGTCTGCTTGTATGCCTCGATACCTGTATGAAGTGATTTTCGTTCAAACTTCGTGTAATACTCAATCCTCATCTGTCGTCACTCCTGCTTGCCCACCTATGCATCACATCACCTCTGGAATCGACTTCCTCGTTCACTTCGTCAGCCACATCTTGATCCGCCTCGGTGCCTCTTTCTGATTCCTCGCTCCTCCGTGATCATATCACCTCACCAGTGTCAAAGTTTTTTATCTTTTCCAGAACTGTCTGTTTGTAAATTTGTTTTATGTTTTTTTTTACACAAATGCACTTCCATTTTAGTTTCATTCCATTTTGATTTAAAACATTTTCACTATTTAGTTCTTTTTACTTTGTGTGCTAAATTAAACTGACAGCTTACACGTCAGTTTTCCAGTGTTTTGCTCATCATTAATAACCAACACCAAGGTCAACTCAGCCTGCTATCCCTTCGTGGTAGATAAATCGAGTACCGGCCTGTCTGGCTGGGGTTGTGGCAAGTCACATTCACCTGTGTCTGGTAGCAGGTAACACTGTGTGATCCCATACGGCAGGTGACGCTCCATAGCTCTGTGATAGGTTTTCTGTAAAGAGCTATACCATTTACAGGATGATCATTTGTCTGGAGAACGTGAAAATGTCGGGGAATTCTCAGGGCAAAAATCTTGTAAGGGAAAATTGCCGAAAAATGGTTCCTAAAAATTGCATCAGCATGGATTTTTGTATCACTCACTTAGTAGTCTATGCCAATTACTCTTTGCTGTTTGTTGCTGCATGTTGCTGATTCATGTTTTAGTTTCTAATGTTTATATATGTTATACTGTAGTTAGCACTAGGGTTAATTTACCCCCAATTGTGTGTACGGTATTGAATATTGATACTGGTTAAAATGGTCAGGAGTGCTGAAAATCATTGGGGGAAACGTCAGGGAATTTCATAGTGTTTGGGGAGTGGTCATCCAGCATTTAACCATTAACCAGTCGTGTCGTATAATCGATGTGTTTGTGTGTATGGCAGTTGTAGTCGCACCGGTCAGTGTCACCAGTCAGTGGATAGTGGCACGTCTTCACACGAATCTCTCACACTGTGTGGCGGTGTCACTTCACAGACTGTCACCAGACACAACAAGTGAGCGATGTCTGTCTCTTTGCCTCTCTGTTATCCAGTGATCTAGCAATCACTGCAGGAGTCCAGCAGTGGACTCTAGCTCTTATTTTTTTGACCCCTCTGACTAGAACTGACTTGACTCCAGCCTAGTATTGTGTGACGTGTAGATAACTGCACCATAATGACTTCTGAATCTTAATTTCCACGGTAGACATGGTAGTATTGTTTTCACCATCATTGCTGAGTTTTCTTCGTCTTTGTGTTAGAATGATAACTCGTGAACCAAAACACTTAAACCGTAAAACTTCTAATAGAAGCCACTTCTAATACAAGCCACCAGCTTCTATTAGAACGTTTGACTTAGACCCCCTTCTTGTATTGGAGACACGGCTTTTATTTGAGTCCTGACCTCTATTAAAACATGGTCAACCTGTTATACCAGGGTAATACACTTTTTCTGTGGTTAGTGCGCACAATACTACTATTACAATACAATTTAGAGTGAGTGTATCAGACTACTGCACTTACAACTATTCACTGCTACTACTACAACTGCTAGTACACTTACAACAACGACGACTTGGATATGCAGCTTATATTGGAGACCTGGCTTATGTTAGGGACCCGGCTTTTATTTGAGACTTGGCTTATATTAAAACATCATACTCAGACCCCTGGCTTGTATTAGAGACCCGGCTACTATATGAGACCCGGCTTGTATTAGCAGTTTTACGGTAGCTTGATCACATTTTGCACGAACATGTACCTTGAAGTGGAGTGCATTCACCTGTGCCGGCTGTTATCCCATATGACAGGTGGCGCTTCGTAGCTTTGAGATGTGTTACCATTAAGACCTGTTGACAAAAAAAATAACTTCTACCGTTGTAACACGCAGCTTTAATGCAGCACTTGCATCGCTATATTTTAAAATACATTTTGCTTTGATTTGATTTGATATTGGGTGACTTCATTTTTTTGATTTAGACTTTTACTGAGCCAGTTCACTGAGTGCAACCTAAAGCTAGACCAGAGTTCAACTAAAATTATAGTAACCAGGTCTCTAAGACAAGCCGGGGGTCTGAGTCTGATGTTTTAATAGAAGCTGGGTCTCAAATAAAAGCCGGGTCCCTAACATAAGCCAGGTCTCCAATATAAGCTCGACATCCAAGTCGTTGTTGTTGTAAGTGTACTAGCAGTTGTAGTAGTAGCAGTGAATAGTTGTATGTGCAGCTGTCTTGTACACTCGCTCTAAATTGTATTGTAATAATAGTATTGTGCACACTATCCACAGAAAAAGTGTATTACCCTGGTATAACAGGTTGAACATGTTTTAATAATGGGTCTCAAATAAAAGTCGGGTTTCCAGTACAAGCCGGGGGTCTGAGTCAAATGTTCTGATAGAGGTCGGGGGCTTCTGTTAGCAGTTTTACGGTACGTAATTAGGCCATACTTTTGGATTTAGACTTTTGCCGACACTTTTTGCTGTACGAAAGCTACGAAGACCAAAATTTCTGATCAGCAAGATCACTTTACTTTTTGGCTAAAGCATGTACTTAGACCGAGCTTTAGCTGAGCAAATTGGCTTAGCAAAAAGAGGACGGTTCACCAGTGTGAAGGGGCACTGACTTATCCGAATAGTGCAAGGGGTAGAGATAGTTATGGTTATGGTTAGTGATAGGGTTAGAAATAGTGATAAATTGCATCTTTGGCTTTGACGGACCTAAGTTATGGCGGCTCCTGGCTGTGGCATAGTTGAACTTGGCTAAATTTCGACTAGTGCCACTAACGGACTAGTGACCAGTCACCGCGTGAACTGTGCTGATCCTCCAGGGTGACCTTTATTTGTCTGTGGTTTCAGTTGGTATTTGGTTAGTTTAGACATTTTCGTTGTATTATGGCAGCCGTGCTATGGATGGGGCTGGAGTGCCTGTGAGTGGTCGTCGTTTGGTTTCTGATATCATTGATAGCATCTATGAGCAGCAGGCAGCAGCCAGTGCCGGTTATCAATCGCACAGCGCCAGTCATTGTCCCAGACCACCCACCAAGCTAGCACCCGCTGCACTCGCTGGTGATGAGAATGACGTCAATCGCTTGAACGTGCAGCATCTGACCACTGTCTGCCACTATGACCAGTACCCAGGCCCACCACAGCAAGAACTTGTCCACGGCACAAGACTGGCGATGGATATTGACCACAATGCTGACATCAGTAGCCACAGGCTACCACTACCTGCTGTGGCATCTAGCAGCGAGGCTTTGGATCAGAGACCAGTGGACAGACAGCATGCTACTAGTGGCAGTGCACGTATGCTACCAGTGTCTGAGCATGGCCGCTGCAATGTAGGCTTTTGTCTGCCACCCCCTGCACCGTCACAGCCCGTCACGGCAATGATGACAGCTGGTCGACACTGTCAGCCTGTCACCGACAATGTCAACACCAGACGACACCTTGTGTCAGTTACCGGTCAACAGTCGGATACTGTGAGCAGTGCGCTAGCTGCATCTACTAAACCACATGATCTCGTCTACTGCCACAACACACTTCAACGCCCTACAGGTCTGATTCTCATTCTAACGCACTGCACCTTAGTTGGTAGAACCACCTTAGAACCTGGTCGCACTTACTTACTTACTTACTTGGATGGGTGACTGTCGGTAGGTAGGTAAACCCTCTTAGTAATGTAACCAGCCACCTTGGTTAACTCAGCCTGGCCATCCCTCCGTGGGTAGGTGCAATGAGTACCAGCAAAAGCTGGTACGTAAACAGGCACACTACACTATGCACTATCCCTGTATCCATGGTTTCACAGTGGGCGACTTCACTTTTTGACTTGGACTTTCGCTGAGCCTAAACTTACTTACTTAGACCGAAGTTTGGACTCAGCGAAAGTCTCGGCGATTTGCTGAGTCCAAAAGTACCTACCAAAGTTGAGCCGAACTAATG
>Ga0209671_1004328_pt1 | contig 14038 bp, 9 predicted proteins | sample WorMetHERISLAND2_2_FD_187401 | JGI IMG/M metagenome (GOLD analysis project Ga0209671, IMG submission 187401) | Marine gutless worms symbiont microbial communities from Max Planck institute for Marine Microbiology, Germany - Olavius geniculatus... | ecosystem: Host-associated > Annelida >... | reverse complement strand
GTCTGTCTCTGTTCTTTATTCTGTATGTTTCTGTGTCTGTCTGTCTCTGTCTGTTGTTACCAAACTATTCTTTGGTGAATAAAGATTGATATATATTAATGCAATTCCAAAGTGTGTACCAATAAAAAGAAACTTTGAAATATGTTGTGCAATGCAACAAAGAAATGTGTTATGCTTCATGTAAAAAAATTACACACTTGCATACAAATTTCAAAACAAGTTAACACAAAAAAATGTATAATTTCAGGAAAATTGGTAACAACGTTAATTTAAAAATAAGGCAAAACCAGCCATGCCCTATGAGGAGTGTAGGCGGGGTGCTCATCTCTAGGCCCGACAAGAAAGGAGGGAAGGGGGCAGTTCTTTTCGGGCCTTGTGACGTTCTGGGGTCCCTGCCATCACTCAGAAATATAAAGTACACCAGAATGTGCCATTTTAAAAAGCAAAATTCAAACATTTTCTCTCCAGATGCACCCCATGAGAATGCTTTTTCCAGGCCCCGCTGTGGCTTTTGATATCCCTGCTCATCTCCCTGACATAGGCCGATGACTCTGTAGGTGGATAAACCACTTAAGTCCGTGACGCATGGCCAGTGCGACGCCAGACCTATGGTTACCTTCCCAGCTGCAGAGCATCACTCTGCTTTGGCTGATACCAAATTATACAATCACTGAGCAGTGAATAGTTTATGAGGAAACTTCATGCAGTGTTATGCTGTCAAGTCTTACATGACATAAGGTTGCAAGAACCATGACACGACTATACCACTACCAATAACAATACCACCACCGATACTACTACTATTAATATCATCAAACCTGAAGATCTGAAGTGCCAAGGCGATGCCAGAGCTGAGCTATAAACTAATAACACAACTACAGCTACTACTACTACATGAGACATGAAAACCAGCGTTACTAAAGAGATGATGGAGCTGAACAATTAACTACTACTACTACTATAGCAACTACAACAAATACAACTACAACTAATATAACTATTACTACGACTACAACTACTACTACTAGAATTGCCAAAAAGATGCTGTAGCTAAGCAATAAATTACTCCTACCACAATTACAGCAACAACAACAACAACTACAACTACTACTAGTACTACATGATACCTGAAGATCAGAGTTTCCCAGGAGATGCTGGAGCTGAGCTATAAACTTGAGTGAGTGAAGAGGCACGACTCTATCATCATGATCTCCTGTCAGTAGCAGCGTAGCTGGGTATTCCTTGCACACCGACTTTACATGCTCCAATGTATGCAGTGGAGAATACCTATGCACACAGTAGAGTAGTAGTAGTAGTATTAGTACAAAAACACATTTTTCCTTGTTATTGGACAATGCAAATTATCAACTACCAAAACTACTATGATGGCCGGGTGTTCAGTAAGTAACGAGAATTGATGTATTACACCAGTGTTTTTCAACCTTTTTGCTGCAGCGGAAACCTACATATCACTCACGGAACCCCACGGCATGCAAGCTGAGTCGAAAGGCAGAGGAAGTCTGGGGCAAAACCCTGAAATGCTGACGATAAAGCAGCAGGCAAAAGACTTGTTTAATTTTGCTGTATTAGATAATATTATTTAGCATTTTTATTTCACTTGTAACCAAAACACTTCACGACGTGGTCGCCAACGTCAGAAAAAATTATCAATGGATCTTTTACATTTTTAGTCACCACAGAAGCTTTTATATTTTTCAAGCAGAATGTTTTAGGAAATAAAGATCTTTCAATAAATGGACACATGTAGATTCTTAACACTTAACTAATAAGCTAGTGTTCGGTGTTCAATGCAAATATTTTAACATTGTTAACAACAAAAAAATATTCAACACTGTATGCAAAAGTGGACGGCTAGAAGCGCTAATTAAGCATTCGGTGCGCAGTACTTCTATGGCTTGTTCTGATGTAATTTCGCATGCTAGGTTATTTTTACTTTTTTACTAACGAACCGCGGAACCTTAAGCAGATGCGCATGAAACTCTGGGGTTGAAAATCACTGTATTATACTAATTTTTGGCTCACAATCTATGCATCAGTAAGTAGCATCTTCATAACGAATTCGTATGAGCTGTTACAGAATGTAAGTTTAACTGACATATGAACTGTGAGAAAATTCTAAGCCTATCCCGATAATACACCGATTCCCATTACTGAATGAACTAACCTTGTACAACAACAACTACTACTACTACCACTACTCCTGCTACTATGACTATAAATTCACAGAAATGAGCTCAAAAAAAGTCTTGTTGTCAGTTGACCACTACTATATCTACTACTACAACAACTACTACAACAGCAACAACACCAACAACTAATACTACTACTACTAGTAAACAGAAAAGAAAGATAATCATACTGACTTGATAAGCCAATCAAATTCGTCCTTGTTGTTGGAAGATCCAAACTCCGTTACCCAAGCATGTCCAATTGTGAACTTGTGGAATCGCAGCATGTCCATCACACTACACAGTCACACAGAAATTTAGAAATAAAGAGATAAACATAAAAAACAGGTATCACCGCTAAGTCAATTTTTCTAAATAGTAATTTAGATGCATTTTTTATGAATTTGCTAGTTAAAACAATTAACTCAAATTATTTCTTTCCCAACGTTAATAGATATAACTATCAAACTATGAGCTAGTAACTATAGTCCGAGCTACGAGCAAATGGTACAATAGTGATACCTTTTTTCAACATATATAATGTTTTTTTGATGAATTCTGGTCAATTTGGGGGTGCTGATTTCAAATCCGATGTATGCCAGATTGTAAATATTGAGCATTTTTTTCTATTTTACAAAAAAATCCTAAAAAATCAAGAAAATATGGTTTTTCGCTAACAGCATAAAAACTATTGTATTTAGACCCCATATATGTATAAAACATGAATTTGAGTACAAACTTGAGTATTGTGGTCATTTTGATGTATCAACCACCACTCTATCTGGTACCGTTGCCGAGATACGGTCTTTTCATAGTTTTCATGACAACCGTGTACACGTTATTACAAGTTGAACAGCCGTAATCAGCAAAAAGCCACATTTGGCACGGTGCCTAATCCAGAATGTGCAACTACAAAACACACTTGGCATGATTTGGAGTCATGGGTACTGGAGTTGATGTTATAGCCGGGCACTTTGAAGTCCGAAACAACTGTATACGTCGACTATGTGTAGCCATGCAACGTAAAATGAACGTTTTTGCAATTTCAAATTCCCATATCTCGGGAGGGGGTCAACTGTTCCCAACCAAGTTTGGCATGTTGGTAGTGCCCCCCCCCGGTCTGCACTCTAGTCCAAAAGTATGGCAAGAGCGGATATACGCAGTTTTGCACAATACGCGAAAAACTGGATGGCAAAACAGTAAAAATGGCCATTTTTGCAACTTTAAACCCCCATATCTCGAAAGTGGGTCTACCGTCCCCAACCACATTTGGCAAGCTAGCAGAGCTCCAGGGACTGCACTTTAGCTCCAAAGCATGCTGGGATCGAGTTAAGCACTTTGGCGCAATAGATGACAAAATTTACAACGAAAGTGAAAAAACCGCCATTTTTGCAACGTTAAACTCCCATGTTATTATGTGTTTGTGTGCATTCTGCCTGGAAAGGCCGTCCCCGAAATGACCTATACTGTGTCAGGCGGGATGTTAAACCCTACTCACTCACTCACTTTAGGCAGCTGATCGATCGCTGGAGTCAATGTTTTCAGCATCAGCTGAGCCCAGCATTCGATTGGCATACGTTTTAGCTGGTCAGTTACTGAAATTTTGTGACCACGCTATCTGTTGCAATGCCCCCACACTGAATAATTCACAGAATTTAAATCTGGACTTTTTGGCAGTAAGTTTTTGAATTCAATGAACTCGGGCACATGGGAGTGCAGGCAAATGCCTAATTTCAGGGGTAATGAAGATTTATGCAAATTAGGCAAAGAATATTTAAATGATCTGCTATGCAAGTTCAGCCCTCTTTGTCTACAACATTCTGAAACTTTTTACATATCACATGCCTTTTTACGGGTAACCATTGCTGAGTTATCAATGCTCAAACAGGTCCGGTTTTTTTGGCCCACGTTGTACTTAGCAAGAAATAATAAAATAAAGAAATAAATCTATCAACCAGTTAGTGTTTACTGTGTAGGTTTAAAGAAGCAGTAAAACATGGGGAGAACATACCCGACTTGAGCGATAACACAGCCGAAGAGATCGGGCTTCTGATTGGCACAGGCTGCCACCAACAGTCCGCCGTTGCTACCTCCATTAATTATAATCCTGCAACAACCACACCACACCACAAATGCTATGTTATGACATGCAAAATCTTTTGCTGTTACACTCAACAACTCCCCCTAATTAATGGCACAAAATGTAAACTTTTTGGGAGTTTCTGAAAAGGTTAAACTTACCATTCCATTATTATGTGTTTGTGTGCATTCCGCCTTAAAGGGCCGTCCCGGAAATGACCTATACTGTGTTGGGTGGGACGTTAAACCCTACTCACTCACTCATAAAAAGAAATAACATACAAACATCGTGTCCCAAAATTAACGACATCCCTACAAGTTAGCGTAAAACAGATAATACCTGACAGATATTTTTTTTACAAAATTTAAAACATTCACGGAGACAATCATTCTGAACTAGTCTATAAAGTTTGTGCTCAAAGTGACCGCCTTTCGCGCTGACACAAGCTCTTAGGTTCTGGCGAGTACAGCACAGCTTGATTGCCTTGTTAGTAATGATGCAACATTAATGTAAACAAACTCTGATATTATAATGACATCACGCTGAGCACACACGGTAAGATGCGAACGCCACAATAAATGTGATGGTAAGAAATGCAGTGTACAATATTTCATTGAACTCCATAAACTAGAAACTAAATTTTAAAAAGTGTGTTTGAAGCAAGGTGCATTGCTTATATTGGGACACGCTGTATATTATTATGGCATATTACCCAAATTCATCATTAGCACACACACACACACACACACCTGCTGGGGCTGGTGTATTTGTGTTCAATCAGATACTCAGCGGCAGCTTGGAAGTCATTGAAGACGGTCTGTTTGTTCGCCAGCATTCCCGCCTTGTGCCACGTCTCGCCATACTCACTACCACACACCGGACATGGTATAAATCTCATTAGAAATTTCGTCAAAACCTGTTCACAAATGTCTCACTGATCTCATGGACAGAAAGTCGGACAAAACCGACAAATGTAAGCACGCAATAAAGAACATTACGTTTTTCCTCTAATAGAAGAAATAACAGGATAACAATACTACAACATCTAATACAAGTGGCCCAGAACTTGCAGCTTTTAATATTAGAGAACCAGCTTCTATTAAAACATCAGTAGTAGTTACTAGTCGCCGAAACTGCCGCCATTAAGGCCTCAGACCGAAACCAACCAGTAAGTTAGTGGTCCCAGACCACAAAAAAAACGTCCAGCAAACTTCCAGCTCCATTATAACATATGGCAGCAAACGTCCAGCAATTTTATGTGTATTTTGAATACATTTGCTGGAAGTTTGCTGGATCGTGTAAACACCCTATAAGGTTACATGACGCCGCCACCAATAAGCTAGCGGTTTTAGTAGTTTAGAGATAAAAATAACATCACCAATATGTTGCTCTTAAGCAGAGCTGCCAGAGCAACTGCGCGTGGCCTCATCAGTCGTCACAGTGCCAGTGGTGACTATCAGTGAATAAATGTCAATGAGCATGACTAATAAGCATTAGATTGATAATCACCGGTTGTGAGCGGCCAGATACAAATCACATAAAGGTTGTTACTTTTGGGTCTTAAAAACTACTACCAGTGACAGACGATCCAGAGGTTTAAACTGCTAAGCGAACCGCTAAAGCTTAGTGGTTTAGCCAACCACTACCTTAATGGCTTAGCTGTTTAAACCGCTAAGCCAGCCATTAAGGCTTCAGACCAGCTGTCAAGGCCTTAACAAATGGTTCTAGAAACAAGTAGTAACTATACCAGGGTAGCAGTAGCAGCAGCAGCACCACAGTAGTAGTAGTATGTGCAGTAGTTACCCGCCGCCTCTGATGCTTGGCACAGCGACAATTCCTCCGAGATGACTGAGAAACATCAAACGACTGACACTGAACATCGGAGTGATAGAGATGTTGAACCCTCCATAACCATAGAGTATGAGTGGATGAGAACTGTCCATAGATATACCCTAACACCACACATGCATAGATACTACTACCACTAGCTGCTATTACTACTACTACTACTACAACGCAGCGAAACCGTACAGAATCAGCAGATGAGATCCATCCAAACACACTACAATCGCATGGATACTATTGCTACTACTACTAATGCCACTAGCACCAACACCACTACTTCCACTAAAAACCATTACTATTCGTGGCTGAGATTTGCGGGTCACATCTTACATCTGCCTGAAAACAGACCAGCCTACAAGGCCATGAATTGATTACCTGACAACGGCAAACGCAGACCAGGAAGACCGACGAAGACCTGGCGGGCAACATTCAAAGACCTACAAGATATGGGGCTTACCTGGATGGGTGCAAAGCGATCTGCCAGCGACAGACTGAAATGGAGAAAGCTCGTCGCCCGATGTTCCGGCAGGAACTGGAGGAACTAAGACTAAGAGAGAAGATTGATGGCTTGGCCTAACGGTAACGCGTTGTGTCTGATCAACGAAGTTGCTCTACGCCAGGCCGAGTTAGTACTTGGATGGGTGACTGTCTGCTCGCAGATAAACCATCTCGGTATGTAACCAGCCGGCTAGATCAACTCAGCCTTCCATCCTACTGGGGTAGGTAAATCGAGTACCAGCCTATCTGGCTGGGGTTAAGGCAGGGCGTGTTCATCTGCGTTGGGTGGCAGGTAACACTGTGTGATCCCACATGGCAGGTGACGCTCCGTTGCTCTGAGATAGGTTTCCTATGAAGAACTATAGCATTTAACCATTTTTAACCATACTATTAACACAGATCTGCCTAAACTGCCAGGTATACTACTACGTTCAGTGTTACCATCGCCACGTGTTATAAGTTACAACTCAACTCCAAAACTGATCATACTCATTCTATCACCACACCGATGTTAGAAGGCTGGTTGACCTGGACGACTGGGTACTTCTCAAGATAATTTTACCACTCACTGTCCACAAAAAAATCACCCATCTAGATACTAACCAAGCCCAGTGCACAGTAACTTTGCTGATCCAACACAACATGTTACAGCTATGCTATACCACCAACCCTACATTCACCATTGCCAGTAATGAACAAGAAACCCAGCTGTTGCTAGCAACAGACGACCATACCTGCCTGCACCTGAAGGCCTGCAAATGTGAACGTAGTTTCTTACTTACATAAGATGTTGCAAACATGAACTTCCAGCCATGGCCGAAAATATCACTAGCAAGCAATTCACAATTCAAGTATTTGGATGCAGTTATTACCCCATTTGGAAAAATGTGAGATCATAAAGGGAGCTGACTTTGTATCAAAGGGTATTGGTTGGGCAACTCTAATTACTTCTTTGGAAAGTCTTTCGGTATGATGTACTGTTTAGCCACAATATATACAATACAAATGATAAACGAACAAACTGATGAATACAATATCATACCATCAGCGGGACTGTTAGTGCGGTCAGACAAAAATGAACAAAGCGGTATAGCAGACCTTTCTGTGGACGATGAACATCGGCACTTGGCATGTGGAGCTGGCATCGTGGTCTTTGCTTGTGTAGAAAACCTGCTTCGTCTCAAATTGCGAAGTGTCCACACCCTCCACACTAATCTCCCGAAAGACCTGACCAGCATCAGCAATTACCAGCAATGCAAAAACAGCTGAAAAGGTAAAGTCCAGCACTTGCTACAGTGCTTCCGTTCCAAGACAAACTCAAAACCAAAAGTGCTTTTACAATCTCAAAAGTGGCACCTGATTGGCAAGAGCTAATGATACCGCAGCGCAGTATGCCGCCATCCAGTGCTGCAAACAACTGGACCCGCGGTTTGCAGCAAGCAGAAATACCATCGCCCCAATCAGCTACACTGGGCCTTCACCCATAGCCCGTAAGACACTACTCATTTCCCATCATTTGGCACAAAGTAGAATCACCAGCTACTCACTGGGTGACAGCATAAGACTGATGATCCAATTCCCCTAGAACCGAATTTGGCACAAGGTCTCCTTGGACCTCAGAAGATTACTGACTAGTGATTGCAATCCCGGGATTAAATCTTCAATCCTGGGATCCGGGATTGAAAAATTTGTAATCCCGGGATCCCATTTCAGGATTGGGCTTACAGATTGGTTGTCATACTGGTATCCCCAATAAACTTATTGCATGCATTGGATGTAGTACAAGCCCCTATGGAAGGTATATCAAACTGTAGGGAGTGACTCTCTGACCATCAAAATACAAATTACAGTGCACAACAAGAACTAAGACTCTAGCACACATAAAATGTTTCATTTATCTGACTGCTAAATATTTTATTTCTATCATTTAACACTCGATAAAGTACACTTTTAACTAATTTTGCAATCCCGAAATCCCAGGATTGGAATGGAGCCAATCCCGTCATTCGGGATTGGCAAAAACGGCTCGGATCCCGGGATTTGGGATCACAGGATTGCAATCCCTAGTACTGACTGCCAAATAGGATCTAAATCTTCAAACGATCTAAGCAAAGTGCATGAACAGGACAGATGACAGAAAGACAGACCACGCTACAGAGAAATGTGTAGCAATAGGCAGAATCGCATGTGCTGCAAGACACGATTTCACCCAACAATACACAGATGAGTGTCCAAACATTCCATAAATTTCTACAGGCACCAAAACTGCCTAAAGCAAAACTGTGCGCAGTAAAGTAGAAACAACAAAATCTATCAAAGTCTAGCAACCAAGCAACCAGTGTCATCAAAGCGCCGCGAAAATGTTAGGAACTTACCGAAGACTGGAAATGGTCTTTGGTCATATCGCAGTGGTAGATGATGCCAGGAGTCAGGAATGACACAAACTGGTAGAAGATCTGAAACACAATTACAACGTAATTGTGATGCTACACAATAACAAATTCTCAAGACTAGTGACTGCATTACCGGAATTGATTTCTCAACCCCGGGTCTAGATAATTTCTAATCCGAGATCTCATTTTGAGATTAGACTTGATCGTTATAAGTATCACCACAGTAGCCCTACTAGACTTATTTCATGCACAGGCTGCAGCATGCCTCTACGGGTAGGTATATCAGATTCTAGTGAGTGACAAAATGCAACCTAAATGCACAGCAACCACTCCTGGGCATATGAGTAATTTTCGCGAAATAGCCAAATCTGTTATTTTATCATCTAACACTCGAAAAAGTACTATTTTCGCAACGTTTTTGTAATCTTGGAATCCTGGCATCGGGATGCCGCCAATCCCAGGATTCAAAATTGGCTAAAACAGCCAAGATCCTGAGGTTGAAATCACACTGGTCAAGACCTAGTGGAAGATCCGAACCACAGAACTCAAACCAAGAACCTGAGGTCATGGTCAAGACCAAGGCCAATGATTCCAGTACAGGGTGGTGCAAGAAGCTTTACGCAGATTAAGCAATTAAGCATTTTTTTTCGAAAATCAATAATCTCAATCAGTGAAGTGTTGGCATGCTGAACAGGAAAAAAAAAAGAAAAGCCTGCAGCTAATGCAAAAGAGAATGTGCAACAGCAGGGCATGTTTGAAAGCTGAGTAAAACAAAATCTAAGTTCACCCATCCTAGCAACGATGTTTCTTTTACAGTCACCAGAGGGCACCAGATGACCAGCAGTTAATTATCTATTGTGTTTTACTTGTACTCGCCAGACGGCGTGACCTGTCTCACTCTGCCAACGCCGTATCGGCTGAAAATCGCAAATTTTTCCCACCCCCTTTCATTTAGCGAGCTCGTTTTGAGTGACCAATTTCGATTTTATGGAAAAACTTTACAGTTCCTGAAACTAGAGTCTTACAGGCAGCCGATGGTGAAGATTTGGTGATCCTGGCTTGCATCGTTTTTGACTGATCCACCCATGTGACAGAGAGAGAGAGAGACAGACAGAATTGCAATGGCTAAGATGCGCTACAGCAGTAGATGCTGTCATGCATAAAAACAGTCTTCTTCGCTGTATTTCAATAACAGTGCAGGATAGAACCTAGGTTACTATTAATCACGAATAGGAACTCGTACACTGGCTCTCGATTGGCGCCCAATTCAATGACCTTGGATGACCTTGAACACTAAAATAGGGGTTTTATGGATTTTTTGGCGATTTCGAGCTGCGAGACACATTTCGAGGGCAAACTGCACCAAAATTGACTGAGATAGACTTGGAAAAGCTGCGTACAAAATTTTCAGCATTAAACGTAGATTTCGATGGTGCAAGTCTCGATTTTCTAGATTCAAGAAAATCTGCGCACAAGGGCATCAAACAATGGTAAAAGAATGAACTCCAAGAATGAAATGCGACAAAATGGCTGGAGACAGACTGACAGTTTGCGAACAGGAACTGCTATAGGCTTTCACGTGTCTCATGAGCATTAGCTCAAATTTCTTGTACAGTATAGCCATACCGTACAACTGCTGCATAACTTGCTTGTATTACAGCTTATCTTATACCAGTATTAAATCAAATCAATCATCACTGGTAAGTAGGAGTAACCAACTAAAGACTACTATGTGAGCCAAAATTGGCGCAGGAAAAAATGAAAGCAAATAAACCTCGGTGTCTTTTTTCCGGCCGGAGAATCCAATGATGCTTCCAATGTAAAGCGGGAGAGAAGCGAGACGCTTTCCAGATGACAAGTCATGAATATACATCTCGTTCTAAACAGACAGGCAGACAAGTCACAAAGTCAACTGAACGACACAGTCACTGTGGGTTCAGAGGGGTTTCAGTTTCACGCAGCTGAACCACCAACTGTGGCAAAAAAGTGACACCCTTTCTAACTGCGTCAATATAATGCCATATAAACTGAACAACACATATTTATACCGTTTGAACAACTTTAAAATAAAAGACAGACAGAGCTGTAGCACCTTGACATCGTGTAGGTAGCAGAGAACCAGTTTGTTGTTGTTAACACAACACGCCCACTCCAACACGTCGCTTTCATGTTCAGCAATCAGCGTCTGCCAGTTTGCCTACACGTTATTCACAATCGTAAACATCACCGCTATTGCAACTGGCTGTCATATCAATTAACAACAAAATCCATATGCTCAAGTCACAACAGGATCCAGTGGAAAAACCAGAATGGAAATTATCACCACAGAAATTACTACAGTAACAATCGAAAGCAAAGTGGCAATTTTAAGCTTCCGAAACTTTAACGTTTTTTGAAGTCAGCAGCTCATAACGCCCAAAATTCGGGAGTCACGTGTCCCTAGTTAAACAGCCTATTGGCTGTTTAGGGAACTTCAGCCATTTTGGTGCGATTAGTGTAGCATTTAACCTCTGCTGTACAAACACGGACAAAAACACACACAGACAGAAAAAGACAGACAGAAAACATAATCTCTAAAACCGCCAGTTTTCCGCAGGCCACGGAATTTCGAGCCAAGCCACAGAATTTGCTTTTTTTCTGTAGAATTTTGATATTGCCGCAGAATTTTACAGAAGTTAAGAAATGACCAATGACTTGTACGATCGTCGGCTTTAGACTAACTATATCACGAAGAAAAATCAAACAAAACTGCCTAAAACTGCGCCCTTACTAATAATTACCATCGTACAACTGTATACGGCACAAACAAACAAAGCTGTGGACAGTTCAAGGATAAGTTGAACACACTAAACCAACCAGCAGCACCCTGGATAAAGCTATATTCCACAGTGATAAGTAGGTCCCACAGTTTTCCGCGGGCCGTAGAATTTCAAGCTGAGCGGCAGAATTTGCCCTTTTCCACGGAATTTTGATATTGCCGCGGAATTTTGCAGAAGTTGAGAAATGACCGATGTTTAGTACAATCGTCCGCTTGATAATGTAATTACTCTAACTATATCACGAAGAAAAATCAAACTAAACTGCGTCCCTACTAATAATTACTATCGTAATGTGGCACAATCGTAAATTAACTCAATGCGACTAATTGACAAATTGCACTGTTGAAAAGAAAAAAGATTGACAATTTCCAAAAACTGAAGTTTTTTTAAACAAAATAAAGCTTAGTTTAAGCACAAATAGGGGGCAATGGTAAGCCGCAGAATTTGGACAATTTTGCCGCAGTGAGCCGCAGAATTTTGCAAACTGGCCCCTGGAATTTGGCAAAATTTACCACAAAAACTGTGAACCCTAATAATCTCCACCATTCATTATGTTCACTTGGCGAAGACAATGAACTCCGTTAAACTGACTCAAACACATCAAGACAATTAAAACTACATTCATTGTTTAAAAGATTTCACCAAATGTTTACCCTAACATGTAACTAAATAAGAAAGTAAGTAAGCAGGGCTGACCTCGGAGAAATCATTGAAGTCAATGTTGATGAGACGATAGTTTGGTGACTTGTAGTTGGTCTTGAACGTAAACACACTGCCCTCATTGGTGATGTACTGTAAGTTCACACAGAAAGCATACAGCATCAGCAATGGCGAATGAACACAATGTTCCAGAATTTCAGCCAAGCCACGAAATAATGGAAAACACACTTTAGGACGAAATTTTGTGGAATTTGCCAATGTAGGCCAATGATTACTTTTACTTTCCAACGATTCAAGTTTGCAAATTAATATCAGTACGTATATCGTTAACTACAATGTTATCTCCAAAGTATTTCTGCTGTGACATTTGTGATACATCGAGTGATTTGCTATGGTTAAACAACACACAGTCGTAAGCAGCATTAGCAGAAGTTGTAGTAATAATTAAATGCCTACCTCATACTCGGCATCGAAATTGTCAACAACCTTCACAAACGGCAGCAAGCCTAAAACCACAGTACAAACCACTGTTCAAGCATAAGGCTAGTCTGCAGCATAACCTGCCAAGTAAAGGACTTCTGACAAATAAACAATAAACATAGCATAAACATAGCAGCCAGCTGAGCAAATATCTCGACTGAAACATAAAATACTAGGGTAAAAGTACAAAACAGCATGCGCCATAGAATTATGCAGAACTGGTTATCCACCATGATAAAAATAACTTTCTGAAACAAGCTGCCAGCATTTTGAGCAGTACAACAGCCAGCGACAGAATAATCACAGTGTTTCAGTGACATCAAACTACGCACAAAATTCCAGCTGTTCAACGTTTTTGTACGACCTGAAGCCTTTAGACCATCTCACGTCTCCTATCCCATCTTTGGCACCTCATATTCAGTGAGTTTTCCATCAGCATCATATGTGCCATACAAATTTACTTACCAACTTACTTAACTGTTCTCTGGATGAGTTACAGGGTGGTCGTAGTTTTGGGGGAAAAATTTATCAACATTCTCACCAATTTTTCAAAGATTTTCAAGTACCTTTCTCGGAATAAGTCCAGCAATACTTTGCCGCACCACGTTAGACGTTTCCGGCATATAGGACAAAAAAATTTCACACTGCGGTCACAAGGATTCCGAACAACCAAAATACAAGAAGACGCTCCCACATCAAATTCCAAAACTTTCAAGACCCAATTCTAGGGTTAGAACGATACCAGAGAAGCTACCCAATACCCAATACCCGATAGTATTGTGTCATACCGATACCAATACCCAATACCAATACTGATACCCGTCGGATAATCAGCCTCCCGCCACATGCTGCCGCACTGTCGGGGCTAGACACTGTGTTAATCTAATGAGTAATGTAATCTGTTTGCATTGTTTTGCTCTCTCTGTCCATTGCCTCTCAGCCTATGCGTGCTGTGGTGTATGCTGTGCCAGGAGTAAGACAGCCACATTTGATCCTCACCGCCATATACAGTACTAGACTACATTATATTCTGCCTTTTAAAATTTCCATGCAGTTCCCCCTCAAGTGAGAACA
>Ga0209671_1004327_pt1 | contig 14039 bp, 8 predicted proteins | sample WorMetHERISLAND2_2_FD_187401 | JGI IMG/M metagenome (GOLD analysis project Ga0209671, IMG submission 187401) | Marine gutless worms symbiont microbial communities from Max Planck institute for Marine Microbiology, Germany - Olavius geniculatus... | ecosystem: Host-associated > Annelida >... | reverse complement strand
GGTAACTAACCCCCCTAGCCCACCCTCTCGACGACCTTGCCCAGCTCTGAAAACCTTGCACTGCTCCTGGACTAGTCTCTTGATCAACATGTTTCACTCACTGTCCTTATTCTACCAACAGCATTTTTAATTAATAAAAAACTTAGCCCATAGGTGTTTTATGCATAATAATGTAGTAACGTCTGTGATGTAAACAAGACCCTTATTTCCAGACTTGAGATTTTTCATTCAGCATCATTTAGTAGCATGGTTGCAAAGTTTTTTAAAGATGTGTGAGATTAATATGCCACTGCACTTAAACATTAACACAACTGGTGTACTGAATACACTCCAGTCTAAATCAGCACCGTTAAATACTCCTGACAATTTGAAGTGTCAGTTTGTCGTATTTCGTTCAAGCATGTGCAGGAAATATGAACTAGTTCTGCTTCTGGAAATTGAAGTGCAGTTGGAACTACAGTAGAAGTATACTACAAAGTAAACTCATAACGAAATGGAAGTCGCAACGTGGAACAGCGAAAAGCAGGTTCATCGGTGTTAATTGAGACGTCAACAAAGTGTCACTGCCACACTGAAAAGTGGTACAGCTGTTCAGAACTTGCTGCAAATGAATGATTGCTACAGCAACATATTAAGCGCAGCGGAGCTCAGGCCAGGCATGCAGTTAAAAGGAAAAACTGGACCATCTCAGCGACAGCATTTAGCTTCGATAGGATGCATAACGTACGTGTTCTCAAAAACTAACGCTGATTTGCCAGCCAAATTAGCACGGAAACAATGAACCAATCCGAACGTGAACTGAAAAAGAAATCGAGTCTCTAGTAAATAGTTCGTTAATTTGAGAAGAGTCCGAACGTGCATAGAATAGTCTCATTAAATGGGTTACGAGATGAAAATTATGCAAATAATAACAGAAGGTTCACTGGATTTTGACACTGATCGAACTCGTTCTTACTTTTCAAGCCCCAAGGAACTGTACCAGATTTCACTCACTTGTTCAGCACTCTCCGAGTAATATTGCGGAAATTTCCCACCGCCTCATTCAACGGCAGAGATACAAATGCGACAAATGTTTGTCTGGCGAAATTTTATACAAGAATTGTGTATATAGTTTTGGCACCGGTCAGACAGCGAAAAAATGGCGGGCGCCGATCGGCTTTGGTAAATGACGGACGCCGTGTGATAGATAGCTACGGGTGATCGAAGCAACAGACTGCAGCTGAGCCGGACGGACGCAGCTTTTGCTACAGCGCCCTTGGGAATCGGACACGACGGGCAGGCGCAGCGTCCCCTGGGGGCTCATCGCGACATTGCCGCGGCCGTCTGTCTGTCGGTCGTAGTACGTACGGCAAATTACTGCACCGTGCGGGCCTGCAGTGCTGGACTGCACACCGGCGATACGACGACGACTACGTACGAATCAATTACCGTATCCCATCGGCGCAGGCGCCGTACGATTGTTTCCTGTAAGCGACGTATACAGTATGTACCGTACCACGCCCGCCGGTGTCCCATTATAGGATCCCCCCAGAAAAGTCTCCCCGGCCGACTATTTACCGGTAAAAATCCGTCCCGTTCGGGCGGCCGCCCCACCCGGACGGGCCGATTTTTGCCGATAAATTGTCAGCTGGGGAGACTTTTCTGGGGGGCGATCCTATAATGGGAAGACTTTTTCATGGTGCCGGTGATATTTTAATAATATCAAATCCGTGATTATCTTTCCCCGAGCGGATTTTTACGCGCGAAAGCAGCTACTGCTTTCAGCGCGTCTTAGCCATCGCAATTCTGTCTGTCCGTCTGTCTGTCACATGGGTGGATCAGTCAAAAACGGTGCGAGATAGGATCATCAAATCTTCACCGTCGGCTGCCTGGAAGACTCTAGTTTCAGTAAGCGTAAAGCTTTTCCATAAATTCGAAGGGGGTCACACCGAACGAGGGCGCTAAATAAGAGGGGGTGGACAAAATTTGCAATTTCTGGCCAATAAGTCGCTGTATCTCAGTACCGGTGCGAGATAGGGCCTAGGTTACTATTAATCATTAGTGGCGGATTCAAGAGGGGGCGGCAGCCCCCCCTTATCGACCGGATGCATCTTAAAACAGGCGAAAATTTTGCACGAAAATGCACTATTTTGGCATAAAAATTTCAGAAATTTTCTGAGGAAGGGGCATGGCCCCCTCCCCAGACCCCATCCCTACCCTTCCGTCCCTCCTATTCCAAATTTCACTATCCGCCACTGTTAATCACTAATAGGAAGTTGTACACTGGCTCTCGATTGGCGTCGAATTCAGTGACCTTAAATGACCTTGAACGCCAAAATAGGGGCTTTTGTGAATTTTTTGGCGATTTCAGGCTGCGACACAAGTCTATATCATCCACAAGGTGGCGACACGGAACTATCGTTATGCGATCCATGGAGAATTTGGTATTTGTATATTAAGTTAGCGTGAACACCCCAATTTTTAGCTAAACTACTGAACCGGAACTGCTATAGGCTTTCGCGCGTTTGGTGAGCATTAGCTCAAATTTCTTGTTTTTACGGCGGAGACATTTTAATGTGACACCGGCAGCAGAGAACTGAACTGAGCGACGCGTACTCGTCGTCGTCGCAGCAAATGTTCGCCATGCAGCGTATTGTCATGGAGATTGTACGCACAGACAGTCTGAGACAGACAGTCGGCGGGCGCCGGTGTGGTCGTCTGTGTGCAGAGTGGACCAATATCAACGACGCTTCCGTGCAATCCATCGCCTAACGACCAATCCGTCGAATTACTGACTGACTCAGCTGTGACCAAAATGCACGCACATCTCCGGAAACAGTAATCTAACGATGGGGCAGAGGGTTTTTCGACTGCGTCTGTGGTGGGTTGTCTGTCGTACATTCAGTCATACACTCGACTTCGCTGGTTTATGGCTAGAATAATAATTACAGGCGCTGGCTTCAACGGTGTAGGCGAGTTCGAAGCTTGAGGGGTCCGGTCATGGGGTTGCAGGACCTATGTCTCCCATGCAGCGGTCGGCCAAGCCCCTATCAGCTGATGATAAAGCAGGCAAACACGACCAATTACAACGAAAAATTTGATCGTGTTTAACACTATTTGCCCTTAGACAGCAGCGATGCAGAATACAATAGCTGCGCATGACAACGAGCGACCGTCTAACCCAGGTTACGCCAATCCAAACAAAAAGTCCAGCTCTCGCTAGGGTGGTCCGACCGTACCGTCAATATTCGAAGGCCAGCGTCCGACATCCGGTCACGGAAAAAAACGATTTCCCAGAGTGACTATAGCTCCATAGACGCTATGGTGACGCTGCTATATCGAACGCTATAATCAATGCTAAGATACGATACGGTAATTAGACGCACGTAGGTGATGGCTGTAGGCATCAACTTTGCATTCAAATTGCGGCCAAACCCCCGCAGATCGAGACATGGTTATTGGTTTACGTTTTTTAGCGCTTTTTGATCGTTTTTTTACTTTTCAGACTGTCAGTAGGCCTATCAGATGTTTTACTTCATGGGCGAAACAGAAAGCATGGTCTTTTCTTTTTTTAAAAAAAATGCTAGCGATCGAAAATAAGTAAATTTAAAACAAAGATATGTCGTCGCAGTGCCGACATACTACCGTCCATCTGACTTGCACTGTACTGTGCGCAACAAAAAGCCCAGCTATCGCTATCAAAAAGCCGACCGTACCGCCTTTGTCCGAAGCTCAGCGTCCAAATTCCAGTCACGAAGAGAAAGCGATTTGTGAGAGGTGACATAGTTCCATGCAGGCTATGTTAACGGAACTCTGTCTCGAAAGCTACAATGAACGCTAATATAACAGACGTCGCACGTGGTCATTTCGCCAAGCGATATAAATAGCTACAGAGTAAATGAACAAGGAAAATATCGGACGCAGGTTTTGCAAATATTTCTTACAATAAAAACGTTTCGCTCGGGAAGACACACTACAACCTATACAGTTTATGTTGCAGTACTGATCTTCAAGGTCATTCGAGGTGAATGATTTTCATGTCATTTGAAAGCCAATATGGGACTGCCTATCAATGATCAATGACAACCATATAGGCCCCATCTTGCCCCATTCAGTCGCAGTAGTGCGAAACGGCCTTCAAGGTCATTCAAGGTCAATGATTTCCATCTAATCTGACACGGCGTATGCCACTTCCTATTAGTGATTAATAGTAACTTAGGCCGTATATCCCACCGTTATCGAGATACGGTCACTTATAGCTTTAAACATTCCATTCAAAATTGCAGCCAAACCACTGCAGAAGACACATGGTTACTATTGACAGCCTATAGGAAGTTGCCACCGCCCTATTTGATGGTACCATCGCAGACCTTCTACGACTTACCGTTTAGCCACAATACCGCACGATTGGCATTGCATAGTGCATTATAACACTTCAAAGTCATCCAAGGTCAATGATTTCTATCTAATCTGACACGGCGTATACGACTTCCTATTAGCATACAAATAGTGACTGGCGTCGAAATCATTATTTCGTAAGTTAAGTCATTAAGTTTGTAATATATTGACCGAGAATATTCACTTTATTAAACTTTTGAGATATTTTCTCGTTATACTGCCATGTCACTACGTAGAGCTGACGTAATTATGACGTCATCAAAAATGCCGTTTTTATTGTATCCGAGGTGAAAAGCTAACAGTGTTTCGGTTAATAACTTTAACAAAATTAAACGTATGTTCATAATTTTTGGTAGGAACCATTAAAAAAGCAACATGCAACTGACAGTATACTAATAGTCCACTTCGCCCGAATACTTTACGGTGTAAAATAAAACACTCTTCGCATTCTTACTTTACTCCACACCAAAATAAACAAAAATGCAGAGAAAATAAGCTTTTTAGCCTCTAGCTGCCTTAGTTGTTATCAACAGTGACAAAACTTGCTATTACCTAACTTTTGAGTCAACAATTTATTTTATTACAAGTGTGCACTACCGCGACGCTAACGCATGCTGCAGAAATGACGCTGCTTGCTGATAACGGCTGCTGCACAACGACGTTCCCGTACTGCACGCGACGGCCACGCGTTAACATGGCGAAAAGCAAGACTAGGTTACAAATTTTGATAAAAAGTAATTTATTCCTATGCCAGCAGTGTTTAAAGTTTTTTTTGCCGCAATTTTCTTTCATCAATTTTCCTGTTTTCATATTGCACAGGTTTATTTAGACGTTATCTTTCCGCAATAAATGGCATTTTTGATGACGTCACGATTAAATTAACTTAACTTAACAAGAAGTAAATTATGAAGATAAGTTTTAGATGCTTTTAATAAAGCGTATCACCGTTATAATATGTTCCAAAAATTATAAAAGCAAGTTTAAATTTGTTGAAATTATTCACGAAAAAGTGTGGACTTTTTTTCCGGACACACACAGACAGACGGACAGACGACGACAACCATGCCAATAGCTCGACCGTTACTAAAGTACGGTCGGCTAAAAACGAACGCAGCCGCAAAAGTGCAAAAAGTGCGAAAATTGCTTATGGGTGACGTCATCCAGACACAATGCGACAGCAGCTGGTACTGACACATGCAGTAGTGCACCCTCGACGACGAATAAATTCCCGCTTGCAGCCGCTTGCACGTCATTGTCTGGACCTATAGAGCTCACCAGGGATTGCGAACAATCACTGATTGTATTATCTTTCTCGGCACTGGGCCTATATACAGCAACGTACCCGATAGCTGCATACACAAACGGGCCGTTAACGTATCTGCGCAGCCATCAGGGGCACGTGCTAATGTCAAATGGCGAGATCCTATAGGCCTACGATAACGCATTTGATATTAGTTACTACTATGCCAGGCTAAACCGCGCCCAAGAAAACTGGATATCGTATCGCATCCGGCTGATATTTCGTCTGCTAGCGCGGATGCAAATTTTCAAAATGTGGCGTGGGGACTAGGGAGCAATGTTTTCACAATAAGGACGACATTTATTGGACGGCGAAGCGACGTTGGGCCAAATGCTGGCTTTCGTGTACTGACAGTTAAGGCGACCGGTACGTCGCATAGGCCTACAGCTCCCAGGTTGGATGGCTGTAGTTTGATCCCGCCGCCAGGATCTTTGGAGATACCAGAAAAAAGATTAAGACAAGAAAATAACAGCTTGGAGAGAAGAAATAGGCCCTAGCAGTAAGACGTGATAAAGAAAATGCAACAAATCTCATCATTTTGTCAGCTGACTGTCACTTGTACTGTTTTTGAAGCAATGCATTTCATTTTACTGCTAACTCGAAGGAAGTGGGTTACAATAAGTAATGTTTCAAGTGAACCATCTTTTCCAGAGCTACGTAAAAGATTAGCGTAAAGGTTAGGCTGTTCTCAAAATGGTGTCGCCAAGAAATTAAATTTGTCAACTGATTAAGGTGTCGCCACTTACTTTCATTATGCATGAAGTTATTCTGAACTTTTCAAAAAGCGTCATTTCTTACGAGTGTTATTTCGTCCTTAAGCTATAGTTTTAAACTTTTTTCGTGACTATTAATTGCTTAACTGTCGAGTTACTCTGTACGTTACACTTTGAGCAGACATATACTGATGACAGTGTTGGTGTTTTTCAAGATATCGAGTTTTCTGCATTTTTTTTGTTTTTTTTCTGGTTCACGTGTTTTAATTAACTTTTTCTCAGGGGAACTATTTGTTGAAGCATTTTGTAATCACACCGCATTTCGTGGTTTTTCTGATGAATAGCTTTTATGTTCGCGGTTTTTAAAAGTAGTTGATATCATTTTCCCTCTTTACGATATTCGAGTAGTTTGCCAATTGTTATAAATTTGCATTGCATTATTCTAGCAGTTGGCGGTTGTGTTTTAACGAATATTCTATCTGTTTTCTGAAAACAATAAAAGTGGTGTACGGTAATGTTAGCCTTAGGTTTATCTCTAAAGATTCTGAAAATAAAGCGACCAAATTAAAACCACTTATATTCTGACGATCGTCGTTCGAGACCCAGATCTGCAAAAAGCGCCTGCGAATATTCGGTTATTTTTCATCTAGTGGTGGAAGTTATTCTCGAGATTTTGCAGAAACGTATCTCGTCAGAAAATACCGCGGTACGTTGATGTCGGTATATAGTCGAGAAGTTAGTTTTCGATGCGGCGCCTCTCCAGCGTCGTGTGGCAACCACAGGCAAGAAGCAGCAGCCGCAGATGCAGTATCAGCATTGCTAGCAGCGCACATCAGCAGCGAGGACCAACCAAGACGATGCGACGCCGGGGCGCCAAGTGAGACGTCCGGACTGCCGATAGATTCATTCAGTATAGACCCCCTAGACCCAGTAGACCTGCTGGGTGAACGCAAAGTACACTAGTTGACGAGCTGCTACGCTGCTCTCACGGTACGTTTTCGGCACTGGTTGTTTCATGGACTTAATGCATATTAGGGAAAATTAGCAGAATGTTGTTAAAGCGTTTTTGTCTGTCCAATGCTATGCATAGCATTTGACAGAGTATAAAATCACCTGAGTGTCGGTGCGTGCGTCCTACTTTTCTTAAGCTATCTTCCACTTTCCCCTTCCCTTCCCCTTCCCGTTACAGTGACGCTAACGTAGGGCCTATGCTGCAGAAATGACGCTGGTCGCTGATAACGGCTGCTGCACAACGGCGTTCCCGTTGTGCACGTGTCGGCCACACTTAACATGGTGAAAATCAAGATTAGGTTAAACAAATTTTGATAAAAAGTAACTTATTTCTATGCCAACAATGTCTCAAGCTTTCTACTGCAATTTCTTTTAGTAGTTTTCTTGTTTTCGTATTGCAGAGGCTCATTTAGACGTTATCTTTCCGCGAAAATGGCATTTTCCATGACTTCACGATTACATTAGCTATACCTACTCAGTAAGAAGTAAATTTTGAAGATAAGTTTTAGATGTTTTTAGTAAAGCGTATCAATATGATAATGTGTGCCAAAAATTATAAAAGAAAAAATACATTTAATTCTGTTGAAGTTATTCAGAAAAAAGTGTAGACTTTTTGTCCAGACACGGTGTATTTGAGTAAATTATTATACTGGGCGAAGGCATCCACTTCGAAGCTTGACCATCAAAGTATCATCTAGCTACATTAGATACAGAGAAACAGATTAGATGTTACGGAGCGTCGAGCGCATTTCAGGCCTGTGTGCACAGTATAAGACACATGTAGGTCCATGCTGTGTTTACAACAGTTTGCACATAACGTGGTCTGGTCAGAATACAGAAAGCTGTATGAATGTGATGTCAAAGCGTCCATAAATCACACTGCATGTCGACACGTGACCAATAGCGATGACATTCGACGCGCTGACCAGCACGCAATCTATTCGCTGAATATTATGACAACAAAGTACTCGCAGAATGAAAAATATATATTTTCCAGTAACGACCGAGATCGGTTTTTGACCCTAACGATATCTTTCCGTTTCAGGCGGTATTTCGAGGACGAAATTTTGTAAGCTGAGCACAGATTACGACTTATGCTGTTGGCAGTTTACGTTATAATGTTTGAATGCTATTTTTCTCAAGTACATCGTCAATAATCTTAGCCAAAATATACTTTTTGTCAATGAAATCGCGCATAGTATAAGTTTAGTTAGTCACGACTATTACTTTCCATGTCTGATGGTAAGGCAACAAGTAATTAGATTGGCGTAGGCTTATACAAACAAGCAGTGTAGTTGTGACAACTGATTAGGCCGAAACTAATCGACAAAAGTGAACGTAGTGTGTCTGCGGAATTGCTGATCTTTAATAATACAGAGTTACTTTGGGTCACAAGAGTGGCCTGCAAATGGCATCCATTCCGTTCATCTGCTTCAAGCACGAGTGTGGCCGACAGACGGACGGATCACTCTGCATTAACATCTATCGCAATAGCTGGCATCACGGTGACCAATAGCGATGACATTCGACGCGCTGACCAGCACGCAATCTATTCGCTGAATATTATGACAACAAAATACTCGCAGAATGAGAAATTTATATTTTCCAGTAACGACTGAGATCAGTTTTTGACCCTAACGTATACTGCAGGGGCGTTTAGTCAATAACGTTAGCGCATGATCAGAAGTTAATATTTAACGTTATGCGCTATATAAATCACGTTTTACTTACTTACATTAAAGACTTAGTGAGTATAGGGCGGTCGGGTCCCCAGATCTGTATAGTCGTATATATCGGGTTACATTTACTGTTCGAGCTGCGTTTGTTCTGTGGGTTAATGTGTTAATTAGACTCGCTCCCACCCCAGTACTCAGGGCTGAGCTGCACCATGCTGCCAACCCGTTGTGACATCGAAGACCCGTGCTCGCTGCATTTATTCTTCTGGCCGCTCAGTGACGTTACTTACTGCAGGGGCGTTTAGTCAATAGCCGCTAGACACGAATATCTTGTTTAAAATTAACGGCGAATACAGCGCCGAAGAATACGCAGACAAAGAGCTTGCACGTAAAGACAATGAACACGTAAAGCCTTCATCAGAAGTAGGCTATACGAGACGACCAGAACAATGCTATCTGACCGCAGTTGTTCCTGAAACCATTTGAAATAATTTGCCAGTCGACGTTGATTTCATGTACACGTAACTAAACACAGACGAGACCTCCATGAAGTTCGATAAGTAGTATCATAATATATTTACCAAAAAATGACTACATTAGGCTTACGCGTGATATAGGCCATTGTGAAAATGTGAACGTGTGTCAAGAGGTAGGCCTAGCCTAAAGATTACCGCGAAAAGGCCCCTGAGCCACCCATTGTACAGTATGCGTGTGTCTGATAATACTGGTGTGTGCTGTGTCCGGCGTCCAGCGCGACTGTGCACGTTGTTAATGATATTAGCTCTTTGAATTATTTATATTCGCGCATTGGATATCGTACCTAGCGCCGTCGCAGTGTGAAATTCAAGCCAACTGACTAACTGCGCGTAGTTGGCGTGAAAAGTTGCGCGGACCAGTGATAAACGGGTTGCGAAATGCCCACGCCTGATAAATTATACAAACGACTTACTGCGTGTCTGTCTGTATCTCCATTTGTCGCGTATAACCTTGGCCGCCGGTACGAAAATGTGATATTAATTGGTCTAACGGGCTCGAGAACGATGCTTTGCTGCAGTGAAAGAACGTGTCGGCTTGCCTATTAGATTGCCGGGAACTGGAAGTCTGTTTTACTGCACGCCGTCACTTGTCAAATATAGCAGCAGTTTTTATCGACTCGTGTAACAGCAGCAGTGTTTAATGCACCAAATTCACGCGGAGACTTCGGATAAGTGCTCTAATTCTTTAAAATGGCGCACTTTTCTTTTCTGCATCACGTCTGTTCAATTGTGTCGTGAATTTTTACAGAAGCTGGTGAGCGACGAGCTGCTTCTGAGATTTTGTACACTCATTTTGGGTCCCTACATAAATTTAGCTTATATTCTCAGCTATCGCTGGAACATTCGCCCATGGCACAGGAAGAAGAAGAAAGAAGAAGATTCCGCATAGACAGCTAGGTCTATTGCGAGGGAGCTCATCCCCTTGACGGCACTTTGAGCCGGCGAGGGCGAAGCCCAATTAAGCTAGCATACAGCCCAAGTCGGCCGGGTTAACCGACTGGATCGGTATACTTGGAGTCCTGGCCACAGGGCCTACTGTTGCGCAGAACTCGCCGTTTCTTCCCTAGCGATGGCCTTGACCACCGCCAGTACTCATTTTACCATCCCACAGAGGGTAGAAGGCTGACTTTGACCTACCTAGCGCCATGATCCAGAAACGAATTTGTACATTTTCAACATGTACTTGAGAACCGTTGCTAAATAGTTAATGTTAATTAAGACTTAGTTAACTTCTGTTTGTTCTTCGACCATTACGTTATGGCAAATAAAGATTCCAAATTTTCCAAATCGATCAGTCAAAATATTGCAATTAATCTTCAGCTGTTGAAATGCTGCAACAAGTTTTAGAAACTGGTTGAACTGACCGATCCACGGCAGCAGATGCTGAGAGTCTGCGTTGAAAAACAGCACCCTCTGGCGTTGACGATACTTCCTCAGTATGGCCCGGCAATGACTAAAATAACAATAACATTACACAATAAACAATAGGGTACACAATAAATTCTTATAGAATTTTTGTAGAGTTGATAATAGAGTGTTCAGAGCAAAGAAAAGTCTTTTAAATAGCCAAAGTCATTAGGTGGTATTGCAATTCAAACTGTGACTTGGAGTCTGACCCCCTCCCACCCCAAAAAAAAATTCCAGGGCCACCGGATCAGCCGACTTTCCCCTTGACCCTCAATCTCCATTGATAGTAAGCAGATAAGTAAGTAAGAAAGTAAAGTGTCAACTTACATAGTGCATACTCAAATCTCTATTGCACTCCACCCTAGCAGTAGTTCATGTTGCTCAGAATACCTTAAAATCCTGGATTAACTGTGCATCATCACAAGACAAACTAAGCTCCCTATATCCACTTCACAACAATCCCACCAAGACTTCCTCAGACGTCCCTTCAGTCTTCATCAAAATACATCACTTCACCCAGTCTGAATAACCTTACATTCATGTCTAATCCATTGTAATCTGCCCCTCATATCCCAACTGCCAAGATGAGTTCAACTCCCAATAATTCTCTTAAGTCAGTGATGCGAAACCTTCATCTGTGAGCCACATAATATGGTCATAAAGTCACCGCCGGCCAGACAAATGCAAAATGCTACAGGTATAAAAAACAACTGATCTCAGTAATATGTTTCCACTGGAAACAAGTGTTACAGTTAAAGTGCATCCAATAAAAACCAAGTAAGTAAAGCATCAAAATAATAAATAATTTGCAAAGCCTATAATTTCACATACTGGTATCATAATATTTCTGTGATCCCGTTTGACATTTGACCAATCGCAAGCTAAATGTGGCCAGAAGATGTACATTGCGGCTATAAGCTCTGAAGTTCCTACTTCCTTTCTTTATTTCAGCCTTATTTTTGTCTTTCTTTCACATAAAAAAACTAATCAGCATCATATAGTGTCACTGTGTCTCAATAAAAAGTGGACCCCAAAGCAAATAGTTCTAATTCAGTAAAAACTTAACAGTTTTGTCTGAAATTTTAAACATAATAACCGCAAATTAAGATAAGAAAAATGATGTATCAGTTCTAAAAAATAACACAACTGTCAGTTTTATTAACATTTAAATTACATTATTCGAAATGTAAAGTTTACAACACAGCAGTTTCACGTAGGTCTACATGACAGTTTGCCTACTATTTTACAGTTACTGCTTGTGCTTAAAATGTCCTTCTTCTTCTGAGTGCATTTTCTTGACTTAATATTAGCTCCTCGACTGAAGCAATATTGTCAGCAATCCCCATTTTGCACGTTTTACCACCACCAGGTTTGTGATCCACCGTGTCAGTTTCATCAATCTTCGTGCAAAATTTTTCAATAATGACAAAGACCAGCTTTTGCACAGAAACTTTTTGATCAACTTCTCTGCTCCACAGCTATTTTCTTGGTGCAAAACTGTAATTAAAACTTCATATCATCTTCGATAAAACCATTGTTTGTTATTTTTACAGTTACACAACAATGACGTGTCAGTGATGTCAGGCTATAGTGGGCACCTTTTTGTACCAAAATATAAAAAACAGAACTTTTCAAAAATTCGATTTTGTCATTTATGGTTCATACTTTTGCACCAAACTTTGTGTACTTTTTTCTAATTAACTAGAGATGTTAGACAATAATTTACACTAGTGACAGTTTCTGATGTTCTAGGGGTCAACTTTTTATTGGGACATAGCGTAGAAGCACTGCAAGGTTCATTGGACACCATCTTGCGAGGAACGTTGACAGACGTTGTCCGTGTTGTCGTTGTTGTCACGCTGTGTTGTCGTCGCATTGCGCTGATACGCTCCGTGTTCTGCATGATACGTGCTAGGTACGCATCATCACGCTGACGAGCCTGCTGCTCGGCTGCCTGCAATCAGCAAGTTACAAGTAAAAAAAGGCAGCCCTGCCTCAGCTGGGGTGTAGGCGGGGTGCTCATCTCCCACTCGCGGCCGTTGAGCCCGTAGGTGGATAAACCACTTGAGTCCGTGACGCATGGCCAGCGCGACGCCAGACCTACGGTTACCTTCCCAGCCTCGGGGCATCACTGCTCTTTGACCGGTACCAAATTATACTGCTTGGTGACAGAGGCACATGTGTGTGAACAACTTGCCTAAGGTCGTTACCCGGCAGTGTCCTGGTGTGGCGTCAAACCTGCGCCCCTGAGTGACCTCAGTATTACAAGTCCGGCACGTTACCGTTAGACTACCGAGTTACAAGTAGCCGAAGTAAATTGGTATTAGGCGGAATCAATCACTTCCTTTGTATTCACCAGGGGACAGTAGCAATTTGCAAGTGCACGTTTTGGCTGATTGGTGCTACTCCGTGGCAAATCATAAATAGATAACTGCAGGCTTTGGATGGAAGATCAACCCCAAAAATGTCCCCTTGCCCTTTGAGGTTGCGTTCAGGGACCCCTATCAAACGCAAAATGTCATTCAACGCTGCAAGTGTACACTGTGTCCGGAAGAAAGTAACCCCCTAGACATCATACAATACAAATATCAAATCTGAACGAATCTGAATAAAGTTTCATACACTGAATTTCCAATAAATTGCTGAAGTGATCAACTAATTTCCTTAAAAAATATTATTTCTTAGCAGTGTTATTAAATGTTAAATATTGACAACAAAATATCTCTGTAACCAATATGGCGTTACATAAGTAAACCCCTCTGTTATTGTACATTTGCATAACTCAAACAAACAACATCTAATTCTGGCAAAATTCTGCATCATCAATGTTTCACTTACTGGCAATTAAAATGCCAAATTTTAGTTCAATCTACCAAAGCAAACAATAGCTACAGCGGCTTTTGTGAGGTCACCTAAAAACACTTCAGTTTAAAGGGAAACTATCATGAAAATTTGACTTTTTATGAAAATTTGACTTTTTGGAATAAATGACACACGTGAACATATAAACGAGATAAAA
>Ga0209671_1004325_pt1 | contig 14040 bp, 7 predicted proteins | sample WorMetHERISLAND2_2_FD_187401 | JGI IMG/M metagenome (GOLD analysis project Ga0209671, IMG submission 187401) | Marine gutless worms symbiont microbial communities from Max Planck institute for Marine Microbiology, Germany - Olavius geniculatus... | ecosystem: Host-associated > Annelida >... | reverse complement strand
CAGTGGTGTGGGACAACCCTGCAGGAGTTAAGCCACGCTGCCCTAGATAGGCAGCGGTGGGCAGCGATAGTAAGAATGGCGTCAGACACCAACGGGCATTGAGCCCACGGTTGTCGATGACGATGAAGCCGCTCATCTGTATGCGCTAACGCTCCGGATGCAGCTTAATGGTTTGTTTACACGATCCAGCAAACGTCCAGCAAATGTATTCAAAATACACGTGCTAATGCTAGACGTTTGCTGGATCGTGTAAACACCCCATAACGCAGTGAAACCGAATTACTGCCCTCATGACGGATACGATATGCGGTTCTTTCTGCGATTTTACAAAGCTTTGGCATGCCATTTGTTATGCAGATGTCCTGTCCTAACTGCGGCAGAGGCGCATCTCCGCGTGTCCGTGCGTTAGCGCGCCTGTCACACTCTACGATTCTGCCAAAATGACGCAAGCTAAGTTTACTGTCAACTCTACGAATCACTAGTTTCAAGATCGGCAAAGCTTTTCCAGAAATTCAAAAAAGTCACTGAATAAGAAAGGGGTAAATCTTTCTAAAGATATCATTTCAACCAATAAGTTGTCATATCTAAAAAACGGTGCAATTTACAGCCAATTTACTACCCCAGGACGTAAAATAGAAATGTGAAATCGGAACGAATCTGAATGAAATTTTATACATTTTCCCAATAAATTGCTGAAGCGACGACCAAATTTGGTTGCAAAATATTGCTTTTAACGGAGTTATTAATTGTTAAATATCTATGACTAAATGGCGCAGGATATTTGACCAGCAGCCGGTCAAATAGTCTGTAGGCTATATGACCGGGCAAATTTTGTCGCCGGTCAAACGTGCCCGGTAAAGATCAGCCGTGCAGCTGCGTTCTACACAGACTGAAGCCTGTCCATGAGTTGCTTAGCGCCACGTTGAGCGACTGCATCACGTCGTTGACACAGATCGACGTATGCATGAGAACGAGACCATTTAATTTGGTCTCGAAACCACATTGGTCTCGAGAACTGAACATCCCTGGTTATTATCACACTTAAATTCCTTCTAGAGCATAGAACACAATTTGCATTTTGTTTACTAAATTACCTGCATATTACTAAGTGATAACATCAATGATATTGCTGTTGTTCAAGTAGATAATCCAACGCCAGACCACTATAGTATTTCCATTTGATTACAGCATAGATGTAATAAACGTTTTTTTATTCATGCCACATTTTACATTTAAAAAAATTTTCTTAACGTTTTTTATTTTTTTTAAACGTTTATTGAAAATTCTATTAAGAACTTTAAGATACAGTTTTGAAACCACAGAATGAATTACATGTAATAAGCCATAGTGCCGGTGTCGTGGAAAATTCGTCACGCCTGGAAAATTCTTCCCACCTCCATATTCTCATAATGTAACTAACCCTAACCCTAGCCTTAATCCTAACCGTAACCCGTACTGCACTACTGTTGCATGTGGAAATTATTTTCCGGTGCAACGAATTTTCCACTACACCAGGCTGGTCTTATGACCACACGGTTGAACTGAAATGGAATAGGCCAAAGATCTCTCTCTAGTTCTAGCTATACTGAAACTAGGCTTACAGCAATAGCCAAAAGGTTAAACAAATTAGTTCTAACATTTTTTATTCAACGTTTTAAACGTTTTTATTCATTTCACGTTTTTAAAAAATTCTGTTATGGATCGTTTTTTATATCTATGGATTATAATACGACACAGAGTGGGCAACAACTGCACAACGAACTTCGTTAGCAGAGATCCCAGCAAAACAGTGGCCCAAAATTTCCAACTTCTGTAGCAATAAGTGCAACATTTGAAAAACTGCTTAAAAATTGTACTCATATCTACGTTTCATATCTACGATTCTTTGGCCAAGGTGGCATTCTGTGATGAAACTAAAACATGCAAATAGAGTTCGAGAGTGGAAATTAATTCACAAAATTTTCCATTTCTTAAGTTTTGCTATGAGCATCCTAGCAAACAATAAAAATTCTGAAATTTTATGGAACTTTGTGGCAATCCAAATCCAGGAGCAGGCAGACGTGTAACTTGAAGTTATTTAAACGCGAGAGCTAACTATAGCACGTATTAGCTACGGTAATTCTGTTTGTCCGTACTGGTGTCTGTCACATCCCAGTACCGTTCCAAAACTAGGTGAGACAGACTTTGTGTTTTCACCATATGATAAGAACTTAAGAGTCTCTAGTATTCTGCGACAAAATTTCATGGTGCTGGGTGAGGGGGTCCTCATAAACGAAAGAGCAAAAAGGGGCATCCACTAAAAGGCATTATTTAATCGCTATTGGCTCATCTAGCGTGAAAATGGTTGCAGATAGGCAGACATGCTGCTTATCATAACAAGCACAAGTGATGAGCTTCTTAGGAATGTCAACATGTATGACCTTGAACCCCCAAAATAAAGGGTTTTAGTGAATTTCTTGCGATTTTGGGCTGCAACACAAATTTCAAGAGTGAATTGTGCAAAATGGCTGGAGATAGACCAAGACAACCGGTGTATGAAATTTTTGCCACTGAATGTAGATTTTAGCAGTCCCCACCTCCCACGTACAACGACTGTCAAAGAGGGATGCCACAGTACATATATACGGCGTATATGTACTGTGGATACCCCTGAAAAGTGGATATTTTTCCAATACTGGCTCGTGTAGCACGAAAAAGGTTGCAGATAGGCACAGACTGCTGCTTATCATAACAAGCACTGGTGACGTGCTTTTTAATGGTATCAACATTGATGACCTTGAATGTGCACAAACTGCAAAAATAAAATTTTTTAGCAACTTTTTTGCAAATTTCAGCTGCAAGTGAGCTGCGACAAAGTGGATGGAAATAGACCAAGACTACTTGCGAACAGGAACTACTATAGGCTCTCGCATGTCTCATGAGCATTTGCTCAGATTTCTTGTTTTACCTTAGTAACAGATAAAACTACAACAAGATATGAAAATGTTTCTTCAGACGAGATTATGAAATTGGAGAGGTTTAGCAGATTCAGAAAGCTGATGACCAACAGCTAAATGATTAAGCTGACCTTAGTTTTAACAAATACACCGTGGGCCATAAAAACGTGGCACTTTGCTTTTGTCCATATCTTTGCCAACTATCGACCAATTTTCAAAATTCTTTCACTGGCACACTCTGCAGACAATTTGCAATAATGTGATTATATATCCCACCACATGGTAAATGCGTGTCAACACTACCTTGTGAAATAAAAATGTAAGCAAAAACTAACGATGATAACAAAAATTTAGGTAAATGAAAAAACACTTCAGACGAACATTGCGATGAATGATCTGTATGACACTAGACTGTGTTAGACCCACACAGTCTACACAGTCAATGGTCATACAGACCATTCACTGCAATTTTGGTCTTAAGTGTTTTTTTTTCAATTTTACCAAAATTTTTGTTTGTTATTATTGTTACGTATGCTTATTTCATTGATATTTCACAAGACAGTGTAGGGACACATTTATGGTCTGGTGGGATACGTAATAATCACGTTATTGCAAATTGTGCACAGTGTGCCAGTGAAAGAATTTTGAAAATCGATCAATAATTGGCGAAGATATGGATATGTAAAGCAGCACTTATTGGGCCCACGATGTACAATGCTGGTGCAATCATGGTTCCTACTAATCTACAGAATTCATTTTCCCTGACTTTTCCTTGACTTTCCAGACAAAACGAATCGTTTTTACGCACGAGAGCTAGCTATAGCGTGTTTTACCTACGGTAATTCTGTCTGTCTGTCAATCCGTCCGTCACGACCCGGTATCGTTTCAAAACCAGTAGAGACTTCAGTCAGTGACTTCAGGTTCTCACTAAATGATAGCTCTAGTATTTCGTGACAAAATTTCATGCCACTGGGTGAAAGGGGTCCCTATGAACGAAGCTGCAAAAAAGGGGCACCCCTCCTAAAAAGATGTTATTCTACCGCTATTGGCTCGTCTAACCTGAAAATGATGGGCACAGACATGCTGCACATGCTGCTTATCATAATAAGCACTGGCAACGAGCTTCTTAGAAATGTCAACAATGATGACCTTAAATGACAATGAACTCCCAAAATAGGGGGTTTTAGTGAATTTTTTTTGCGATTTTGGGCTGGGACATGCATTTCAAGAGTGAATTGCGGTGAAATGGATGGAGACAGACCAAGATTACTTGCGAACAGGAACTGCCATGGGCTCTCGTGCGTTTCATGAGCATTAGCTCAGATTTCTTGTTTAATTTGTTCCCACAATATACCACTGTCGGTTTCAACCGCTTGCAATCACACTAAAAACAAAAGTGGCAGAACAAATTTTAAAGTGGCAGCAAAAATAATCTGCGAGCGAAGCAAGCAGGAAAAATTATGAGCTGTTGTATGAAGTCTTCGTTCAAAATGTTTTTTCTGCATCTTTGTTAACTTTTACACCCTAGTACTTTTAAATTCCCTGACTTGACCCGACCCTCTGAGTTTTCCCTGACTTTGGAATGTAAAATTCCCCGACTTTCCCCGACTTCCCCTGACCATAGGAACCATGTGCAATGCAGAAATTTCGTAACAAGTGCTCTGGTGTCTAGTTCAGAATTACTGACATTATACTGGATACATTTTGATGATTTAGTCTTAGGGAGACCCGAGATAAATGCACATAATTTGCTATACAGTTTACAACAGCATGACTGCATAAACAGCTACAGACTAAACTACAAATTACATAAAACATACATTAAACACATAAAATGACAACTATAAGTGCTTAAGACCTACACAACTGCCACAGCAGTGCAAATGGCAATCAAATACATGTAGAATTATACTACAGCGAACAAGCTGAAATATAACTTGCAGAACTGCCAGCTCGATAATTAACTTAATCAAGCAAACTGTTGTACAGCGAACAACTCAGTAAGACTACTTTTAACATACAACCCACAAAGCTCTAAAGAACTACCCTATTGATCAATGCGTCACTAGGCTGTAAAATGTTATACACATCTATCGGCATAGAGCCAGTTCAGCCGCTGGACGTTTTGACAACCTGTCAATTCATCTGCACATCAAAAGAATACTTAAGCCTATAACTAATTCATGTGACATACTTTACAAAGAAAAGCATAATAAAATGCACAGGCCTGAGTCACATTAAGCCTTGTTGTCCCCGCCGCCAAATGATCATTACGAAAGCCATCCAGAGTCCAGACCCGATTTAGGTCAATAAAACATTAACTAGAACCATTGAATGTGCTGATTTCGCAGAAATGGAAATACAACATAACAATCCTATACTCTATGTTCAACACTCGCATGAATTCTGGACACAGAAATTAAGACACTTCGGACCTAATATTTTTGGCAATTGATACGTCCTGCAGCCGAACTGTCTGTAAACCCATCTATCTGTACACAGAAGCACTTGCAGTGCATATACAAGTAAACTTTGCACAAGCAAACAAAAAACTGTCAATTACCAATGGTTTTTCAATGCCTAAGTTACATAACATTGATCTGACAACCAATATGCACTGCAGACTATTACTAAAATGGAAGCAAGCGCAATGGATACATAATGTATAAATATTGATTTTACTGTAATATACGCTAATATTTCACTCTGATCACCTTGCATTTCACCAGTGATGCAATTTCATTCACGCATACTCTCACATTCAGTCACAAACACATACAATTGCTTTAATCAACTAAACTGTTGCATAACTGACAGTCTTGTGACCTGGATTAGTTATAAATAATTCACTTACATACACACAACAAACAAACAAAGTCCTATAACACTAATCATTGATTAAAGTTTACGAATAAACAATTCCATGAAGACTTCATCATCAAAAATACTGCTAAAACCCTCACCAAATGATATGATGACAACTGTTTCGAACATTATCTATCAACAGCAATAAAAATGGGCATGCATGTTGATCAACAACAACATGACAAAAAAAGTTCGATATAAATACTAATAATGAAAGTAAAACATGTACATATACTACAACAAAAATAATCTATCAACATACTGCAGTGCTAAGCGTTAATCTTGTGGACGCGCGAGTTGTGATCCCGCAACTTGTCGGCATGATAGAACGACGTGTCGCATAAGTCACACTTGAACGTCCGATCGCTGGCATGTGTTAAAGCATGCGACTGCAATTGACTACGGTGTGCAAATCGTTGCCCACACACCTCACATGTATGCGCTAAGCTGGCATCAGTACAAGTCCCGTCAAACGGAAATGTTGCAGCAGTGATCACACGCTCCTGACACGCATTTGCCGTGTCAAACAGTCTGCCACCGGGACCGGGACCCGTTGTTCCAGGAGTACACTGACGGTCGTTGTGGTCGATGCGTCGATGGTCAGCAACACCCGATGCAAGAGGCAGGCTGTCGGACGTTGCCGCTGCCCGAGCATCGGCATGTCTTTGCATATGCTCACGCAATTCACTCTCGACCGCGAATGAAACACCGCAGACATCGCATGAGCGCAGACGAGGCGCCGAGTCTGACTGTGCAGTTGGCACTGGGTCACGCTCAGTCGTGTACGGTATTGGTATCATGCTAACGCTGCACGGCAGTGCTGTGTGCTGACGACGCTCGTGATCACGAAGATGCTCGGCACATGCATACGTTATTCCACACGCAGCGCAGGCGTACTGTGCTGAGTTACGATCAGCAGCACTCGCAGCATCAGCGTCAGTGCAGTGCGTATTACCCGACGATTCCAAACCAGCTGCTGAAGGAGACAGACGAAAATCTTGCGCCGGAATCTGATGGAAGTCAGGTGCCGGTTGTTGTTGTTGTTGTTGTTGTTGCTGCTGCTGCTGTTGTTGTTGCTGAGAGTTGCTGGAAGTTGATGGTACTGGTACTGGTGGCTGAAGGTCTGTACCGGCAGGAGGTAATGGGAAGTCTAGAGGCAACGACCGACAGTCAGCTCCAGGAGACAGATCGGCTGCAATGTGCTGCGGCAGTCGATGAACCAAGTGGCGATGTCTCACAAGATGGTCTTTACGAGTGAACATCTTGGCACAGATAAAGCAGCGAAAACGTTTCTCCCGCATGGTGCGCGGTTTCCTCTCTACTGGTGGAGCAGGCACGGAATGTGCTGTTACAGGTGGCACGAAGCCACCAAAGTATTCTCCGGTGCCAACATGAAGCATACGACCAAACATGTCATATGCAAATTCTACCTTTGGTGCCTGCGGCCAGACAGCAGTGGCCGGTGGTGGTACGGCTGCAGCTGTTGTTGGAGATAATCTATGAGTGCGACGATGGCGCAAAAGGTGATCGCTCCGAACAAACATTTTTGTGCAGATGTCACACTGGAATATGCGCTCAGTTGTTTGCGGCGGACCATGGAGAGCACGTCGATGCCGGATCATGTGATCATTACGACGGAACATTTTCGAGCATATGTCACATCGGAACCTTCTTTCACCGGAACCACGAACTCGCTTTTCACCCGTACCCGTGCCTCCACTAGCAGCAGCCGCACTTCCACCGGGACCATCTGTGCCAGCCACTGTAATGATACCGGACACGGGGCACGGTCGTGCAAATGCATCCGAGTCAAGTACAGCAGTTGCCCGTACACAATATCGTCGAGGCTGCTCGTCGGACACAAGAGCTGCAACGCCGGCGATGTTGTAGCGATGCTGCAGCGATCCAAATACCATTGTGGCAAATCCCCCAACACTGAACTGGCCACGAGCTGGCACTGCCTGCGGCGGCGGTGGCGGCTGAGGTCCTCGCACACAGTCAATGGCAGCTGGCTTCGCTTCCAGACCATCCGGCAGAACAACACCGCCTGCACCAGCATGGGGCGCTGAACTCGTAGCAGTTGACTCACCAGATTCATGAGATCGCCGATGAACGTCTAGAGTCTGCGGATGGGCAAACCGCTTAGCACACAGATCACATTTATATGGACGGTCTACGCTCGTGTCACCTGCCTCCAGCGCATTGCGGGCATGCCGCAACACGTCAAATACGCCCGAAGATGCGGCAGCAGCACCAGATGCGGCATCCACAGCCTCTTCGTGACCCGTTGTACCCCAGAATAACGGTACTTCGTATCTTGCATTGCACTGCATTAACTGTTCAAGTTTGATGTCAATGCTGAAGCTGGTTGGTTGTTTGTCCATTGCATCCATCATTCACTGCAAACACACAGCAGGTCTTCTCTTTTACATACTTATATGCAACGATTATTGAAAGGTGTCAAAGATGTCAAACCATAAAGTATTCATAAAAGTTACCGACGATAACTAAAAGATGAAGTCACCACAGTGAATTTGTGCTGGCGCTGCTTCTCAAGATACTGATCTGGATCCGGATAGTTAGTCGGCAGGGCCCCAGGACTGGGGCATCACACCGACGGGATTCCTGACGTGTCGGACAGTAGGTGCAAAACACAAAAACACAAACAAGTGGATAAAAAACGAACATATTTTATTTAAAAAATACGAAGTCGTCACGTACCAAAATAAATAATAACACAAAATTTTTCAATTTTAGACAAAGCGATACTATCCCTTATGAATCGAACAAAATTTTTATCAACATAGCTCGCCGCACAAACAAACGAATATTTGGTAACGCGATTCACTGGAAAACTTGTTGTCGATAACCATGGGTACTTAAGGCTTTGTCCGAAGCTTCGAGTCAGAGCTAAGATTACAGATACCGGTAGAAAAAATTATAAGCAATTGCACATATTTGTCGGCATATTTTAATTAAATACAAAAAAAACTAATTTACGAGATTATAACATTTTTGGCTTTAATAGGACTCGCGCTTAATCACATTTATACAAAAATAAAATACGTAATGCGTAAAGGGACTTCTTTGAGTTCGTAAATTGATGTTTGAATACAAAAATGTCGAAATCGGCGAAAAACAAGGTCACACGGTTGCTTGTTGGACATTTTCGCCAGTGTACCTCGGACTACATTACAAATGCTTGGGGCTGTGACCTCTGACCTAGGCCACTAGTGGCCTAGCTTCAGTACGTCAACATCAACAAAAGTTGCGTTCTGTTGGTTTATTTTGACGTAGTGAAGTTTTAGAATGTCTCTTCGTGTTTTAGTTGCGTGTAAAAGGGTAATCGACTACGCTGTTAAGGTATGCAACTGCTCTGAGTGCTCATCAGTGTTTTATTTTGTTTCATTGCTTAGTTGTTTTCAGCCGTTGCGTGAAGTGACCTTGTATACTCGGCCTGTACTTGTTTACGGTACTGTTTCAACTGTAACAGTGTCGTATTGCGTTATTATTTTTAACACATAGAATTGTAGTTGTAACTGTGCATGCATGTTTTATGATTATGAGTTTTTTTTGTGCCTTGTCTACTATCTAAATTCAAGTTTATGTGACTGTTTTTTTCATTTGTGATATTTCATGCATGATTGTCATGGTAACAGGAACTTTCGTTCCCACGTACTTTCGCTCCCAGGAGCGAAAGTTCCATACATGGATTTTTCACTCCCTTGAGCGAAAATGAGGTGGAACTTTTGCTCCTCGCTCAGAGTTAACATTATAGGCGTACACAATTAATAGTAGCAGATGAAATCAAAGGATGCCAGCATGCGGTGAAAATGCTCAACGTCCAAAACAAGAAAGCCCAGCTGTTGCTAGGGAACGTGCTACAGCTAGCCTATAAAGATGGGTTTAAGGTTTAGGAAAGAGACTATAATTAAAAATGATGGTAAGAACTTGACGAAAGATATAATTTAAGAAAGAATTTATAAACAAATATAAATTGAGGAAGAATTTGGAGAACTTAATAAATTTAAGATAAATTAATTAATAAAATAATTTGCTAGATCGTGCCATCTTTTACTACAATGAAGCTGTACAAAGAAACGAACAAGCTATAACGCTTTAATGTCCATTAGTTTTAGTTTATCAATTAAATAATCATAATTTGTGTTGGGGAGCGAAAACACGTTACATTAAATTGACTGTGGGAACGAAAGTTTCATAGAACAAAAGTTCCTGGGGGCGAAAATTCCATGTCACTTTCGCTCCCGGGAACGAAAGTCCTCGTGAGCGAAAGTTCCATCTGTGGAACTTTCGTTCCCGGGAGCGAAAGTACGTGGGAATGAAAGTTCCATAATTTATTGTCATGACATTTTCAGATCAGAGTAAAGCCTGACAAGACTGGTGTTGTCACCGATGGCGTGAAACATAGCATGAACCCTTTCGATGAGATCGGTATAGAGGAAGCTGTTCGTTTGAAAGAGAAGAACGTCGCAGGCGAAATCGTTGCAGTGTCTTGTGGGCCTCCACAGTGTCAGGTCGTACTTTGTGTTTATGTGTATAATGGTGTTGTTGTTGAAATGAGAAACCAAACGTTTTTATAACAATGAAATACTTTTTAATATGTACACATATGTTTAATTAATAATTAACTATTCATTAGTGTACTGTAACTTGGCATTACAGGTACATTTTAGTTGAGTGTGCATTGTAAGTTTATCCCTATAGCTAAGTTATTGGCTAACTCATATTGTCTGCATCACGGTAATGCTGTTAAAAATTTACATTTGGTTGCCTTGGCGATGTGTTTATAACAAATGTTAGGAGACGTTACGAACTGCGCTGGCAATGGGAGCTGATCGAGCGATTCACGTTGAAGTGAATCCTGCTGCATACGAGAAACTTCAAGCGTTCCATGTGTCAAAGATTCTTGCTAAGCTGGCAACTGCAGAAAAAGCTGATCTTGTTATTGTTGGCAAACAGGTTCATTTGTTTTCTCTATGGCAATAATTAACAGGATGGACCTATATTTAGTCCGGCTGGAAATGATAGTTTTCAGAAGTACTTATGTTTTACCGCAGATGTTTTTTATTTGTTTGGCAAGGTGTCTTTGAGCTCTGGCAGCAGATCGCCACGAAATTCTGCATGACAATCTGAGCTAAGCCGAATTTTATAATGCCGGTTTTAAATTTTGGGAGACCCTCCCCCAAAAAATGTAGGGGCCAAAAACGTGCAAAATGTGGCATGATTTTGGACGATTTCAAACTGGTGGCAAATATCTCCGGCAGGGATAAAGATATTCAAAATCGGACAAGTAATTGATCTACCACTATTCCTCTTGTGTTCGGCGAAAAAGTCTGGTGAACTTTGGTCCAGAAACTGAGTAGGTTTAAAGGTACATTATATTATACACACCAAAATCCACTTATTCGGAAGACAATATTTTGGCCCCTAGGGGGTGCACTCCCAGATTTTTGCGCATGTTAGAGAATGACCAGATGTTACTAGTTTACACCCCACTGGCGATGGGGTCCCACTTACAATTTTTTTCAAAGGAGGTCAAAAATTGGCTTAAAATTTATCAACTGAGTGCCTATAACTTCAGTGTAAATGGAGTAGCCTTACAAAGCTTTTCCACGTGATGTCCTGCTATGTAGGCATAATAAGGTGGGTACAACTTTTGGGGGACACTGCCCCCTGAAAATTTGGGAGAGCAAAAAACGTCCAAAATTTGGTGCGACTTAGGACAACTTTCAGTTTTGACCGCGAATATCTCTTGAGCGGATGGAAATCGACAAGCAGTAAACGGCGTTATTAACTAGGATTCCTCTTGCATTGAACAAAAAAAACTTTGTGAACTTCGATTCACTCACAAGAAAGTTATAGCCAGGGGGTGCTCATGTTGGCTCACCCTTAGTTGACAATGCGCATTTGGCATATGCTAATGCATTTGAGTTTGGGCCATGTGACTTTGCTAGGAGGGGGATTTCAGCCGCCTAAATTTTATCCCCAATCATGAATCCTGCAGATTACCTATTAGCCTGGGAACAGAAATTGGTGCTATGAGCCTTGTACATGACTGCTACACTTAACAAGAAATTTGAGCTAATGCTCACGAGACGCGCAAAAGCCTATAGCAATTCCGGTTCAGTAGTTTAGCTGAAAATTGGGGTGTTCCATAAAACCCCCTATTTTGGCATTCAAGGTCATTGAATTTTGCGCCAATCAAGAGCCACTGTTTGACTTCCTATTAGTGATTAATAGTAACTTAGGCCCTATCTCGCACCGTTACTGAGATACAGCAACTTATTGGCCAAAAATCGCAAATTTCTCTCACCCCCCTTTCATTTAGTGCCCTTGTTCGAGGTGACCCCTTTCGAATTTATGGAGAAGCTTTACAGTTTTTGAAACTAGAGTCTTTCAGGCAGCTGATGGTGAAGATTTGGTGATCCTATTTTGCACCATTTTTGACTGATCCACCTGTATGATGGACAGACAGACAGAATTGCGATGGCGAAGACGCGCTGAAAGCAGTAGCTGCTTTTGTGCGTGAAAACTTTGTTATAACAGAATAAAGCAACTCTGAAGAATGATCTGTCTTACCTGGAGGTGGTGAAACCCTGGAGGTATACATTGCATTGTACAAAGTGCCTGTTTGGGAATTGTGATCCCTAAGCTTACAGACCACTGCTAACTCCGGGGCATATGTGCCTAGCTGTGTACTTGGGCTGCATATATCAAATATCTGTCAGTAGCTAAGCATGAGATAGTTGACAGTGTATCAGTATTTGTTGTTTGTAGTCGATTGATGATGACAGTAATCAGACAGGACAGATGACAGCGTCATTTTTGGATTGGCCGCAGGTCAGTGTATTTCGTTGACAGAAAATGCTGTTCAGGTTACCTTAGCCTCACACATATCATGTGTGTGAGTGATAAGCACTTCTGATTTCCTTGTGGTTTATGGTGCATTGTTGCTGGGTACAAGAGGCATTCAAAAAGTTCGTAGCTTGAGACTGTTAAGCATGACAGATATGAATCATATTGTGTTTTTAGCAGTCTCCTGCAACTGACATGCAGCCGTTGAGTGGTGTATTTAGGGGTGTGGCAACCTACCATACCCTCCTCAGCACTGAAAAGTGAAAAGTCTGCGAATTGCATAATTTTGCTTCCCGTTACAAAATGGCTTCAGCTTCTCAGGGACTTTGTTCCATCCTCTACCCCTACCTTCAGGTCTAAATATGCTCTCACTAGCACATGGTGTAGTGGCATTTATCACTCCCTGCTAGAGCATGCAATCCACTTTTTGAAAGTGTTTTATAAGTTGTGATTTTTTACTGCAGATATATGCATCTTTCTATCTGTCTAATTGCTTTTTTTGTGATAAAATAATATCCAACATTTGTGAACAGATTTTCATGGCATTTTTTTGAGTGATAGTAAGTAGGCCTATGACCAATCAGTTAGCATTCTAGGTCAATAACTAGGACTGGGGTTCATGAATTTTGTTGGTCCAAAATTTTCCCTTTTACAATTCTTTATCAGATTGTGGCATTTGTAACGCTGGCAGTTGATTTGGCTTTCTGTTACAGTGTTTTTGTCTGTTTTATTAAGCCCAGATTTGATATGTTCACAGTGTTGTGCAAGCTACTGTTACGTGATATGATACTGAATTTGCACTTGAAAAAGACAGGCTGTTAGTTTAATCTGGCACATAAACTAAAAAAAATAGCAATGTTTGAAATCAAAATGCAATGACAGAAACTGAAATAGGAGTACAGCGATGAATGATGATTTAAAACATAAAAACGAAGAAACTGATTGTAATCAGAGCAACTAAAAAGGAAAGAAATAACCATACCTATAACTGGAGAAAAACTGAAATGAGAAAGAAAAGTGAGTTTGGATAGCTGTAAAAGCAGTCCGAGAGTGGTGCCATATGTTAGGGAGGGTAGAATTTAATATTAAGTAAATGATTATACTTGTGGTGCACGTCACCTGTTTCTCTCATAATGGCATCGCCATATGTTACATCAGGCAACATTTGCATCAAAGTTGGAGAAGACTGACGCTGGTTTGACGGTGACACGTGAGATAGACGGAGGGCTGGAAACGGTGAACATCAAGTTGCCGGCTGTCGTGACGACCGACCTCCGCCTGAACGAGCCGCGATATGCTACACTGCCAAACATCATGGTCTGAAGCTGCCAATCTGAGCTGTTCATACACAACTAAATGCCAT
>Ga0209671_1004324_pt1 | contig 14041 bp, 4 predicted proteins | sample WorMetHERISLAND2_2_FD_187401 | JGI IMG/M metagenome (GOLD analysis project Ga0209671, IMG submission 187401) | Marine gutless worms symbiont microbial communities from Max Planck institute for Marine Microbiology, Germany - Olavius geniculatus... | ecosystem: Host-associated > Annelida >... | reverse complement strand
GTTCAGGGTGACCCCCTTCGAATTTATGAGAAAGCTTTACGGTTCCTGAAACTAGAGTCTTCCAGACAGCCGACGGTGAAAGTTTGGATATCCTAGCTTTTACCGTTTTTGCCTGATCCACCCGTGTGACGGACAGACAGACGGACGGACGGACGGACAGAATTGCGATGGCTAAGACGCGCTGAAAGCATAGCTGCTTTCGCGCGTAAAAATCATGGGTGGTTACGAAACTGCCTCCCCCGACCCGGGCCTAAAACCGCCACTGTTGCCGATCCACTTTTCTCGGTCTTCCCTTCGGTCTGGTTTTCTCGATTTGTCCTTCAAGACACAGTTCTAGACCTATATCAAATCAAATGCCTGCAAAAAATCGCGAGCAAAATGTTGCACAGCTTGGTATCTTGACTTGGACTAAAGGACTAGTAACTTGCAGTCAACTTTTCGAATATCGAATGTCTTCTCGTTGCATTCAAAGACGCCAGGACTTGACCACATTGGAAATTCCCATGCTCCCAGCCCAGTAACCCGCTGCCGAGCCACACAGATTCAAGTTTGGCCTTGACTTTGTCTTCGACTTTGTGGTCTTAAATTTTTTCCATTGACATTGCTCATTTATGCCCTGCTAAAACTATTCGCTGTCATGGCGATGTAGCTGTCCAGCAAATTGACGACAGATCATCCAAGTAGTGGAGTTATGGAGTTGGAGTGGTGGCCGGCCCGCTGCCAAGCGACGTCGAGCAGCGCAGGCTACGCTACACCACGGCATGCCGCCAGAACGCTGATGCACAGAGGCGACACAACGCAACACAGCGCGCGAAGCAGCCAGCCACAGCTGTAGCCGGGCGCGCTCAACAAGTTTGGACGACAACAACGTAACATTGCTGCTGCGCTGTGCCACTGACGACTAACTAAAGCACGGTTTCCATCCAATGCAAGCCGTGCAACGCAAGAATAGACGCCGCTCCTACAGTCCTTGTGATTTGGCCGCTGCGGCGGTTGTTTCAGCTGCGTCCGTTGCCGTTGCGTTTGCTGCGTACTTTCTTGCGTTGGTTGCGTACATTGCGTGAGTTGCGTGTGATGGAAGGCACGCCTGACGCACGACGGCAGTGTGCACACTCGTACATATGCAGCTGACGATGTGCCGCCGGCGGCGACACGACGACTTGCATTGCAAATATACACCACAGACGCCAGTTGACTGTTGCACTGAACTGCGACCAGTCGCCGCAGTGTGTGACTGACTGCAGAGCCAACGTTCGTCTCATAGTTGCCACTAACCCAACCTTCTACATCGCCGACGATTCGACGTTGCTAACGAATCAGCCTGCCAAACTACCGCGAAATTTCACTAGATTCAAAACCACAACCACACCATGACCCAATGGCTTTGGATATATTTAGCCGACAACTTATTATGCAGTCGTCCTATATAAGAGCCGAATTATGCATCTTGCCTGTCCATTCGTTCGTCCGTCCCCATACGTGCTGCTAACTCGAAAAAGCGCAGAAAAAAACACAATATTGGCGCAAATGTTTGCCGGGGCTGGATAAGCGGTGTGCCAATTTTCGGTTTAAATGTCAGAGATCGAGGTCGGCGGATGTCGAAAACTTGGCTTACAGTATAAGCCTATACTTCGCACGACGCACGCTCACGTCATCCACTAGACGATCGGTTTAAATAACGAAATTTACGGACGTTAAAAGACGTGCTTTGGCGTCACGCTCAGCGACAGTGAGCAGGTTATGTATGCCCTACAAGTGAATTGTAACTATCAACGTACGTATAGCCAGCTAGCTCACGAACCCCTTAATTCATTAGCACAAGGGGTCAATGGCTAGCTATGCGTGATGAGAGAAGCAGATCGTCAGAACTCTAATGCCCCGCCCCATGCACACGATTCTGTCTGTCCAGTGATTGGTCATAATTCTCGCAGATAATAAAGAACAGTGTACAGCAAATAGATGTAGCCCAACTTTCTCGATCCATTTCACAGCAGTCCAATTTTGCAAAGTGATGCCGTAGGCTCAGTTTTCAGTTTTAAATGTGCGCCAGAAAATGAACCCGGAATACGCGCATTTACTTTCTTAATTGCTGCCTTGCAAAAGCTACGTACATCACCGGGCCCCCAACAATGTTGTCATGGGACTTCGATCACGGAAGTTAGCGGCGCCAGCTTGAATAATTATGAGCTGTAAGATTGCGAGTGAAAGTTTATTCATTGCCCAAGCCCGAAGATGAGGCGCCTCATATGATTGACTGAATAAAATGTTCAGACCTGTCTTTATTTGTTCTTTCTTTTTTATTTTTTACAAGAAGGAAAGATTTTTTTCTCAGTATGGTCGAAGTTCAAACTTCAACTACCAACAGTTATGAACGTGCTAGCAGTGCAGAGTGCATAATACTGCAAAAATGTCCAGATGGTGCAGTGCTGATAAAACGGAGATAAATGTTAAATGTCTATCCTCACAGAAGTGTCGCAGTTCCCTTTCACCAGTGTAGGTGGAGTAAACTTACCGAGTACATTTTTATTAGCTCAAGAAAGCGTTGAATCAATAAAACACAGTGAACGATGAGCTGGACAGAAAGGCCCAAAACACTGACAAGTGACAAAAGGCAGCTGCTCGTGTTCTTAGTTTTTCTGAGCGTGATTTGGTTTGAGCCTTGAGTTGCGCAGTGTCGTGTCTTCTATTTTTCGGGCGACCGATCGCGCGGGCATAATTTCGCTGCAGCCATCACGCTCTTCGCTGAACGGTGGCAAACCATTAAACAAAGTGACAGGCAGCTAGGACTAGGAGGCACGCTGGCAGCAAATGACGCAGCGGCCAAGACAGACACACTCAGTGGTCCATCACAAGAGGGCATGGTGAGTTGAGTTCACCAGGCAGGCGGGCGCGCAGCTTCAATAGCAGTTGCTGCTGCTGCTGCCGCTGCATCGGTGTAGGGCCTATTACTAGGGGCAGCACGGGCTGCGGCGGCGGTGCTGGCTGCAGTGCAGTGTGACTCTATACAACTGCGCGGCGGCTGGCTGCTGATCTTCCTGCAGCCGTGCAGTTAGTGAATGTTGTCGCTGCAGCCGGTGTCACATTAAAATGTCTTTCCCATGAAAAATCCGACCGGGAAGAGATAATCACATTGATATGTCTTCCTCTTATTAACATATCGCCAGCCCCATAAAAAGTCTCCTCATTATAGGATCGCCCCCCAGAAAAGTCCCCCGGCCGACAATTTACCAGTAAAAATCTATCCCCTCACGGCGGCCGCTGGGCGATACGGATTTTTGCCGATAAATTGTCGGCCGGGGAGACTTTTCTGGGTGGGGGGGGGCTATCCTATAACGGGACACCGGCTCAGCTGCTGTAGTCCTGTGCAGATACAGATGGTGGTAGCGGCACGGCACTGCGCTAGTCAGTCACGTGGTGGTTGGTAATAGACAGAACAGAGCGCAGTGAGCACACAGCGTCAACATGTTCATGTTGGTGCGCAATGCTGATGGCGACAGCTGCTGCTGCTGCTGCGCGTACGCCGCCGGCGTCTCATAGAGATGTGCAACATTGAAATCATGGTCGTGCTTTTAACGTCACCCGACAAATCGCGATAACGCAGTTTTAAGACAATTGGAACCATTACCGAGGGATAGGGTCCTCAGGGACTGTCTTCCACCTCGAGTTCAGCTCGAGGACAAAACATCGTGGCCTTGACTTTGGCCTGACGCATTGGCTTTTAGTCATCAGTCTTGAAGTAACTAGTCTGTAACATTGAAACCGCGTTTGTCTGAGCATTTTTATGGTTCATTGCGGTTTGAATAAGATTCAGCTGGTTTCTGATACGCAGTAAAAACGTCTTACTTACTTACTTACTTTACTTACTTACTTTTTTATTTTGTGGCCTTGGTCCTGAAAATGCTGGTCTCCAACCCATCCTTGCCACTACCTATCGACAGAGAGCCATACGAGTGATACGACTGTCTGAATTTTGATCTGGATTGCAAGCAAATCTAACGATTGTTTTTCTACACGCACTATCCGTCTAAAATAATCAAAATCCGTTGATTATTTTTTAGAGATATTCTGTTCACAAAAAATGACTACAGTACACGCGCTTGCACGTGAGTATCGTACTTAATTAGTCGCGCGCCTTTACGGGAGCTCGGTCATTATCGGTAATTCTGTCGCTATTTTTAAGTAGCCTATTTGGTTCATTTGATGCTAACCCATCGCTGCCGTGTTTTCTGTGTGATGCTCAAACTCAAAAGAATTCTAGGAATATCGCGGCGGAGGAGCGTACAGTGAGATGCACAAAGACGGGATGACTCGACTGCGCGGGAGAAAGTTTGCTGACGTCTTCCTCTCAGGCGCAGAGCGACGCCCAACACCAAGCACGAGTAGCAGCTCCAGCCTCTCTATCAGCTAAACGGCCTGTCGGGTGCTCACTGCTCGGGTCGATGCTTGTCGCCTGGATGTCAGGCTGCGCGGCGGCCAGAGCTGGTAATCTGACGATTCATACACTTCGTTCATGTCTTCATAAGGTGATTGGCTGCGCTTGAGGTAGTTCGTCGATGATTGATGATTGAATATCATTGTTATATAGCCTAAGAACTAAAAGAAGAAGAAGAAGAAAAAGATTCCGCATAGACAGCTAGGTCCATTGCGAGGGAGCTCATCCCCTTGACGGCACTTTGAGTCGGCGAGGGCGAAGCCCAATTAAGCTAGCATACAGCCCAAGTCGGCCGGGTAAACCGACTGGATCGGTATACTTGCAGTCCTGGCCACAGGGCCTACTGTTGCACAGAACTCGCCGTTTCTTCCCTAGCGATGGCCTTGACCACCGCCAGTACTCATTTACCATCCTACGGAGGGTAGAAGGCTGAGTCGACCTAGTTGGCTGGCTCCGTACTGTAGACAGTCACCCATCTAAGTACTAACCGGCCACGGCGTAGAGTAACTTCGTCTCATCCGAGACGCGTTACCAACTACGCCATTCCACCATTTAGTAAGAACTAAAAGCCAGCAGTATTTTTACCATGGATAAATCTACCACGATGCTTATTACCTATCCCATTGCTATAGCATAGCATTGGACAGATTAGAAAATCACTTGCGTCTGTCTGTCACTCTGTCTGTAAACACTCCTACGGCCGCAATTTTGATTACATTTTGATGAAATTTTGCACAGTGATTTGGGACCCAAAAAGTAAGATCGAGTTAGTTTGGGATAGAAATCTGATAACTCCTTCCCCTATTTTACCCCAAATTTAAAAAAAAATTGCATCACGGCCTATGGGGACTTCAAAGCGGTATAACTCAGTCCCCGTAAAAGACGATTGCGCGCTGTGTTTACCTACCCCCTAATTTCGGGGTCAAGCAATCTTAGGGTGTTATTTAAATTTACCCCCTATCGACCTCTGTTGCCGTAGCAACCATTTAAATGTTGCAAAATTTTGTATTACAGCCAATTGAAATTTCAAAGCTGTATAACTCGGTCCTCGTTGCACGCTGTTTTCGCCTTCCGCCTATTTTCGGGCCCGGACTATGCAATGATGTCATGTAAATTTCTCCCTTGAAGACCACTGTTGTCATGGCAACCAACCCGTTTTTATTCAAAGACAAAATTGGCTGCAGGCACACAAGAGCGTCAAACGCTGAAACGTAGCTGCTGGGCTACCTCGTTTCACAGAACGTATTTCTAGTTGGATCAATTTCTCTCTTCTCCAGCACTCGCTTGCCATGTACATAAATCGTCAATCGGGGCATTTAAGTCCGCGAAATGAGGTGCAGAAACCGTCACACAATCTGTGGGCTGCATGGCTAGACGGCTAGTTGCTGCAACATCCTGGACGTGCGTGGCCATGGCGGCGTCGGTGAAATTTGACTCTGGCCGCTGCTGCTGGCCGGTGCTCTGCATGCCCAGTTGCACCGAGAGAACTCTGCGTTGCCGACTCGACGTGCACAGCAGCCAGCCGCCATGCAGCGGCGAGACAGCAGCAGCGCGACCAAACACTGCACTCAACACTGCAGCATCAGCAGCTGCAGCTGGCACGGCAGGATGTACATCAGCATCACCAGGCGACGAACTGTCGCTCAGTGAACTTCCACTTCCAGTGAGCGCGCTGCAGTCGTTCCCGCGCCGAAGAGACCTGGAGTCACTTTCCGGCGGCAGATATATACGCGCTACTGAGTCTGCTAACTTCTTCAAAACTGCTCGGAAGTCATTTCTGCTACGTTCGCTATTTTGTACTACAGACCTTAGACACGTCGCACTCTTGTAATGATTTTTACGCGCGATAGCAGAATGCTTCGCGCGTCTTAGCCATGGCCTGGGCGTCTGTCCGTCCGTCACACCCTGGCACTGTATCAGAACGGCGACACCTAGAATCACGAAATCTTTACTGTGGGCTACCTCAAGATCTTTCGTTTTTCGTGACAAAATTTCGTGCCCCTGGGTGCGGGGGTTCCTTTCGAACGAAAGCGTCAAAGAGGAGTACCTCCTAAAAAGACGTTATTTTGTCCTTATTGGCAAGTATAGTGTGAAAACGGTTGCAAATAGGTACAGACATGCTGCTTATCATAACAAGCAATAGTGACAAGCTTTTTAGTGGTGTCAACGCCGATGACCTTGAATGATCTTGAACCCCCAAAATAGGGGTTTTAGTAAATTTTTTGGCGATTTCCGGCTGCGACACATTTTAAGAGTGAATTGCGCCGAAATGGCTCGAGATAGACCTGTACACCCTGAGTATGATATTTTTTAGCATAGAACGTAATTTTTTTAAGAATCTAAGTTTCGATCTCTTAAATTCAATAAGTCTTCTGTACGGAGACCTCTAATTTAAGTAGGCTACTTTTTCGAGATGCATTAATATCTCATTGCTGTAGGCCTACATTGATTGCCAAAGTGGCAGGACCGCTGCTATCGCGCGTCACGCGAGCTTTGCTCAAATTACTTGTGTTATCTTTCGGCGCGTTCTATTACTACTATAGGCTACTATTGTGAGGGACAGAACAGCGCTTTAAAAGTGCTACTATTATTTATTTACGGCCACGCATGGAGGATCCTAAGGGTAGACCTGGCGATAAGCCCTTAGGGGCCCAGCGGGAAACAGGGATAAAGCCAGCTGGGGATCACATTTGTTGCACTTTTCCTGCAATTAAAGCATTTTAAAAGCAAAATATTTGATGCCTCAGCGTAGGCCTCACACTATGATCTTCGCATGACGCACTATAAAAATGGCCACAGAGCGTAGGCCTAAGTAAAAGTGCCATGGCCGGCCATAATGGCGTGGTGCCACCCCTTCCATTGCCAATAGTTGCCTGATCTCCAGAAAATGTTCATGCCTATATACTACGGCTAATTTATACCACTGCTGGACGACAAAGCTGCAAAACTGTGTAGGCAGCGGTACAGCAATCAGCAAATAGGTAGGCTAACGAGTGACTGTGACGATGTTGGCGAAATCGTCGAAATCTGTGCGGATTAATACCGGGCATTCAGCCTACTGTCTTCTTAAAGTAGGCCTAACCACCGTAACATAAGTTGTAACTGCAGTGTAATAAATGACTACAATGAGTCTGCGATCGTGATCTCTCGGACTCGTCTAAAACATTTTGCGATAGGCCAGACCTAGGCCTACGTCTTCGAGTCATCACGTTATGCGTCTGGTGATTCGAGTCATCGTTACTTAGACTTACGTCTGCTCAGCAGCTCTCAGCTGTTGGAGTAAATCGTGGAAATGCGCTGGTTAAACAAACACCAAGCGTAGTAGGCTAGCCAGTATTTTGTTCTGGTGGATTCGCATAGCCCTTATAAGGGATTTCGTTTTCACGCTTAATGTCGCAGTAAGAATAATGAGAAAATGCATATCGGTTGCTGCTGGTCGTCCGCGGGTTTGAAAATCGTTATCCTCAAATCGTGCGAGTAGAAATTTCGGAACAGAAAGTCAAGGAATCTATTCTTCTTTCTGCCCTCACCTTTTCCCTTCTATTGATGATCTTTATGGCCCAGCTAGCCTACTGCATGGCCGGACCTAAAGTTAAGCACACTGACGTTTCACGTTTTCCACACAAGTTTGGCTGGGCTGTTTCTCGAATGACAGGGACGACGAAGCCATGACATTATTACCTATTTTATACCGTATCGATCCTGCCAAATTAACTTGCCCCATCACCAGACAGTTAACAAACTATAGGCAGAGCAGATATTGAAAGATCGCTGCTGCACCGTCCAAGTCTGTACTGTAGTCATGAACTATGGCGGTTTCTGTGTCCTATGTGCTGCCCTCTGCTGAATGTAATTGAGTAGGCCCCCTAAACCTATGATTCGCCTATGATTAGCTATTTTGACTGCAGCGGTAGCCTAACGAGTTCTAATACGTGTGATTCAATAACGCAAATTCATCATTCTTTCGTTACAGTAGTAGATTAGTAGTTAATATCTATAGGCTACTTAAGTCATAAGTCTTAAGTCTTACAAACAACTGTCCCTAAGACAGCACGGTGCAGTAGAGCACCAAACTATTAAATTAGGCCTACAGTCTAGAGAAAATTAGGCTTAGGTCCTTATCAGCTTTGAAATGTGGGTCTGTGATTGTGACCAATCTAATTTACTCCTCGCGCGCATCATTTTCTTTTGTATTCCTCGATTTTCTATATAAGAGCTTTTTCATTCCTTTCGGCTTGTATTAGAGACCCGGCGTCTAATTGAGACCTGTTTAATAGGCCTAATATACTAATAGTGACTGGCGTCGAGGTCGTTATTGGAAATTGTCTCCCCGAAGTTCATAAAATATTGTCAAATTTTAGGAACTGAGAGGAAACAATTTCCAATAATGGTCGATGACGCTAGTTGCCATTTGTCTTGTTATACCTCAAAGCATGCGTCTATCTGGCACCGTTACGGAGATATAGCGCTTCAAAGATAATGGGGTCGCGACCTTGACTTTTTGGGGGTCACGTGACCATTCGACTCCCGGGGGTCGACTTCCTATGGGTGGTCCATAGTGACCATGCGTCTATCTAGCACCGTTATGGAGATAATGGCCGTTTGAAGTTCTTCCAGGAAGGCTCTTCCAGGGACAGAGATCGGTCGTAGGTCGGTCGGTCCTCAATATTACACTGATCTCAACGTCAGAAACGTAGCGCGCGAGGAGTAAAAAAGACAATCATTTTGGGAGGATATCAATTGATTGAAGAAATTTTGCAAGAACTGCGAGAAAACAGGAGCGTTCTATCACGAGTATGCTAATGAATGTATCAAGTAGGCCTATCAGTGTGATTTAATGCAAAACGGACCTCCTGAGCAATGGCCGTTTCCTGTGACGGCATGGCAGCATACGCAGATTGGCTCATGAAAAAATAGAACATGCACGCTTTTGATCGAGCAATCGGACAGTTTCGAAACGATTAGCCTTTTTGCTCGTTGCCGTTGCGTGGTCACACCGTGTTCAACATGACCAGTTTTCACTCCAATGATCGACGCTAATCGTTCCCATAACTGTCCATTTGCGCATCGCAGAACATCACATTGTAAGTTAATGTAAATCAAACGTTTCATGTGCCACCCAGTACTAGCATATGGCACCCCCGCTGACTATCGCAATGCACTTTAATTATCCGCACGGTACGTCTTTTTACGCACAGAGTTGCAATATCCTCTGGAGAAATACTTTTCGCGAGATCGAGTAGGGCCTAGGCCTATAGAGAGATCTCACGATAGAATGGTGCCCGTGCAAAAACACCGCAAATGTAGAAGATATACAGTTTATGTAGACTACTGTAGCAGTCGTAAACGAAAATTGATATTTGTGCTTTTGGTTTTAGGTCCCTATACAGTGTTAGTCAGAAAATTTTACCCTCTAACGTGTTCTGATTTTTGAAATTTAGGCCTATTTAAAAAAACTGTAAAAAATTGGCGATATTTTACACGCATATTTCGCGTTCAAATTTTATTTAATTATCTTTTACTCTGACAAAGTTATGCCATATTAGCCTATGTATGCGCGATCACCCACAGAGAATTTTTACATTTCACAACGTGTTTAGGACAAAGCAAAACGCACACGCTTTTACCGGGCCTAGCTGGGAATAAACAAAAAGTTGAAACTTACAAAATACCAGGGTTTTAAAGTTTTATTTAAAACAGCTAACATGATTTAGTCTGAATATTTTTTGAAAAAGTTCATATTTGTTGTTAAAAATGTCAACCACCAGCCCGCCCGAAATTCGTGCATTCGAACGAACGTTTCCGAAGGTCTGTCGCAAGTCGTCCCATAACTGCTGCATTGCACTTTCAGATCCTTAATGCCTTCGGCTTTGGATTAAATTTTTAAATGTCTGCAAAATTGCACCTCACATAATATTCAGGTGGATTGAGGTCTGGTGAATTTGATGGCGATTCATATTTGCGATGAAGTCGGTACAGTAGGCTATGCCTTCAATGGGGCGACTAAAGTGTCGCGAGACCTGACAGCGTGAGACCATCGAATTTGTGGTGACTGACATCGCGAGAATGGACAACGTGGCACCAGCTCGCAAGGGTGGAAATCGCGAGACTTGTTTTATTGTTCGAGTGTCTTATATAGTAGCGTTTTAGTGTTTTACGATGTTTCTGACAACGTGAAGTAAGGCTAATTAAATGACGCATAAAATTAACTTTAATACCACAGAACCCGTAGTCAGTTCAACATTGAATAAACTGTGACACGCGTTTAGTTACAAAAATATCAGCAAAATAGAAGACAATACATCAGTATTATTATTTAAAAACATTCCAGTAGTGAAACGTAAAAAACCTCTAGTCATCGCGTTTCATGTTGCTTATAGCTTGTCACGGTTAGGTATAGGCCTAATCAAATGAAACTGTGCATTTTGACGTGGATTTGAACGCGAAATATGTGCATATCGCTGAAAAACTTGAAACATAAATTTTAAAACACGTCAGGGGGGCAAAATTTTGTGACTCGCACTGTAGTATCACTCTACTGTTGCGTTATTAAAACAATCTTCTAGATAAACTTTCGTATATCAGCCCTGAGCGAGATTGAGCCAAACTTTCGTATTTTACAAAATTACTGTTCGCGCAGCACATGATGCAACTTTTTATTAATCATAAATACCAACCTCTGCCGTATCTGTCACCGTTTCCGAGATACGGTCACTAGTAAATTGAATCCTTGCATTAAAAATTGCGGCCAAACCGCTGCAGACAAACACATGGTTACTATTGAGAGCCTATGAATGAATGAATGAATAAATGAATGAAACATCTTTATTTCATGTTGCAGCCAACAGCTGGACTGACATAAAATAGGCCTAGGATAAAATCTGTAAAAACAAGAAAAACTTCGTACGTAAAATTAACTAAGCTGTAAGGTAAAAACGATTTTGCAAAACGAACTGTTCTTGTCTTTGGAATGTCATACATACGAGAGTGACGCAAACGCATATAGTCAGAAGTATCTCGTTTTGGTGGCACCAAATATATAAGACTATGGCGTGTTGGTGTGTCGACTGCTGATTTACCGGTACCGGGTAGTAATCCGGTCGGTGACTGAGTATGCTTGCCCAGTGTGGCATTCTTCAGTGACCTCAAAACAATTACAGGACGCGACGATCGTTCAGTGTTGACAGTCCAAGTGTAAAGCCCCGGTCACACTTAGCCGACCTCTCCCGACCTTGCTGGTCGGGAGAAGTCGTGTAAAGTCGGTGGGAGGTCAGGAAAGATCGGTGGCAGGTCTGGCAAGGTCGTGAGTGGTCGGTGATCTCGGTCGAGGTGTTCCCGACTGTTTTGAACTGTTAAAAATAGTCGGGAGTGATCGGGAATAAAATGCGGTCGTGTGGAGGACGTTATGAGGTCGTCAAAGGTCGTTTGGTGGTCGTGCGGTAGTCGTGAACAAGTCGGTGCAAGTCGTGCGTTGTCGGGAAATATTTAAGACGGCCAAGGTAGCCGACTTCTTAACGACTTACTAACGACATACTTACGCCTTGTTCCGCCTACTGACGACCCATCAACGACTATCCACGTCATAGTACGAGCTTTCCAGTCCTGACTGGGACTCCATAACGACCACTCACGACTTTTGCACGTCTCCACTACGACTGTCGGCCATCGGCCATAAATACTGGGCATTTCGCGTGGCTTGTCATATGACGTGTAGACTCAATGTATAGATGTAATAAACGTTTTTACGTTTTTCATATTTTGGTTTCTTTTTTTACTTTTTCTAAAGTTTTTTTTACGTTTTTTTATTTAAAAAACCTTCATTGCAAAAATTTTATCAAGTTGTTGGAAAAGCAATTTTGAAACCACAAGAAAAGATTTTATATGCCACTAATACCCAGCTCTTCTGCTTTCTGTTTCCATTTTGCATCTTTATCAGATTTGTTTTTGAATTCTTTGAGACTTTTGTCATAAAGTGTTGGGTTCAATTTAATTCATTCCAGTATTCATTCCAGTATTTCTTCTTCTTTTTCCTCGCCAAGAAAAACCTTGGTGACTATTTTTTTTAAAATTGGCTCTTGTGTGGTATCCTGCTGTGGAGCCTGAACCTCAGGAACAAATGTTTCCGACTCTGACCCTTCCTTACTACGACGCTGGCCTCTCTTTCTCATTTTTTAAAAATTATTACTGCTCCTCCTCCTCGAAATGTCAACAACACCTATAGACGGCAGACGGTCGTACTTATATCATAGTAGACGTCGTAGCAAACGGGACAGTCGTTACAAGGTCGTTAGCAAGTCGGGAATAGACATCAGCAGGTCGGCAATAGGTCGGGAATAGACGTCAACAGCTCGGGAATAGACGTTGGTAGGTCCGTAGTTGGTCGGGAGTAGTCGGGAAAGATCGTTAGCAAAGCGGCGTATGTCGGGTATCTAGTCGGTTTAAAGACGGCGCTGGAGCGGGAAGAAAGCGGGAGTGGTCATTAGAAGGTCGGGAGCGGTCCCGTCCTCTCCTACTGAAATCAGATCGGCAGTGGTCGGTAACTTTCAGGTCGTGGAAGAACGGGACTTCAGGACGGCTAAGTGTGACCGGGCCCTAAAGCACGCCTCGTCGTAACTGACGCCACCAAGAATACATCGAATTGCACGCTTTTGAAGTCGCTCGATTTCCTGCCATAGTTGCTTTAGGAAATGAATTCACCTGGAAGCTTTTGACAGCATGCTGATGTATGAACATACCACTTCAACGTTTCTGCAACATGTATACCAAGCAGTTTGTATGACTTTACATTTTCGATGGCATTGCCTTCAAGCATCAGCTCTTGGTTATGGCTATAGCTGTTTCCTCGCACTACTTTCAAATCGCATTTCTTTAGTTTTTGACATTAATATTCACGAGACTAGCAGCTGACTGGGTAACAATGTCATAAAGATTGTCTTGCATTCTGATGTGTGGATCAGTTTCCAGCACTTCACTCAGTGTCGTATCATCAACAAACTTGTGTACATGACAATCTACAGTCAGGTCATTCATTGATCAGTAAAAGAAACGTAAGCGGCCCAAGCCATGATCCTTGTGGGTGGCATTGCTCCCGTCGGTGTGGTCCAGTCGGACGTGTATTTGCCAACAACTACATTACTTGTTGCTGGCGGTCTTATAGGAAGTCGTCATCGCCTTATCCAACGGTACCATCGCCGACCCGCTAAGACTTACTGTTCAGCCACAATATCGCACGATTGGCATACCACAGTGCGTTATGACTCTTCCAGGTCATCCAAGGTCAAAAATGTTCATGTCATGTGAAAGGGCTTGTGCGACTTCCTAGCAGTGATTAATAGCAACCTTGGCCGTATCTCTCACCGTTTCTGAGATACGGCTAGTTTTCAGTTGAAAATGCACGTTTTGTTTTACCCACTTCATTTAACCTAAATTTAAAAATTTTTGCCTTGCATTACATCACCGAAATTGTGCATGATTAGGTTTATGACATAGAGCTAATTATTCGTGTGAAAAAATTACGGTAAGACCTGCCGTTTAGCCATAATACATCCGTGACAGACAGACGACAGACTATCGTAGCAAAAGGCCAGACCTTTAAGCTTAAGCTTAACA